>Ga0163108_10002555_pt1 | contig 13164 bp, 13 predicted proteins | sample Fk1155metaG_FD_109644 | JGI IMG/M metagenome (GOLD analysis project Ga0163108, IMG submission 109644) | Marine microbial communities from the Central Pacific Ocean - Fk160115 155m metaG | ecosystem: Environmental > Aquatic > Marine > Oceanic > Photic zone | place: The Central Pacific Ocean...
ATGACCCGTGATGAGTACCGCCAGGCCCGCGCGTGCCAAATCGCGGTCCGCGGTTTGAAGGACCTCGAGCCCGACCGGATCGATGCCCGCAAAAGGTTCATCCATCAACAAAACATGGGGCCGAGTCACCATACACCGTGCAATTTCCAATCGGCGTCGTTCCCCTCCTGAAAGACTCCCCGCTCGGGACTTAGCCACTGCAGTAAGGCCGGAGAGTTCCAATTGCTCATCGACTTCTGCATCCGTCAAACCACTAATATTGGCTGCCACAAGAAGGTTTTCCCGAACTGAACAACCTCGAATCACAGCTGACTGTTGTGGTAGATAGCCCAGGCCCATCCGCACCCGCTGCCAGAGTGCCAACCCGTTGAGGCGCGTGTCCCCGAGGAGAACCTCTCCACAACGCAGCGGAATTTGACCCGCCATGAGACCGATGGCTGTGCTTTTTCCCGCACCATTCGGCCCAAGCAAGCCAACAACTTCTCCACGCTCCAGTTCCAGGCTCAAATCATTGAGTACACGCCGACCATCGAAAGAATGAGAGAGGCCGCGTGCAACGAGTTTCATTGGTGGAGTTCACCCTTGAGCTTCATCGTGCACGCAATGCACTCGATCGTATCGCGACCCACCACAAAGATGATTTCCCGACCCGCCATCTCATTCAAGCCCTGACGAACCACGGGATCTCCCGACAAGACCAAACGGCCATCGGCGAATGTTGCCCGCTGCCCTTGTGCCGTTCTTGGCCCCTGCACCACAGAAACTCTCCCCGTCGCCCTAGCATTGCGAATGGATCCATCGGCTCCAAGTTCCACTTCTACTCGATCACAGGAGAATGTCAGGTCCCCTTGAACTGCACGTACGTTGCCATCAAACGTTCCTTTGGAGCCATTCAAAGCCCATTCCGTGGAATCAGCGGAAATCACAAGATCACCTTGGCGGGCTTGCACACCCTCCCCACGAACAGTCCCTTCTGATGCAGTGGCTGTACCAACCGAAACAGCCACCCCGGAGGGTAGCTGCAACGACGCGGACTCTACTGTCACCACAGGAGAAGCAAAAGCCAATCCAATCCATGGCAAGAGCGCTATCAAGCTTCGGCAACCTCAGATCCGACAACGCCCTTCTTTCCCCCGCCCTTCTTGCTGCGGGTTTGTTTGGTTTGGCGCTCCACTGCTGCTTTCACGAAAGCGGTAAAAAGGGGATGAGGTTGCAAAGGCTTGCTCTTGAACTCGGGGTGAAACTGACACGCAACAAAGTATGGATGCGATGCGAGTTCGATCATTTCTGCCAGCTTCCCGTCGGGGCTCCGACCGGTGACCTTCAAACCTGCCTGCTCCAGCGAGTCGAAGTACTCCGGGTTGACTTCATACCTGTGCCGATGTCGCTCGTTGATTTCATTTTCGCCATACAGCTTCCGGACAATCGAACCCTCGCGCAGGGCGCACGGCCATGCACCCAAGCGCATGGTACCGCCCTTGTCCACAACGTTCTGCTGCTCGTCCATCAACTCGATCAGAATGTGCTCGGCTTTGTCATTAAACTCCCGACTGTGCGCGTCGGAATGCCCAAGAACATTGCGGGCAAACTCGATGACAGCCATCTGCATACCCAAACAGATTCCAAAAAATGGGACGTCGTTCTCTCGCGCCCACTGGATGGCCCCGATCTTTCCTTCGACCCCACGTTCGCCGAACCCACCGGGTACGAGAACTGCATCAGCATGACCAATACTCGCCCCAACGTTGGCAGGATCGATGGTTTCTGAATCCACATACTCGAGGTTCACCTTGACCCCGTTGGCGACGCCACCATGGGTCAGTGCTTCGTTCAAAGACTTGTAGGTGTCGGCCAAGTGAACGTACTTTCCAACAATGCAGATATTGGCTGTTTTCTTGGCTTTGGTCATGCCATCCACAAGGTCGACCCATGGGTCCAAGCGCGCTGCAGCCGCCCAAATACCCAGCTTTTCAAGGATTCGATCATCCAAGTCTTCATCGTGAAGTGTGGCTGGAAGTTCGTAGATGTTGTTCACATCCGGACAAGCGATGACACAGTCACCTTCAACGTTGCAGAACAAAGAAATCTTCTCTCTTGTGTCCTTTGGAATGTCGCGGTCAGATCGACAAAGCAGAATGTCTGGCTGAATACCGATTTCGCGAAGCATCTTTACAGAGTGCTGGGTCGGCTTCGTCTTGAGCTCTCCCGATGTCTTGATGTACGGCACCAAAGTGAGGTGCAAATACAGAACATTTTCTGGTCCTGCATCATTTCGAAACTGCCGAATGGCTTCCAAGTACGGCAGTGATTCGATGTCACCCACAGTACCGCCAACTTCGACAATCGCAATGTCTGCCTCCCCTACGCCGTTCCAAATCAAACGTTTGATCTCATCGGTAATGTGGGGGATGACCTGAACCGTGTGGCCCAGGTACTCACCCTTACGCTCACGCTCAATCACATTCTGGTAAACACGCCCAGTCGTAAAGTTGTTTCGTTGAAGCATCGTCGAGGTCGTAAACCGCTCATAGTGCCCCAGATCCAAATCCGTCTCCGCACCATCATCTGTGACAAACACCTCGCCATGCTGGTACGGACTCATCGTGCCCGGATCGACATTGATGTAGGGGTCCATTTTTAGGTTTGTTACCCGCAGGCCACGCGCTTCAAGCAACGCGCCCATGGCTGCACCCGACAAACCCTTGCCTAAAGATGAAAGCACACCACCAGTGACGAAAATAAACTTCTTGCGCATCAGAACCTCTGAGATCTTGGTAGACCCGGTAGGGTGGAGGGAGACGAAAGGCGTGCCAAATCGGCGGGAGTATCAATGCTTACCCCACTGTACGCCACTTGTGTCACGTGAATCGCGACATCATTTTCAATAAAACGGAGCTGTTCCAACTCTTCTGTGGTTTCGATCTGTCCACGATCCCACGATGCAAATTGCTGCAGCATGTGAAGACGGAAGCCATACACACCAATGTGAAGCCACCAAGGGCCTCCATGGGGTACGGGTGCCCGCGAGAAATACCTCGCCCGCCCCGTTGAATCGACAACGGCCTTGACCAGTGAGGGGGTCTCTGGGTCCAAGCCTTCAGGAAAGCTGCACACAGATGTAGCGACCTGAACTGTTGGATCTTCAAAACATCGGACGACCGAATCCACAATCTCGGGATCCAAATACGCATTGTCGGCTTGCACATTCAAGATGATGGATGCATCCGTGCCATGAATGGCTTCCGCGACACGGTCGGTTCCAGTGGCGTGGTCATGCTGACTGAGAAAAACATCCACATCAAGTCCATGAAGCACATTTACAATCTCTTGAGAGTCGGTGGCGACGATCACACGTTCAATGGTCTGTGCTTCCAACACACGTGCAGCCACATGCGCGACCAATGGAACACCATCGACATCGGATAGAACCTTGCCTGGAAGCCTCTTCGACCCCATGCGCGCGGGAATTACTGCGACCACACTCATGGGTAAAATCTGTATCGGTTCTGAGGCATTCTCGCACCCAAAAAACGAAAGAAGCCACCCATTGGGTGGCTCCTCGCGATCTTCCGTTCCAGAAACTACCGCTTGCTGAACTGGAACTTCTTCCGAGCACCAGGCTGACCGTACTTCTTACGCTCGACCTTACGTGCATCACGTGTAAGCAAACCTGCCTGCTTGAGGACTGGTCGGTGATCCGGGTTGGATTCGCACAATGCGCGGGCGATACCCAAACGAACTGCACCAGCCTGACCGGTCTTTCCGCCACCCTGGACATTGACCAGAATATCGAAATCTTCAAGCGTACCGGTGAGCGCCAATGGCTGCTTGAGCACCTGCTTGACGCTGTCACGGTTGAAGTAACCTTCAATCGGTGTGCGGTTCACAATGATCTCGCCCTTGCCTGGACGAAGATAGACGCGAGCCACAGAGGTCTTGCGTCGACCGGTTCCATAATATTGTGTGATGGCCATCTGATTGATCCTCTTTAAATGTAGGCGGGGAAAGGCTGTGGTTTCTGTCCGCCGTGAGGGTGCTCTGCCCCTCCGTAGACCTTCAATTTAGCGATGACGTCACGCGCCAAACGATTCTTAGGAAGCATACCCTTGACCGCTTGCGTGATGATCCGTTCAGGATCTTCCTCTCGCACCTCGGCTGCCGTGCGAACCTTGAGTCCACCGGCATAGCCGCTGTAGCGGTAATACTCTTTGGCGGCTTCCTTGTTGCCAGTCAGATGAACCTTGGCTGCATTGACCACGACGACGTAATCGCCAGTGTCCACGTGCGGTGCAAAGGTGGGTTTGTGCTTTCCGCGAAGAACGGTTGCCACACGGGTCGCCAAACGACCGAGAACAACGTCTTCGGCATCGATGACGTACCAAGTACGCTCGACACTTTCAGAGTTTGGGATTGTGGTGCTCATGATTTCACTCAAATCGGGCGACTTGAAAAGTCGTACCCGGCAACAATAAAGGTTTCTGGGACCCGTAAGGGTCTCAACAGCAGTCGCGTTTATGGCGATACAGGTATGGTGTCAAGCGTTCCATCGCCTGTTTCTGTCTTACTCAAGTCAGACGACACACCAAAACACCCTCGAATCAGTTCGTATGAAGTCGCTTCGAATTTCGTGAAACGACCCAATTCCTGGGCAATTGCCAATTTCTGGGGCTCCACCATGTCTCCGTTCAATAAAGAAACAATGGTGCGTGATTCCACCTCATTCATGGTGAAATCAAGGCGAGGTTCAATGGCGGACAAACAGGCCATGTGAACCCAATCTTCCGCGCGATTTGAATCGAGCCCCAAAGACATCGACAAGCGCATCGCCGCCTGACCATACAGCCCATCCTGAACCGCGGCCGACGCCTGACTCGAATACACGCTTGGGGGTCCGGGAGCTTGGCTCCAACGATCGCGCCACTTCAACGAAATCTGATGAACCACATCACGCCCAGCCAAACCGTCGACAACTGTTTTGCCAGAGACCACGACCCACAAGGTAATGCTGATCAGGATCACCACCGACACCGAGATGATGATCCACGCCCAAGTATGGCCCAATGGCGGGGGCCGTAGACTCCGACGGGCCAAAGCTGGGGACGGGCGATCGGGATTATCTTTCAAGGGGTATCTCCCATAAAACGTGTATCGATTACGCAACAGCGATACAAGCACCTTGACGCATCTGCTGGGTGTGGTATCAAGCCGCGGCGCTACGGTGCTTTATCTTCAACCAACGAGTGGACCCATGCAGGATAGATCAAAACTCGGCAACCGTTACACATGTTACGAGTGCACCAAGAAGTTTTATGACTTGAACAAGAGCGAACCCGTTTGCCCCAGTTGTGGTGCCAACCAGTTCGATGATCCAACACCGGATCCCCGAGTGGCCGTCATGGCGCGCTACAAAGGCAGCCGTATGACCGCAGCAGATGCAGCGCCCTCCAAGGCAGCTTTCGCTGTTGAGGACACCGTCGAAGAGGAAACGCTTCCAGAAGGCGCCACCCCGCCGCCAGGGCTTGAGGAAGATGACACCGTGGCAGGCGACGACGCAGAGCCACCGCAGGAACCTGAAGCCTAAACAGCTTAGGTGTCGTACGGACGCGCTGAATCCAACATTTCCACATGCACCAGCGTCAATCCGTGCGCTGGCGCAGTGCGCCCTGCCCTTTCTCTATCGAGCGCATCACGGATTTCGCCAATCGAATGGTCCGCTGTGCGCCCCAAGCCAACGTCGACCAAGGTCCCAACCATAATGCGGACTTGGTGCCGAAGAAATCCATGCCCGATGAAGTCGACCTGAATCTCATCGTTCTCCACCCGACGAACCTGCGCATCCTCGATGGTTCGAATGGTTGTTTTGGCTGAACAACCCGAAGCGCGAAAACTTGCGTAATCGTGCTGACCCACCAAGGCGGGAACCGCCGCGGACATCGCATCCACATCGAGGTGAGGCTTCAAATGCCACACCAGTCCCACGCGAAATGGGCAGGACTGAATCCGGTTCAAAATTCGATACCGATACAACTTTTCCTTGGTCCACGATCTGGGTGAAAAATCATCGGCGACCGGTTCAGCAGCAAGGCAAACAATGTCATCGTCTGTGTGCCGATTGATGCCGGCCACAACTTGGTACGGCAATCGCTCTACAGGGAGCCGAAAAGCAATGATCTGCATTTCCGCATGGACCCCAGAATCGGTCCTCCCCGTTGCCGACACACGGACGGGCCCAGGAATGCCGCAAAGCTTTGCCAAGGCACGCTCTATGTCGCCCTGTATGGTGCGGACCTTGGGTTGCATTTGCCAACCAGCATAGGCATCACCGCGCCATGCCATGGTGGCCCGCCACATCTGTCCTTGAAAAGCTTCCAACTGCTGCTCAGTGGTCGAGTTTCAAACCAATGGTCAAGGAATCACCAGAGAAGGTCAATCCGCCCTGGTCCTCACCCACAAGTTGTGAACGAAATTCAACTGTGAGGTACGTATCTGTGACGCCCGTTTGTGCTTGCAAACGGCTGGCACGACCAGGCTGAAAGGTATCCAATAGAATGTGTGCGCCATAGGCAGTGTGTGACCCAGACTTGCCGCCGGAAATCTTGCCATCACCCGTCCATGTTTCCTGCCACAACCAGTAGTCATAGCCAATCGAAACAAAGGGAACGATGGGCTGCTCCGGCAAAACATCGAGTCGCAAGGTCACATCACCGGTCAACGGAACAGCCAACATCGAATCATCTTCCGCTGAATTCTTTCCGTCCGCATCCACGCGGCTTCCGTCCTTGTTGTAGTAACCAAGGCCCGCCGTAAACTCGATGATCTCAAACAAAGTTGGTCCATACTCCAGCCACAGGACGTTGTGCCCGGATTCACCAAAAACAGCGGCAATGTTTGGGTCCGTCAACTCCATGGAGCCATATCGGATCTCGAACGCCTTCCCGACATAGTCACTGAATTCTTCACCCTTTTGGGGCCATTCAGAATCTGTTTCGGCTCGGGCAGTCCCTGTGACCATGAGCAGAAGCGCAAGCGCCCACGGCGCTCGCCGTGCCACCGCAAAAAGTGCGGCCGCTGCAGCAAAAAAGGTGGCGGCTGGCGCACCTGCACTGCTGCATTGAAAACCACCCTCTTCACCAGCAAGGTCTGCTGCCCCATAGGTTTCTCGCGGCGTTTCACTGATAATCTTGCTCATTTTTCCCTCTTGGCCGGCCGCATCATAGGCACGAACAGCAACATAGTAGGTCGCCCCGTTGGTAAGGGGTGAAACTGTAACGGTTTTGTTTTGACCAGGTTTGGCATTTACACGCCTCGGAAGATTCAAACGACCCGCGCCCACATCAGATTCAACCCCCGAAAAGGCAGGACCTTCCGTGGGGTATTCATCCGCCGTGAAAGCGACTGAACTTAGGTAGACCATGTAGTGGCTCAGGTCTTCATCGTCGATTCCCGATAGTTCGATAATCAGCTGGCCATCCCCGAATCCAACATCCGCACCTTGGAGTGACACCTTGGATGGCGGATTGTCCACATCCACATCCACTGCATCGTGGCCCTTGAGGTCATCCTCATCGCTCACAACAATGCGAATTCGATTGCTGCCTTCTTGGTAGCGGTCGTCCACTGTAAACTCAGCAATGGTGCTCTCTCCAGCAGTCACAGAACCGCTGGCGACTTCCTTTCCATTGCCATTGCTTGTTGCACCGAGCCGGGCGCTCCACGTGCCCGATGTGTCCGACACAAACGATACGCTGACCGGTGTTCCATTCAGGGCCGCAGACGGGGTAGGCACGCCCGCCTCCACCCATGGACGCTCGGTCATGATGTGAAACCACCCATCCGTGGCACCCGCGAACAGGTATCCATCTACAGCACCAAACTCGACGATCTCTACACCCTGTTCGGGTATATCGAAACTGTCCAGGATCGTGGACTGAGGCAGGCCTATGGAAACATCCAAATCGTGAATTTGAATCATGCGGGTTTCGTCATCCGCAACAGCAAACCATTCCTCATCCTCGTTGGCGAGAATCGCGGTAGAACTGGAGATCCCTGCGCCATCCCCAAGCAACAGCGAAAGAATGTTTGAGCCCGTTTGGTACTCGACCACACCCGAACGACCACCAGCGACCAAAACACGACTGGTTCCAATGACGTCGATGTCCTGCGTCTGTGCCGCACTTGGCGCACCCTGTTGAGTGGTGGCCCCACCGGAGCCAGCGGCCATTTTCGAGAAGTTTGCTCCCCCGTGCGAAAGGAAGACAAAACTTGCGTTCGCTTCCATGTCTTTGACGGACGAATAGCCCAGCGTAGAGGGGAACCCATCGGTCAAGACGGTGTTCATATCAATGTTGTAGGCATAAACCTGCGGATTTCCGCCCGTTGGGTGCTCCACAAGCGCAAACACAAGGCTCTCATTCGAAGCCAGGCCAATGATGTCGGTGTCCGCAATCGATACGGGATCGGTTCCTGTCTCGATCGAGCCCGCGTCCATTTCGAACCAGTCCAGGCTCCCATCCGCACACCCAACAAAGAAACCTGCATCCGTGAAAGGGTCAGCAGCAAGGCCCCCGACGCCACTGCAGAGACCCGGCTCAACCAACTCCCACGTATCCAAATCCAAAACCTGTACGAGCCCACCGCCCCCATCCACCAGAGCGACTGTAGAACCATCGCTGGAAACCACAACATCCGTGATGGAAGTACCAGCCTCTAACGAGAGAGCCACACGGTCTGGAACCGCATGCGCAGTAGAGGCGACGAACAATAGCCAAGCAGTCACTACAGATACCCCTCGCCCCACAAGGCGATTGCGATGGCCAACGCATTGGTGGTCGCACCCACCCGCAGATTGTCGGCCGTGACCCACATATGCAAACGATGTTGATCCGGATCCACCCGTAGGCGGCCCACATAAATGGAGGCATCACCCGCTACTCTGCGCGGGCCAGGCACAGGATCACCAAGACGGATTCCTGGCGCCTCGTCCAGCAACTGACGTACATCTTCGACATTGACCGCATGGTCAAACTCCACAGTCAAATTTGCCGCAATACCCGCAAACACTGGTGCGAGAACAACGGTGGTCAACGCCTGTTCTGGATTCCAGCCAAGGACATCCGCCACCTCCAGCGCAATCCGACGTTCTGTTGTCGTCCAACCATCCACAAGATCACCCAACTGACCATGCACATCGAAAGCCAAACCATTCGGAAACACTGTTCTTGGGGGCGTCTTGTTGTTGAAGAGCGAAATCACTTGACCCGAAAGTTCTTCCGCGCCCGCTTTGCCCGCGGTGCTTGCAGAAAGCATCACGGTTCCCCGAACCCCAATGGCTCCACGGTTCGCAAGCGGCCCAATCACACTCGACAAAATGACGGCCGGTGCGCTCGGTGAACACATGACCCGACTGTCAGGGAAGTCTGCAATGGGTTCGATGCTGACATGCGGAACCATGATGGGCGACTTGTCGGCAAAGGTCGCGCCAATGTCAATCACCGGAACATCGATATCCTGCAACACGGGAATGATAGCCTTGGCGACATCGGCATTGGCCGCAATGAAAGCAACATCAATCCCTTCGAACACCGCAGCCAAGTCGCCCACTGGAGGCAGACTCGAAACGCGGTGGGAACGTTCATTGATTTCGATCACTTCACCGTTGGAACCCGACCCAGCAAAGAGCCGAAACCCCGCCACGGGTAGATTGGAACGTCCCACCACTGCGAGCAAGTCCCGTCCAACCGCACCAGTGGCGCCAACAACCGCCACATTTAGGCCATCTGTCTTGAAATCTTTTCCAGTCATGGGGGCGACGTATCCCGGCGACTGTTCAGGTGCCGGTCCTGTGCCTCAGCCCCGTGCTACCTCAGTGCGATAACCACGAAGAATTTCCTCAATTCGGTCTCGACCACGGAGTTTTCGTTTCTTTAAAACTCTCAGACTTTGCCGGTCTACAGGTGAAAGCCACGCCCGATCACTCAGGTGGCCTATGTCTACCTCAAACCTCTGATGCGCTTCTATCAAATCACGCAATTCCGTGTTTACAGGCACAAAGCGTTCAACCAACAACCTATCTGCGAGTTCCATCGACACCCCTCTTGCAATCGTGGAATCTAGAAGGTACCGAATGAAAACAAGTGATGTCAAACCTTGACTGAACAAAATTACTGAAGTCGCTGCGCCGTCTTCTTGGCGTCCGCATCCCGTAGATACGCCAGGGCCACTTCGTTCGGTGGCAAAGCGTCCTTCCTTCGGAGCAAGCCAAGCCTGGCTACAGATGATGCCGCGCTTTGGTCGGCATGCTCATGGATTCGACCACCTGCTGCTTCAATTTTCTTGGGCTCCAACAATGCGCCCTCCCCGATGGCCACAAAGGGCTCGGCCGGAAAGACCTCATCCATGGGCGCATCAACCGCCACATTTCGGGCCGACGGAACGTCACCCGTGCAATCAAACCATTGTGCATAGACCCGCGATTTTCGTGCATCCAGCAACGCCACCACAGACCCATCCCGCACAAGTGCAGCCCGTGCCTCAAGGCTCGACACACAGACGACCGGAATCTTACGAGACACGGCAATGCCCAAGGCAGCCGCCACCCCCACGCGCAAGCCGGTGAAAGCGCCTGGGCCCACCACCACAGACACCAGGTCCACCTGGTCCACCTTGGACATCAAATCCGCGATCGCTGGTATCAATGCGGTGTCCGCACCCCGCTGGACACGTTCCGACCATTCGGCTTGAATGTCGGGCCCCAACACACATGCACCCACCACTGGGCCCGCTGTGTCAATTCCGAGAACAGTGGTCATTCAAACAGTCGCCGGAGATCGAAAAACAGCACACTCATCATCAACAGGACCAAAAACAAGACACCGATTTGCTGTGCACGCTCCCGGATTGCCAAGGACAACGGGCGCCCCCGGAGTCCCTCCACCGCATAGAACAAGAACTGGCCGCCATCCAAGAGGGGAACGGGCAATAGGTTGATGATTCCCAGTGAAATCGAAAGCATACCCATGAGGCGCGCCCAGACGAAAATGCCTTGTGCAGCCGCACTTGAAGCTTGGCGGACCATTTCGACTGGCCCACCCAAACTCTTTTGGACCGCCGCAGCACCTGTGACCAACTTCCCAATCTGCTCGATCACATGGCTGCTTAAACGCTTTGTCTCGTTCCATGCGCGCGCGAGAGCATCTGGAAAGCTGTAGAAAACACGAACCTGCGGCCCATCCACCAATGCGCCCATTCGGGTAACGCCCAGAACAGGGCGAAAGTAATACCGACCAAGCGCGTTGGTATCTCGGATGACCTGCGGCGTGAGGGACAAGTCCAGGACATTGCCATCCCGTACAACCTCCAGCCGCACCGCACGTGCAGTGGCCGAATCGCCTTCACCATCCATGGTCGACTGAACACCTTCCAGTACATCAGACCAGGCCTGTATCAAAAGGCCATCAATGCGCAGGAACCTGTCCCCGGGCTGAAGTCCTGCTTGATGAGCAGGCGACTCAGTCTTGGTCGCGACCGGTCTACAGCCAGCAAGTAAATCCGTACTGTCCTTGGACAGAGTCTCACCCACGCCCCCCACAAATAGGGTGGTCGGCGTCAAACCCCAGCGGGCAGCGGGATCCATCAGCAGCACTGTGTCCATTGGACGCCATTCCGATTGCTGCATTGAAACCACACGTCCATCATCAAGACCGACTTCAACCTCGCTACCCGCTTCTTGAAGCGCATTCTTTAGCTGAAGCCAGTCGATTACTTCACGGCCGGCGATGGACGTGATGAGTTCCCCCGTCTGGACCCCGGCCACACCAGCCGGCGAACTGGGGTCATCGACACCCGCAACCGCATCTGGGCGCAAGTAGGAGATGCCAATCCCCTTAGACGCGTCCGGATCATAAACCACATCCAAACGGCGACTTACATCATCCCGCGCCACCGTAAGGCTATGGGCACCGGCTTCCCAGCCCGACATTTGCTTGGCGATGGCATTCCAGGAGCCCGTAGAGACACCGTCAATCTCAGAGATCACGTCGCCAGGCAACATTCCGGCTTCTGCGGCCAATCCATCTCGGACAATCGTACCCACACCGTTCGCAGGCTGTGGTTCCCCCGCCATCAACAAGGCGGTAAACAAAACAAGAGGCAAGGCCAAGTTGAAAGCGGGACCCGCGCTTACCACCAACAGACGCTGCCACACGGGGCGGCGCAAGAATGCGCTTTCCGGATCTTCCAACCAATCATCATCTTCTTCGCCGGTACCAAATGGATCGGCGCCGGCCATCTGGACATATCCACCGAAGGGCAGCACAGAGAGTCGATACTCGGTACCCTTGAAGTCAAAACCCACCAGCCTGCGGCCAAAGCCGATGGAAAACACCTTCACGTGAACCCCACAGAATTTGGCGACGATAAAGTGGCCGAACTCATGGATGAACACAAGTATCGCAATCATTCCTATGGCAGCGAAAATGTTCAAAAAGCCTCCGGATGTGGGCGGTAACCCCGGGAGTCCATCGTCGCATCCATCTGATCAGGTGGACTGTCGTACTTTCTCAAACATGAGCACGGCGGCAGTCACACTAACGTTCAATGAATCAAGGCCATGTTGGAGTGGAACACTCGCGATTTCATCACATCGGTCCCGAACCGTATGGGTGACACCTTTGTCTTCTCCACCCAGAACGATGGCCAGTGGTCCCGTCATGGGCACATCCCAATAGGTCTTCCCGTTCATGTCCGCACCGATGATGCGAACACCCGCTCGCCGAAGAACCTTCAGGCTTGCAGGGATGGCTTCTCGAATCACAGGCACCTCTTCCGCACCACCCATCGCTACGCGTTGAACAACGGCTGTCACACCCTTGCCGCGTCGCGTGGGAATCACCACAGCGTGAACACCGGAACCCATTGCCGAGCGCAGAATCGCACCGAGATTGTGTTCATAGTTCACCTCATCAACCAACACGAAAAATGGGTCGACACCTTGGTCGAAACAATGATTCAACCGCGCGGTTACCGTCCAACCCGGAAGGGATTCCGCTTCCGCAATGATCCCATTGTGAACACCCGTAATCGACACTCCATCCAACTTTTCACGTGGAGCGGTGTGAACCGGTATTTCTCGTTGGTGGGCAATCGATAAGATGTGGTCAATCTTGG
>Ga0163108_10002557_pt1 | contig 13158 bp, 14 predicted proteins | sample Fk1155metaG_FD_109644 | JGI IMG/M metagenome (GOLD analysis project Ga0163108, IMG submission 109644) | Marine microbial communities from the Central Pacific Ocean - Fk160115 155m metaG | ecosystem: Environmental > Aquatic > Marine > Oceanic > Photic zone | place: The Central Pacific Ocean...
ACTAAACAAAAACCAGTTGGATTAGTTTATGTAGGTATAAAAAGAGGTAATAAAGTTAAGGTAAATAGATATCTGTTCAAAAACAAAGGTCGTTCTAACGTTCAAAGAGCTGCTGTTAAAAAATCTTTGGAATTAATTTTAAGTGTTCTTAAATAGCTGAATTGCTCTTTTTTCAAAAGCATCAGCAATATTTTTCAAACCTTGATCAAATGATCTTTTCATAATCATGTTATAAAAAATATTTTTTATTTCAAAATCAATGTTAAAGCTTACTTCGCTTTGATTATTAACTTCTTTTATTTTCCATTCATTTTTTAAATGTTTTAACGGGCCGCCAATATTGCCAACTATTATCTTACCCTTTTCTTTGTAATAGGTGATATGACTTTTGTAAGTTTGATTTAAAAAACTTTTTCCAACAGTAAGGTCTGCTTCCATTTCTATCATATCAGATCTATCCTCCTTTTTGTTAATTTTTCCATTCAAACACCAAGGAACAAATTCTGGATATCTTTCAATGTCTAGTATCATTTTAATAAGATCTTTTTTTTTACAGGGAATAATTTTTTTTATTGAAGCGTTTGGCATTTTACTTGTTCATCTCTCCTAGATTTTAATTTCTTAAAATCTTCATCAGCATGATAAGAAGACCTTGTTAATGGAGAGGACGCAACTAATAAAAAACCTTTTGATAAAGCTATATTTTTTAATTCCTTAAATTCATCAGGATGATAGTATCTCTGAAGTGGATAATGTTTTGCTGAAGGTTGAAGATATTGCCCGATGGTTAGAAAATCTACAGCAGCTGTTCTCAGATCGTCCATAACTTGTAATATTTCTTCTTTTGTTTCACCCATACCAACCATCAATCCAGATTTTGTAAAAATAGTTGGTTTATTTTTTTTAACTGTCTCCAGCAATTTAATTGAAGCATAATATCTAGATCCGGGTCTCACGGTTAAATATAAACTTGGTACTGTTTCTATATTGTGATTAAAAACATCAGGTTCCGCATCTAAAATTTTTTCAAAAGAATTACCTTTTCTTAAAAAATCTGGCGTTAAAACTTCAATCGTTGTATTAGGGTTATTTTTTTTAGTTTCTAAAACTACTTTTTTAAAATGATCAGAACCACCATCTAACAAATCATCTCTGTCTACTGAGGTAATAACGACATGATTGAGGTTTAACTCTCTTACTGCCTTAGAAACTTTTAGAGGTTCAAAAGGATCTAGGACGTTTGGTTTTCCAGTTCTAACATTGCAAAAAGCACATCCTCTTGTACAAATGTCTCCCATTATCATGAAGGTAGCATGTTTCTTGCTCCAACATTCAGTAATGTTTGGACAGTTAGCCTCTTGGCAAACCGTATTGAGATTATTTCTGTTCACAATTTCCTTGGTTGTAAAAAAAATTTTTGTGTCCAAAATTTTTGATCTTATCCAGCTTGGCTTTTTTTTAATAGGATTTATGGGTTTGTTTACTTTTTCTGGATGTCTTGGTTTAGTCATTTAGTTTAATTAATATCTCTTCTTTGTTTCCAAATTTCAATTTGTCTCTGATAAGAGTGTCCACAAAATCAAAATTTAAATTTTCTGAAAGCAGTGAATTTTTACGCTCTACATGAACAATTTGATTTGTTAAAGAAATCTTTTTCTCTTGTAAATGTTCTTGAAGTTCTTTCTTTTCAAGATACGACAACAAACCTCTGTCACCTGTAAAAAGATTCATGGCTATATATAAAAACAAAAAAATATTTAAAAAAAGAATTTTTCGCCTTTTTAAAACTTCAAAAAATCTCATATCTAGATTTTAGCCATTTTAGAGGATTTTCCAAGTTCCTCTTCTATTCTTAAAAGTCGATTATACTTAGCAACCCTTTCAGATCTTGCTAGAGATCCGGCTTTTATTTGAGAAGAATTTGTGGCAACTGCTAAATCAGCTATAAAAGTATCTTCTGAGTCGCCTGATCTATGAGACACAATTGTTTTAAAACCATTTTTATGCGCCAAATTGATAACATCTAAAGTTTCGCTTACTGTGCCTATTTGGTTTAATTTAACCAGTATTGCATTCGCTGCTTTGTCTTCTATGCCTTTTGTTAATCGCTTTATATTGGTTGCAAATAAATCGTCACCCACTATCTGAATATTTGCGCCTTTTGTTATTTTTTTCCAAGATTCCCAGTCGTCTTCAGCAAAAGGATCTTCTATTGATTTTATGGGATATTTTTTAATTAACTCAGAGTAATAATCTACTGTTTTTGCTTTTTTTAATTCGTTGGCAGCAACATCTAAACAAATTGAAATATCTTCCCCTGGTTTAAATCCAGATTTTTCAATTGCTTTCATTATTAATTTAATTGCTTCTTCATTATTGTTCAAATTAGGAGCAAAACCACCTTCATCTCCAACATTTGTATTATCAAGCATTACCTTTAAATTTTGAATTACTAAAAAACTTTTTCTAATAGATTCAGAAAATGATTTGGCTTTTTCAGGACGTATCATAAATTCTTGAATATCTAAATTGTTCTTGGCGTGGACACCGCCATTTATAATATTTAAAAGTGGGATTGGTAGTTGAAAGCTTTTTGAATTTGCTAAATATTTATATAAAGAAGTTTTTTTATCTACTGCTGCTAATTTACAGGAAGCCATAGAAACAGCTAAAATTGCATTGGCACCGAGTTTTTTCTTTTGTTCGCTGCCGTCTAAATCTATTAAAATTTTATCTATCTTTGATTGATCAGCGCTGTCAGTATCCTTTAAAGCTTTTATTATCGGGCCATTTATATTTTCAACTGCTTTAAAAACACTTCTACCAAGATAATTTTTGTTATCTTTGTCTCTTAGTTCATAGGCTTCGTAAGTTCCAGTTGATGCTCCTGATGGAACAATTGCTGAAGCATTATTTCCGTCTTCCGAAAAAACTTCAGCTTCTACTGTAGGATTTCCTCTACTATCAAAAACCTGTCGGCCTTTGATTTGTTTAATTTTTGCCATTCTTTATCAATTGATCGATTTCCACCAACTGACTTAATAAATCAGGCATCTTAGATAATGGAACCATATTTGGTCCATCAGATGGAGCGTTATCAGGATCAGGATGTGTTTCCATAAAAACTGCAGCAACACCTACTGCAATGGCTGCACGGGCAAGATATTCTACAAATTCTCGTTGTCCTCCACTTTTGTCTCCCATTCCGCCTGGTTGTTGTACAGAATGTGTTGCATCAAAAACTACTGGGTAACCATTTTTTGCCATGATAGGTAATGATCTCATATCAGATACTAAAGTATTGTAACCAAAACTTGCTCCTCTTTCTGTAACCAAAATATTTGTATTTCCTGATTCAGCAATTTTTTTTGTTACATTGACCATGTCCCACGGAGCTAAAAACTGTCCTTTCTTAACATTTATAACTTTTCCTGTTTTGGCAGCAGCAATTAATAAATCAGTTTGTCTACATAAAAAAGCAGGTATTTGTAAAACGTCGACATGTTTTGAAACAATTTCACATTGTTCCGCAGTGTGAACATCTGTTAAGACTGGTATTCCCACATCTTTTCGAATTTTGTCAAAAACAGGAAGAGATTTTTCAAGACCAGCTCCCCTTTTTCCTTTTAAACTTGTTCTGTTGGCTTTATCAAAAGATGTTTTATAAATTAAACCTATACCAAGTTTTTCAGTAATTTTTTTTAATTCAGAAGAAACATCTAGTGCATGTTTTTCACTTTCTAATTGACAAGGTCCTGCAATCAAAGTGAAGGGACTCGTGTTTGAAATATTTAATTTTCCACATTTAACTAATTTGTTTTCCATTAGTTTTTTCTCCTGTTGTTTCCCGCAGCCTTAACAAAGGATGAAAATAATGGATGTGGTGTGAAAGGTCTTGATTTAAATTCAGGATGAAATTGAACACCAACAAACCAGGGATGATCCTTCAATTCTATTATTTCTGGAAGCGTTCCATCTGGGGACAAAGCGGAAAAAATTAACCCTTTTTTTTCAAAATCATTTTTGTATTTTATATTCACTTCATACCTATGTCTGTGTCTTTCTTTAATTTTTTTCTCAGAATATATTTTAGATATCAAAGAATTGCTTTTTAATACAGCGTCATATAAACCTAATCTCATTGTTCCACCTAAATTCTTCTCACTTCCTTTTATTATTTTTTTTCCTTTTTGCCATTCCTCTAACAGCCCAACAACAGGAGTGCAATTGTTGCCAAATTCACTGGTAGAAGCATTCTTAATATTTAATAAATTTCTTGCCGCCTCAATAATAGCCATTTGCATACCAAAACAAATTCCAAAGAAAGGTATACGATTCAATCTTGCATATTTTATGGCAGCAATTTTACCTTCGCTGCCTCTTTTGCCAAACCCCCCTGGAATAAGAACGCCCGCTACATCTTTTAACAATGATTTAATATTTTCAGGTTTTAAATTTTCTGAGTCTATTCTTTTTAATTTAACCTTTAAATTATTTGATATTCCCCCATGAATTAATGCTTCATCCAGTGATTTGTAAGCATCTTTAAGATTAACGTACTTTCCTATAATTCCTATGTTCACATTTCTTTTTGGATTAAGAACTTTGGTTGTAATATTTTTCCATTTGCTTAGGTCAGGCGATTTTTTGCTCTTAATATTAAAGTGCAATAAAACTTGATGATCTAGTTTCTCTTTGTGAAAGCTAATTGGTGCTTCATATATTGTTCTTACATCAACTGTTTCAATAACATTGTCTATAGGAACATTACAAAATAAAGATATTTTTTTTCTTTCTGCTTTTGGAATTTCCCTTTCCGATCTACAAATTATTATGTCTGGTTGGATACCTAAGCTTCTTAATTCTTTAACGGAATGTTGGGTTGGCTTGGTTTTAAGTTCTCCAGATGCTTTTAGATAAGGAACTAAAGTTAAATGAATAAATAAACTGTTCTTTTTTCCTATATCGTTAGAAAATTGTCTAATCGCTTCAAGAAAAGGTAAACTTTCTATGTCTCCAACAGTTCCGCCAATTTCACAAATAATAAAATCTTCATCTTTTACATTGTGAGATATAAATTTCTTTATACGATCAGTAACATGAGGAACTACCTGAACAGTTCCGCCCAAATAATCTCCTCTTCTTTCTTTTTTAATTATATCACTATAAATACCACCAGTTGTTATGTTGTCTGATTGAGTTGCTGAAATTCCTGTAAACCTTTCGTAGTGACCTATATCTAAATCAGTTTCTGCACCATCGTCTGTTACAAAAACCTCTCCATGCTGAAATGGATTCATAGTTCCCGGATCTACATTTAAATATGGATCCAACTTTCTGACTCTTACTTTAAAACCTCTTAATTGAAGTAATGATGCTAGAGAAGCGGAAGAAAGACCTTTGCCTAGTGAGGATACCACGCCGCCAGTAACGAAAACATATCGCGCCATGGAAGGACAATATATCTAATTTTTATGAAAAAATAAAGTTTATTTTTCGGACTCTGGAATTTTAGGTGTTTCTGAATCTTCTTCTTCAATTTTCTCTAAAACTGACTGAGTTTCCTGTAAATCGCCTCTTGATAGGACAACAAGCGAAATACTAGAAATAATGAATAAAGTAGCAATAATTGCTGTAGATTTTGTTAAAAAATTCCCAACTGTTCTTGTGGATGCAAAATTGTCTTGTGACAGACCTAATCCCAAAGCGCCACCCTCGGATGTTTGTAACAAAACAAGTAAAATTAGTACTATTGCCAAAACTACATTTACGGCTATCAGGATTGTTTCCATAGGAGTTATTTATAGAAATTTTTTATTATATCAACGAAATTCTTTGAAGATTTTGAGGCTCCACCGATTAAAAAACCATCTAATTCTTTAATAGACTTGAAGCCATGAACGCTATTCTTGTCAACGGACCCTCCATAAAGAAGCTTTGGATTATCATTTAGTCTGAATTTTTGTTTAAGAAATTTTTTCAATACAACGGCATTTTTCTCTAATTCATGAGAAGATGGAAGTTTGCCGCTGCCGATAGACCAAACTGGCTCATACGCGATAATGATATTTTTAAAATTATATTTCTTTTTTATAACTTTGGATATTTGGCTTTTTAAAACTTTTATAGTCTTTTTCTTTCTTTTTTCTTCCTTGTTTTCACCTATACAAAGAATAACAATAAAATTATTTTTTAGAGCAAGAGAAACTTTCTCTTTGATAATTTTATTAGTTTCACCTGAGGCTCTATTTTCTGAGTGTCCAATAATAATATAATTAATTCCTAATTTTTTAATCATAAACGGACTTACATTTCCTGTGTGAGCACCAAAATTATCTTTGTGGTAACAATTTTGTGCAGAGATATGAATTTTCTTATTTTTAAATCTTTTGGAAAAATCTTGTAGTAAGGTTAATGGTGGAGCCATTATTATTTTGTATTTTTTATTGTTTTTTTTGTCATTCCGGAAATACACATTAATTTTATCTAAAATTTTATATGAGCTTGGAATTCCAAACATTTTCCAATTACCAACAAAATATCTAATACCATTAGTCATAATTTAAGACTTTATTTATAGATTTTTTAACACAATTAATCTAAATTTCTTAAATTAAAATTATGCTTGGTTCAATAAGAAAGTTCTCTAAATCATTTGTTGCTAAGATTTTTATAGCAATAATAGCATTACCTTTTCTTATGTGGGGTATGGGAGATGTTTTTAGGTCTGGTAAGCAAAATGTTTTGGTTGAAATAAATGATGAAAAAATAAGTTCCAAAGAATTCATCACATATATTCAAAAAATAAAACTCAGCAAAAAAGAAATTGAAAATGTTGGAAAGTCAAAAATATTTGATGACATTCTAACTAATTATATAAGTGAAAAAATTATTAGTATTGAAGGTAAAAAAAAAGGAATTCAATTAAGCGATTCTGGATTAAAAAAAATATTAATTGGAGATAAAAGCTTTCAAAAAGACAAAAAGTTTTCAAGAATTAAGTATGAAAAATTTTTATTAGAAAATGGATATTCCGCACCCTCATATGAAAGATACATAAAAAGTATTGAGCTAAAAGGTCAGCTTCTTAATTATTATAGTGGTGGTATTAAATTGCCTGAGTTTATTGTAGACGAACTGTATAAAAAGGAAAATCAAATTAAAGAAGTTGAATTTTTAAACTTGAGTAAAATTTATTCTAAAAAAATAATCGAAGAAAAAGACATACAAAAATTTTATGAGGAAAATAAAGATTTGTTCAAAGAAAAATTTATTTCATTTAGATACTTGGAATTCAAGCCTGAAATTTTAACAAAAAGAAAAGATTTTGACGAGGAATATTATGAAAAGTTAGATCAGTTAGAAAATGACGTACTTGACGGTAAAACATTTAAAACAATTATTTCTGGAAATGAAAAAAATATAAAGAAATTCAAACTAGTCAACTCTAGGAAGACTAAAGAAGATGGAACGGTTATAAAAGATATTAACAAAACTCTTTTTCAAAAAGTTTTTTTGATTAAAGAAATTAATTCTCCTCAATTTATAAATTTTGATAACAAATATTATGTTGCTGAAATTACTGAAGAAAAAAACATTACTTTAACTCTCAAAGATAAAGGTTTAAAAAAAACAATAGAAGCACAATTAAAAATTGGATTTAAAGTAAAAGAAAATAAAAAATTCATAGACAAAATTAATAATAAAAAATTTAATAAGAAAGAGATGATAGAATTATCTCAAAAAAATAATATACCAATTGATAAAATAAAAATTAATGGAATAAATGACGATAAAAAATTTCCAGCAAATTTGTTGACTAAAATATACGGCCATAACGCTGAGGAAATATTTCTTTTATCAGATAACATTGTGCAAGATAACTTTTTAGTAAGGATCCAAAAAGATATAAACCCTAAAATAAATAAAAAATCAAAAGAGTACAAAGGGTATTTTAAAAAAGCTAATGCTGAATATATTTCAAAAGTTTACAAATCTTATGATAAATATATAAATGCAAATTATAAAATTGATATAAATCAGAAAGTTCTTGAAAGGTTAAAAAATTCGTTTTAATGAAATTAAGCACAAGCCTAGAAAGCTTCAAAAAACTACACAAAAATAAAAAATATAATCAAGCAATTTATTATTCCCAAAATTGCAAAAATTATAACTTTATTGAAAACCTATATAAGTTTATTTTAGTAAAAAAAAATAGTTTTATATTTGAGTCGGTAGAAAAAGGAACTATTAGAGGGCGGTACACAATCATAGGCTTTAATCCTGATAGAGCTTACAATATAAAAAAAAATAAAATTATTGTAGACGATTTTAAAAAAAAGAAGGTAATTAGAAAAAATGTTCTCAAGTATTTAAATGAATTGCTAAAAAATTTTAAAGTAAAATCTTCTGGTAATATGCCAAGAATGGCTTCGATGCTTGTTGGTTATTTTTCATATGACATCATACGCTTAATTGAAAAAATTCCAGATAAATGCAAAAACGATATAAACATTCCCGATATAAGATTAATGCGTCCTAGGAATTTAGTTATTTATGATAATGTAAAAAAAAAAATTTTCTTCATTCAAAATGTCTTTAAAGAAGAGGCTGTTCTTAATTATAAGCTTAAATACCAATCAATTAAAAATACGTTTATGGAGTTACAGCATTTTGGAAATATAAAACTTCCAGAAAATTTTCATAAAAGTAATAAAAGAATTAAAGTTAAATCAAATATATCAAAATCTAAATTTAAAAAAATTGTACTTAAAGCAAAAGACTATATTAAAAGAGGAGATGTTTTTCAGGTGGTTTTAAGTCAAAGATTTGAATCGCAGATTGATAAGCCTCCTCTTGAAATTTATAATACTTTAAGAGTTTTAAACCCTTCTCCGTTTATGTTTTATTTTAACTATGATGACTTTCAAATTTTGGGTAGTAGTCCTGAAATTTTAGTTAGGTTATTAAATGATGAAGTCACTATTAGGCCTATAGCAGGCACAAGACCAAGGGGTAAAAATAAAAAACAAGACAAAAAATTAACTACTGAATTGTTAAAAGATCCAAAAGAACTTGCTGAACACTTGATGCTTTTAGATCTTGGAAGAAATGATGTTGGCAAAGTATCAAAAACTAATAGTGTTAAAGTTACGGAAAGATTTAAAGTAGAAAAATATTCTCATGTAATGCACATTGTTTCAAACGTCACCGGAAAGCTAAGAAAAAACTTTTCTCTTTTTGAAACATTTTTATCAGGATTTCCAGCAGGGACGGTTAGTGGTGCTCCCAAAATAAGAGCCATGGAGATTATTGATGAATTAGAAAATTCAAAAAGAAAACTTTATGCAGGGGGAATAGGTTATTTTACAGCAAATCAAGATTTTGATACTTGTATAGCTTTAAGAACAGCCCTAATTAAAAACAAAAAAATTTATGTTCAAGCTGGCGCTGGAATAGTAGCTGATAGCAATCCTAAAAATGAATACAACGAAACAGTAAACAAAGCAAAAGCACTGCTTAAAGCGATAAATTAAATGAAAATTTTACTAATAGATAATTACGATAGTTTTACCTACAATCTTTATCATTATCTTCTGTCTCTAAAATGCAAAGTTGAGGTGGTAAGAAATGATAAAATTAATTCAAAAGAAATTTTAAAGGGAAAGTATAAAAAAATTGTCATTTCTCCTGGTCCCGGTACTCCAAGTAAGGCTGGAAATTGTTTAAAAATTGTAAAAAATCTTTCAAAAAAAATTCCAATTCTTGGTGTTTGTTTGGGTCATCAAGTTATTGGCCAAGCATTTGGTGCTAAAATAATAAATGCCAAAAAACTTATGCATGGAAAAACTAGCAAAATTTCTCATAGCAAAACCGGGATCTTTAAAGGGGTAAAGAACAATCTTGTGGGAACTAGATATCACAGTCTAATAATTGACAAAAAAACACTAAATAAGGATTTCATAATTACGGCTAAAACAAAAGATAATGTAATAATGGGAATTATGCATAAAAAATATAATTTACACGGAGTACAATTTCATCCTGAGAGTATAAACACAAAAGAAGGAATGAAACTAATCAAAAACTTTTTAAGTTATAAATAAAATGGATGAAATTATTAAAAAACTGAAGAATAAACAAAATTTAAGTTTTGAAGAAAGTAAATCTGCCTTTGAAAACATGATGTCAGGCAAACTTAAAGAGGAGCAAATTCATGACTTTTTAACTTCTTCTTCTACTAAAGGAGAAACTTCAGATGAAATTGCAGGCGGTGTCTATGTTTTGCGAAATAAAGCAACTCAGGTAAATGCACCTGATAATACAGTGGATACATGTGGCACCGGAGGAGATGGAAAAAATACCCTAAATATTTCCACTGGTGCAGCTTTATTGCTGTCCAGTTTTGGAACAAAAGTAGCTAAACATGGAAACAAGTCTGTTTCTTCAAGGTGTGGTTCTGCCGACGTTTTAGAAAAATTAAATATTAATATTAATCTTGGTGCTAAAGAAGTGGAAACAAGTATAAATAATAACAACTTTGGATTTATGTTTGCTCCAGGTTATCACTCAGCCATGAAATATGTTGGCTCAGTCAGAAAAAAAATTGGTAAAAGAACAATATTTAATTTAATTGGACCTCTAAGCAATCCGGCGAAAGTAAAGAGACAAGTTGTTGGGGTTTTTGATAAAAAGTTGCTTAAAATTTTTGCTGAAGCACTTAAAAATTTAAATTTAAAAAAAGCATTGATTGTAAATAGCCAAGACGGACTTGACGAAATTTCTCCATACGCAAACACAAATATTGTCGAGCTCAACAATGGAAAAATTAAAGAATCTGTTTTAAGTCCAAAAGATTTGGGTGTTCAAGCAAACAGTTTTGATAATATTGTTGGAAAAGACCCTGAATACAATGCGGAAAAAATGAAAGAAATATTTCAAGGCAAAGATAATGATTTTTCTATCGCTGTCTGTCTTAACGCTGCTGCCGGTCTAATTGTGGCAGAAAAATCAAGCTCCTTTAAAGAAAGCTATGAAGAATTAAGAAAACATATCCTTTCAGGAAAGGTTGCAAATCATATTTTAAAACTCGTAAAATGAATAATGTTCTAGAGAAAATAATTACTGATAAAAAAGTTAGTGTAGAAAAGTATAAAAATTCTTTTACAGTTGAAGAGCTGAAAAAGAAAATATCTTCATACAAAAACTACTTAAATTTCAAAGACAAATTAAACAAAAGTGGAGTTTCTGTTATTGCAGAAATAAAAAAAGCAAGCCCGTCTGCAGGGGTCATTGTAGAAGATTATAAACCTACATTGATTGCAAAACAATACTTAGATTCTGGTGCATCTTGTCTTTCTGTTTTGACAGAAGAAAAATATTTTAAAGGAAAGTTAGAACACATTAATGAAATTAAAAAAGAAGTTGAATTACCTGTTTTATGCAAAGACTTTTTTATAGACCCCTACCAAGTTTACCTTGCCAAAAGTTTTGGTGCAGATGCTATTTTAATTATTTTAGCAGCTATTAATGAAAAGACTGCAAAAGAAATATATCGTGTTGCTGAGGAATTAAATATAAACACAATAGTAGAGGCGCACACATACGAAGAGGCAAAAAATGCACTTAATTTTAAAAACGCCATAATTGGAATTAATAATAGAAACCTCAAAACTTTAAAAACAGATATCAAAACAACTCACAATTTACATAAGATTTTGATTAACCATGCTGGTCCGCTCATTTGTGAGAGCGGAATAAAATCAGAAAAAGAAGTGGAAGAAATAGTAAAGAAAACAAAGATAAATAACTTCCTTATTGGTGAATCACTCCTTAAAGATCTAGACAAAAATTCATCCTTATTAAAAAAAATCGTTCAAATAAGCGCGTAATTTAAGGCTAATTTGGCGTTGATATTGAAGTAGAACTTTTGTAGAACATAAATGTACAGGATTTGTTCTATGCTAACAAAAAAACAAAAAAATTTATTAGTTTTTATTAATAAAAAAATTAGATCGACTGGTGTATCTCCTTCTTATGAAGAAATGAAAAATTCACTCAACCTTAAGTCGAAATCCGGAATTCATCGATTAATATCAGCATTAGAAGAAAGAGGTTTTATAAAAAGATTGGCTCACAAAGCAAGAGCTCTTGAGGTAATTAAACTTCCTGAAAATGCAAGCGCGCACGATTTGTTTAATAGTTTCACGCCGAGTGTAATTAAGGGTGGATTAGATAAAAATATTGCTAAGTCTAGCAAAGTTTCTGTTCTTGGATCAATAGCTGCAGGTACGCCTATAGAGGCAATACAACAAGAAGTTGATAAAGTTAATTTGCCTGCGGACTTTAATAAAAATGATGATCATTTTGGATTAAAAGTCAAAGGCGACTCTATGATCGAAGCGGGCATCAATGATGGTGATACAGTTATCATTAAAAAAAGTTCCAACGCAGATAATGGTCAAATAGCAGTAGTTCTAATTGACAACGAAGAAGCGACTTTAAAGAGAATTAGAAAAAAAGGAAATACCATCGCCCTAGAGAGTGCTAACAAGAAATACGGTACCAAAATATACGCAGCAAAAAGAATTAAGATTCAAGGAAAATTGATTTCTTTATATAGAAACTTCAATTAAAATAGTTTAAATTTCAATTCATGGCTTTTATTTGCAGGTTTGCGCCCTCACCTACAGGACCTTTGCACATTGGCGGTGTTAGAACAGCGCTGTTTAATTGGCTCTTGGCTAAAAAAAATAAAGGTAAGTTTTATCTGAGAATTGAAGATACTGACAAAGAAAGATCAAAAGAAGAATTTAAAAAACAAATCATAGACTCTCTTGCTTGGATTGGGATTAAACATGATGATAAAGAATATATTCAGTCTAAAAGTATCAACAAACATAAAGAAATTGCTGAAGAACTTTTAAAAAAAAATTTTGCCTATAAATGTTATTGCTCGGAAGAAGAAATTAAAGAACAAAAAGAAAAATGTAAAAAACAAGGAATACCTTATATCTACAATAAAAAATGGAGAGATCCTAAAAATATAGAAATTCCAAAAAACATTAAACCTGTGATTAGATTTAAGAGTAAAACTTCTGGAGATTCCATTGTTAAAGATCTTGTTCAAGGTGAAATTAATATCGCAAATTCCATTAT
>Ga0163108_10002559_pt1 | contig 13155 bp, 7 predicted proteins | sample Fk1155metaG_FD_109644 | JGI IMG/M metagenome (GOLD analysis project Ga0163108, IMG submission 109644) | Marine microbial communities from the Central Pacific Ocean - Fk160115 155m metaG | ecosystem: Environmental > Aquatic > Marine > Oceanic > Photic zone | place: The Central Pacific Ocean...
AAAGCACATAAGACACTCCATCAACTTGCCCCGCATGTGACGGTGAAAGACGTCAAGCGTATCGTCCGGGCGAGTTCCCGTGACAGCTCGGGATACGGTCAGGTGGCTCATTTGAGAAGTGGCATACATTCGGATCTGGGCGTCTTGTGGTGTGCGCCTGCATCGCCTCTGACCGCGCCCTTTATTCCCCACCGGGTGGGGATCGGCGATATTCCTCCGGAGTTCAAACGGCATCGGTATCTGACCGCGGGAGAAGCCTCGCGAGAGGTGATTGATCCGGCAGACCTGGGTCTGGAATCGACGCGGTATGCGTTTCGGGCGTGCAAACGGCTTTATTACCTCGCGGCCGCCCATCGAAAGCAGTTTCTCCCCGAGGTTACGCAAGCCTTGGAAGCCTTTGAGGATCGCCTGCTGGAGGAACAAGAGACCGTGGAACGCACGGCACTGAAGCTGTTGGAAGCGGGAGAGCGTGAACTGGCGCACCGCTACCTCACCTACTACAGCCAAACCGAAGCCGGCACTGGATTGCGGCTGGTGGAGGCACTCGCCGAGAGCCTGGAAGCGAGGACGAAGGTCCTGTTCGGGATCGGGGCTCCCGACGATCAGTCAGAATAGTCGAGATCGCCGCCACATCCGCAGGGCACCCGTGCACCGTGCCGGGATTATCGAACCCACGAGCACCCATTGAACGCATGCTTGAATGGTCGGCAAGGTTGGTTTCGCTTGCCAGCATCGGGCGGCGTAGGACACTTGGGGACATGACCCGCTACGTTTCCGGTCTCGTTACGCTCTTTCTTCTTTGTGCGGTTAACGCCGCGCCGCGACTGGATCGGTTGAACCTGCTCCAGTTCCGTGATGGCAACGGCAGGGTGCAGGAGGTCAGGACGGCTGCCGACTGGCAAAAGCGCCGCGCGGAAATCATCAAGGGCATGATGGTTGTCATGGGCCGATTGCCCGGAAAGGAGCGGCGGGTGAATTTGGATGTCACAATTGAAGGGGAGGCGGATGCTGGCAAATACGTAAGGCGGCTCATCACCTACCAGTCCGAGCCCGGCTCGCGCACCCCGGCCTATCTCTGTATCCCCAAGGCTGTCCTGAAGAAGGGCAAGGCGCCGGCGGTACTGTGCCTGCATCCCACCGATAACAAGGTGGGGCACAAGGTGGTGCTTGGCCTTGGCGGGCGGGCGGGTCGACAATATGCGGCGGAATTGACTGAGCGCGGTTACGTGACCATCTCGCCCGCCTACCCGCATCTGGCCAACTACTGGCCCAACCTCGGCAAGCTCGGCTACGTGAGCGGCACGATGAAGGCGATTTACGACAACACTCGCGCCTTGGATCTGCTGGAGACACTATCCTGCGTGGATGCCAGGCCCGGCTTCGGAGCCATCGGCCACTCATTGGGTGGGCATAACACAATTTACACAGCCGTCCTCGATCAGCGCATCACGGTGATGGCCAGCAGTTGCGGGTTTGATGCCTACCCGGATTACTATGATGGCGCCGAGCGCAACTGGTTCTTTGGCCGTGGCTGGTGCCAGATTCGTTACATACCCCGCCTCTCCGACTACCGCGGGAGACAAATGGACATCCCCTTCGACTTCCCTGAGTTACTCGGCGCACTGGCCCCGCGCCCGTTTTTTGTTCACGCGCCCCTGCGCGACTCCAATTTCCGCTGGAAAAGCGTCGATGTCTGTGCGAAGGCCGCCCGCCCCATCTACAAGTTGCTTGGCAACGAGACCGATCTCATCATCAAGCACCCTGATTATCCGCACGATTTCCCCGACGAGATGCGCGAGGCCGCTTACAGGACCATCGACTCGATTCTGAAGAAATAAGTGTTGCTGGGAAATTCCATTTGGGGATCGCTCTGGATGACAGTCAGGAAGGCTGACTTGGAAAAACAGACACAGGGCAGGGAAAAGCGTTTGGAGCAAGATCGAAATCACTTCCGCATCTGGGCGCAGGAAGCAGGGAGCGGGGGATCGTGATGGTGGGTTGGCGGCAATGCCGAGGTGTGTCCGGTAGTGCCGAGATCGAATTTCATGTGGCCGGATCGAGGTTTGATCAGATGGCTTCCGAATACGGGCGCAGTCTGTTACCCGCCGATTTCCGGAAACGATTGAGACTGGTAAAACGCCCGGTGTGATGCACAATACTGCTGCGAGATTTATTATTTTTTGGGACATTAAAAATGATCGAGAATTCTTCGGACGTTGTTGTCATTGGAGGAGGGGTGGCCGGCTTGTCAACTGCCATGCAACTGGCCAGGCGCGGGGTGTCGGTGACGGTGCTGGAGCGAGAGCAAATCGGCAATGGTTCCACCGGGCGGGCAGCTGGTCTGCTGGGCCAGTTGCGAGGCACCGCTGAGCACACACGCATGCTCATGGACGGCGTGAAAATCGTCCAGGAACTTGAGGAGCAGGCAGGTGCTGAGATTTATGTGCAAACCGGTTCGGTGCGTGTGGCTGAAACAGCCGAGCGTGAGAAGGAGATTGCCGACCTCGTTGAGATGGGCCGCTCTATTGATTTTGACATCGCCCCGATGGCCACCGATGAACTGGCCAAGCGGATGCCCTACATGCGGACCGATGATGTCGCTGCCGCCTGCTGGTGCCCCACTGACGGCCATCTCCAACCGGCCGAACTGGCGGCTGCATATCACAAGGTCGGTCGAGATCACGGGGTGCGCTACGAGACGAGCTGCCCCGTCACCGGCGTGTTGCTGGACGGGAGCAAGGCGCGTGGGGTAGAGACTCCCAGGGGCGAGTTCTACGCTCCCATCCTGGTGAATGCCGCCGGGCCATGGTCGCATCTGGTCGCCGGGCTTACCGGAACCACGCTTCCCACCGCTGCGCTCGGCCATGTTTATCTCACCACACAGCCGGATCCTGATCATCCCGTGGATCGTCTCAGCCCCGGATTCCGCAATCGCCACCATCGCATTTATGGGCGAGCGGAAAACGGCGGACTGCTGGTAGGTATCTACGCTGAGGAGTGTGCCGAATACGACATGGAGACATTGCCGCCTGATTTTGATATGTCCGCAATGAAGGCCCGGCGTGATGATTTCCATCTCGCGATGCTCATCCACGCTGCGCAGCAACGATTCCCGTGGATCAATGAGCGCACGCCCATGCATGTCACCACCGGCATAATGACATTTTCGCCCGACGGTCTGCCATTTTGCGGTCAACTTCCTGACCATGAGGGTCTCTTTTACTGTAGTGGATTTTCCGGCCACGGCATTGTGCAAAGCCCGGTCATCGGGGTCATCATGAGTGAGTTGATTCTCGGCAATCGATCCACCTACGACATCGCTTCAATTGAGGCAGATCGCTATTGGGGCGTGCCCGGCTTTCAGGAGCGTGATGAGATTGAGCAGCGTTGTCATAAGATGCAGGGAAGCTATTACGGCCGACTGGAAGGCAAGAGCGCCGACTCGAAGACGGACACCGCATGAAGATACTCGTCCCCTGCAAACGCGTGCCAGATCCCGATCAGAAGCTGCGTCTCAACGCAGAGGCAACCGATGTTGACTCCACTGCACTGACCTACATCCTGAACCCCTTCGATGCCATCGCCGTGGAGGAGGCCCTGTGTATCCGCGAAACCACGCATCCTGACGCGGAGATTATTGCCGTGAGTGTCGCGCCTGCCGAGGGGGAGGATGACTTGCGCACCGCTCTTGCCATGGGTGCGGACCGCGCGCTGCTTGTCGAGCATGATGCCCAGCTCGATTCATGGAATGTCGCCCGCCTGCTCGCCGCCGTTGTGGAGCGTGAGCAACCCGCCCTGGTGATCATGGGTAAACAGGCCGTGGACGATGACGCCAACCAGACTGGCCAATTCCTTGCCGTCCAGCTTGGCTGGTCCCAGGCCACCTTTGCATCGCAAGTCGAATTTACTGAAACAGGTTTGCGCGTTCATCGCGAGACCGACCTGGGTATTGAGATCATCCACGTTTCCCTTCCCGCCGTGGTGACCGCTGACCTCCGCCTTAATGAACCTCGCTATGCCTCTCTTCCCAGCATCCTGAAGGCGAAGAAAAAACCCACCGAATATACCACCGCCGAGGAACTGGGAGTGAAGCCCGAACCCCGCGTGCGCCTTCTCTCCATGGAACTTGTCCATAGTCAACGCAATTGCGAGATGGTGACCTCAGCCAGGGAGCTCATCCTCAAACTGCGCGAAACGGAAGTGATCAAGGGATGAAGACCCTCGTCTTAATGGAACACGACGGCAGTGCCTTGCGTTCCGGCAATGGTGCCGCGATTGGATTTGCACGTGAATTATCCGATGATGTCTGCGGGTTCCTGCTGGGCGAGGATCTTGACGCCATGAATTGCGAGGCGGCGAAATTTGCCCCGGTAATCACCGTGGATGATCCCGCGTTAGCCGACCCGGTTGCAGACCGCTGGGCGCAGGTCATTGCCGAGGTGGCCCGTGCGCGGGGTGCTGAACGCATTGTGGCCACGTCCACCACCTGGGCGAAGGACATTGTGACCCGTGCCGCGGGTCTGCTTGGTGGAGCTATGGCCAGTGACGTGATTGGACACGAGGTTATTGATGGGGAACTGCGCCTGCGCCGGCCGATGTTCGCCGGGGCAGTCCATGCCACCCTCACACTCGAAGGCCTGCCACAAATCATCACCGTTTGTGCTTCCGCTTACGAGGCACCAGAGCCTGCGGCCACACCGTTTGCCATCGAGCCGGTGGTGGCCAATGTCACCGAGTTACCGGGCTCAACGCAGCTTGAGGAAGTTGAAGGCAAGGTCGGTGCGCGACCGGATGTCACCGAGGCGCGGATCGTGGTATCCGGAGGGCGTGCGTTCAATACTTCGCAGGACTTTGAGCAGCTTGTGGGCGGATTGGCCGACACTCTGGATGCAGCCACAGGCAGTTCGCGCGCATTGGTTGATGCCGGAATAGTCCCCAACTCGCTGCAGGTAGGCCAGACCGGCAAGGTTGTCGCGCCGGAACTTTACCTCGCGCTGGGCATCAGCGGTGCGGTGCAGCACCTGGCTGGAATGAAAAACTCACGAGTCATCGCCGCCATCAACCAGGATCCTGACGCTCCCATCTTTGAGTTTTCTGACTTTGGACTGGCAGGAGACGTTTATGAGGAAGTGCCTCGTCTTATCGCGGAATTGAATGGCAGCTGATGACCGAAGGTCTTTCACGCGAAATTTTCGGTAATCTCGACGGCGGGTCCCGGGCAGTATTCTACTTGCTGGCGTTTGTCTCCTGCGCTGTTTTCCTGTGGGGCATCTGGAGACGTGTGAGACTCTGGCGACGTGGCCGGCCGGATAATGAGTCGATTAACTGGCGCAGGGCCTGCCATAATATCCGCACCCGTGTCCTTGCCCAGCGCAGCCTGCGGGGCTCGAGACCGAGGGCCAGTTGTGCCCATCGAATGCTGTTCTGGGGATTCCTGGCACTGCTCATTGGCACTATTCTGGTGGGTATTGAGCATTACGGTGCGGCGATGGCAGGGAAGGAAGCGGTCAGCCCCCTGTTTCATAAGGGTCTCTATTTTGTCATTTATGAAATCACCATGGAGATCTTTGGTCTGTTGCTCGTTGGCGGTGCTGCCTGGTTCGTCGGGCGTCGATTTCGTGCGGATAGCTCGATGGAACATCGGGCTGCTGACTGGCTGGTTATCTTCTCGCTCGTTGTGCTTGGTGTCACCGGCTACCTTATTGAAGGCCTGCGCATCATTCGTGAGAACACCCCGCTGCCAGGAATCTCTTTTGTAGGTTACGGTTGCTCGAAGGTTTTTGCCTTCGGCGGTGTTGATCAATCCAACGTCAGTTCCATTCACTTTGGCCTGTGGTGGTTCCACTCGATTGTCGCCTTTGGCTTCATTGCAGCACTGCCGTTTTGTCGATTAGCGCATGCCGTTGCCGGTGTTCTGAGCCTGGCCGCCTCGCCACGGCCCCTGGGGCACATGGAGCCAGTTACTATGGCGGAGGTAGAGGAAACCGGCGAGGTGGGAGTGGGTCGTCTGGAACAATTTGAACGACGTGATCTGCTACGGCTGGATGCCTGTGTGTCGTGCGGTCGGTGCGAGGATTTGTGTCCGGCACATGAGGCGGGCAAACCGCTCTCACCCCGCGATCTGGTCCAGGATTTGCGCGGTTACATGGAGGCCGTCTCGCCCGGTGCGTTGCATGGTGAGACCATCGGCGCGGAAACGCTATGGGCCTGCACCACCTGTAATTCCTGCGCCGACATCTGTCCGCTTGGCGTGCGCCCGGTCGATTATATCACCGACCTGCGCCGACATCTCATCAGTGAGGGTGAACTGCGTGGTGCGCCTGCCATGTCGCTGCAAAAGATGCGGCGTGCCGGCAACCCGTGGGGTCTTCCTGCGCAGGATCGCCTGGCGTGGGCTGATGGCCTCAAGGTGCCCACCGTGCAGGACAACCCGGGCTTTGACGTGCTCTACTGGGTTGGGTGTTCCGCAGCGTATGATCGTCGGGTAATGAAGGTGGCTCGTGCCGTGGCCCAGCTTCTGCAACGCGCGCAGGTAAGCTTTGCCGTGCTTGGTCCCGAGGAACGTTGTAGCGGAGAATCCGCCCGTCGCATGGGGGATGAGTTTCTCTTTCAGGAACTTGCCACCGCCAACATTCACACGTTTGGCAAGTATGGGGTGAAAAAGATAATTACCCACTGTCCCCATTGCCTGAATTCCCTGCGACAGGACTATCCGCAATTCGACGGCCACTACGAGGTCATGCATCACACCCAATTCCTGGGCGAACTCGTTGCTGCCGGCAAATTGAAGGCGGCCGCCGGAATGAACGGAACGGTGACCTATCATGACCCCTGTTATCTTGCCCGTGTCAACGACATCGCCGAAGCTCCGCGCCAACTGCTGCCCGCCAGCATGAATGAAATGCCCCGGCATGGCTGCCATGCCGGTTGCTGCGGTGCCGGCGGTGGTCGCATGTGGTTCGACGATCCCGTTCAGGAACGGATTGGCACGAACCGAATCACCGAAGCGCTCGATACCGGCGCCAAGACCGTTGCGGTCTCCTGCCCGTTTTGTTTAACAATGATGTCTGACGGTCTCGCGGCAAAGGATGCCGGGGTGCAGGTCTGCGACATCGCTGAGCTGATGGCGGAGGAACAATCCAATCAGCCATGATGGTGATGGAGCAGGTTGCGGAGTCAACTGGTCCGGAGGGTGGGGGGCGCTGCACCATGAACCGGAGGAAGGGGGTGTTGTTTGACGGCGCGGTGCTCTGCGGAGTGTATTCCGAATTGGATCCGCCAGGTGGCAATGCTCCATATCCACAAGGATCGGAGCATTGCCCGGTCGATAAAATAACGCTCTGAGAGTGGTCAATTCCCCGGTTTTCGAGCTTCCGGGAATCTCGGCCCTGAAAAGGAATCTCCTCGCATTATTGCCGGCAATCGATCAGGAAAGTCGGGAAAGCCGTGCTGGAACCCCATTTCGAAGCCAGAGCAGAACAAATTCCATGAAACGAGTTCTCGCCCTCCTGCTCAACCTCAGTTCCGCGGTGGGGTTGGCAGCAGTTCCGACGGTGACCGGCATCACGCCTGCTCCCGGTACGGTGAGCGAGCTTTCCCCGATCACGATCACCTTTTCGGAAGCCGTCAGTGGAGTGGATGCGTCCGATCTCATCATGAACGGGGGAGGGGCCAGCATGGTTTCCGGAGGCGGCGACGAGTACACCTTTAGCTTCGCCTCTGTTCCGCTTGGACTAGTGACCGTGACGTGGGCGCCCAATCACGATATCACTGACACAGAATTTCCTGCCAATGCCTTCGATTCTACCGCCGCAGGAGAAATCCGGCATTACACCGTTGTCGATCAGGAGGCGCCCGTCGTTGTCAATCGATCTCCTGTCGCAGGTGGCAGACTGCGCGGCCTGTCAGAAATTTCGGTCACCTTCTCCGAACTCATTACCGGCCTCGGGGCCGAAGACCTTACCGCCAATGGCGCTCCTGCCACCTCTCTCACGGGAGAGGGCGCCGGCCCCTATCTCTTCACCTTCGGTTTCATCAACGATGGCCCAGTCACCCTCTCGTGGGCTGCCGACCACGCCATTGCAGACCTCGCATCCAATCCGCTGATCGGCGAAGAATGGTCCTACACCCTGGTTGCCGATGCGCGCATTCCTAATGTTGTCATCAACGAATTGGTGGCCTCGAATCGCTCTGGTCTGACCGATGAAGACCAGGATTACTCCGACTGGATTGAACTCCTTAACAAGGACAATTTCGCGGTTAACCTGCTTGGGTGGTCCCTCAGCGACGATATTGATGAGCCCGGGAAATTTGTTCTCCCGGACAGGATTCTGCAACCTGGTGCCAGACTCCTTGTCATTGCTTCGGGCAAAGATCGCTCTTCAGGGGGCGTGACCGAGATTCACACCAACTTCAAGCTGGCGGCCTCCGGTGAGTATCTCGGTCTTTTTCCTCCCGAACTTCCCCGGGAAGCTAACGACGAGATCGCTCCGTCCTATCCGGTCCAGCGCAACGACCATTCCTATGGTCGCGAAAACAACGGTGAAATATGGCGCTATTTCGCCAGTCCCACTCCGCGAGTTTCCAACGGCCACCAGTCCCTGATCCGCGGCCTCCTCGATCCACCCCATTTCAGCAGTCCCCGCGGATTTTATGCTCACCCCTTCAACCTGCGTCTCACCTCACCCGATTCCCAGGCCGTTATTCGCTACACCACCGACGGGAGTGAACCAACCGTCAGAAACGGAACGGTCTATTCAGCTCCCATCCCCGTCGAATCGTCCCGTATCATACGGGCTGCCGCCTTCCGCGCGAACTACCTCCCCTCGGAAATCATCACCCACAGCTACTTCTACAATGAATCCAGTGCGATTCGCTCTCTCCCCATCATCTCTGTCAGCACCGATGACTCCAACCTCTGGGGCCCCACCGGCATTCAGACCCCCGGGAATGCCGCCCAGCGTGGCATCGCCTGGGAACGTCCTGCATCCGTCGAGCTGATCCGCAAGGATCAGAGTGGCTTTCAGGAGAACTGCGGGATCCGTGTGCAGGGCGGCGACCACATCCGGGGGCGCTATAATCCCAACAGTAGTCCACCGGCGTCCAAGTACTCGTTCCGCATTTACTTTCGCGGCGACTATGGAGCCACCATGCTCCACTTCCCTTTCTTCGAGGGATCCGAAGTGAAGGATTTTGACCGCTTCACTCTTCGCGCTGGAATGAACGATCACTCCAATCCCTTCGTCGTGGACGAGATGGTTCGTCGCATGCAAATCGCGACCGGTAATATCGGAGCGAGAGGAAATTTTGTGAACCTTTTCATTAACGGCGAATACAAAGGCTACTACAACGCCACGGAACGCATCGATGACGACTTCATGCGCTCCTGGCACGGCGGAGAAAACGACTGGGACGTCATCGCACAATTCGGAGAGGTCCGGGAAGGCGACTCCCGGGAATGGCAGCGCATGATGGGAGTCGTCAGGCGCGACCAGAACAATATCAGCAACTATCGCAGATCTTCCCTGCTGCTCGATATGGACAACTTCATCGACTACCTCCTGGTCAATGTCTATTGCGGCACCACGGACTGGCCGCACAACAACTGGCGGGCAGCTCGAGAGCGTGCTTCTCGTGCGAAGTTTCGGTTCTACGTCTGGGACGCCGAACATTCTCTCGGAAGAGGCGGTGGTGTCGAAGGTAACACCCTCACCAGTGTGCTCGCGGGCGGTTCTGAGATCGCGCAAATGTATCAGGCCCTGCTTCAAAGTCCGGAGTTCCGCCTGCGCTGGGCGGACCGCGCCCACAAGCACCTGTTCAATGGCGGCGCCTTGGCAGACCGGACACACAACCTGAATCTCCGGCTCCTCCGACAGGAAATGCGAGGCGTTATTCCCAACATGAACGATTCCATTCTAAGGAACTGGATTCCCAATCGGCGCGCTGCCATCATCGGTCACATGCGAAGCGCCAGGCTCTACAGGTCTGACGAAGCACCGGAAATGCGGCCCTTCGGCGGTCCTCTTGCCCCGACCGATGCGATCGAACTGTCTTCCACCGGCGATCGCATTTACTACACCACCGACGGAAGTGATCCACGCGTGACAGGCAATGCCGAGAACCCGCTGGGCAGCATTTCTCCTCAAGCCGCTCTCTACACCGAGCCCTTCACGCTTAACGGCACGAGCACGATCAAATCCCGCTCACTTTCCGGAACGGACTGGAGTGCGCTCACCGAGGCCGAATTCCTCCAGGAACCACGATTCCCGAACCTCCGCATCACCGAGATCATGTACAATCCGCCCGGAGGCAGCACCTACGAGTTCATCGAACTGCACAATCCAACAGGCAGCACGATCGATCTCGGTCACTTCAGCTTCCAGGGCATCACCTGCGAATTCCCCGGCGACGCGGCTCTCAGGCCCAATCAGCGGATTGTCCTGACTTCCAATGATGATCCGCAGTCATTCGCTCAACGGTATCCGGGCATCAGTTCCTACCGAACCTTCGGCGGCAGCCTCTCCAATGGCGGTGAACGCCTTGCCCTGGTCGACGGATTTGGGAACAACGTCATCTCCGTCCGTTACAGCGATCGCGCTGGCTGGCCCCGCTCTGCGGATGGTGGCGGTTACTCCCTGGTGCTGCGTGACGTCGACGGCGACCCAAACGATCCCACCTCCTGGAGCGCGAGTCCTCAGGTGCATGGCTCGCCAAGCCAGGAAGATTCCGCCGAGATTCGCTCCAGTGTCACCATCAGCGAGGTGCTTGCGCTCAACGAGAGCGCCGTTGCCCACGGCAATGAGTTTCCGCCCTTCGCCGAACTCCGGAACTCCGGTGCGAGCACCGTGGATCTCAGTGGTTGGAGTCTGAGCGACGATGCCGACCTCCCCCATAAGTTCAGTTTTCCGCAAGGCACCTCCATCGACCGCGGTGGACATCTCCTTATCTGGTGCACCGATCCCAAGGGGACGCCCGGCTTGCATTCCGGTTTTGAGTTAAGCCCTGAAGGTGGATTCCTCTTCCTTATGAATCCGTCAGGCGCCCAAGCCGACGCCGCCTCCTACGGACTGCAAGTCGCCGACTTCTCGATCAGCAGGAACGGCAAGAACTGGAACCTCACCGTCCCCACCCCTGGAAACCAGAATGGCCCTTCCGTTCCTCTCGCCTCCCAATCCGAACTCACCATCAACGAGTGGGTGACCAACCGCATTGCTGGCGAAGGAGACTGGCTCGAACTCTACAATCAGGACGCCAGCCATCCTGTCGCTCTGCGCAATCTCTATCTCGCCAGCGATGAAGCTGTCTATCGCTACGGAGCGATCTCGTTCATTGCCCCCCGTGCATTCAAGCGCTTCTGGGCCGATGAAGGATCCGGCCCCGAACACCTCGGATTTCGCCTGCCAGCCACTGGCGGCACCCTCCAACTGATCGAATTGAATGGCGTCCTCATCGAAAATCTCAGACACACCGGGCAAACCGAGAATCTCGCAAGCGGTCGCTTGCCCGATGGTTCGAGCACAGTGCGCCACTTTAGCAACTCTCCCAGCCCCGGTGCCTCCAACTACTCGGACGTAATCTCTGGTCTGAGCCTCTCCGAACTACACACGGACTCTCAGGGCCAGGGCCTGGGATGGGTTGAAATCTCCAACAGGACGCCCGATCCACTTCCCCTGAGCGGGCACTCCCTCGTGGTGGGAAATCGCGATGGAACGCACTGGACCTTCCCATCCGGCCTCTTCATTCCAGCGAACGGATTTCTTGTGGTCAGCTGCGACGCTGCCCGCGCCCCTTCTTCCGCCCCGGGCGCGCTCAATACAGGACGCTCCCTGCCGGGCATCGGTGGTGAAGTCTACTTCTTCGATGATGCGTCTCAGGAAATTGACCGCGTGCTCTACGGTGCACAGGTTCCCGGTCTCTCCATTGGCTCCATCCCCGATGGCAGCTGGAGATTGCTTTCGTCGCCCACTCCGGGCGAGGTTAATGCCCCAGTCGCTTTGCTTGGATCGCTCAATAGTCTCTCCATCAACGAATGGCTCGCCAAGGCGCCGCCCGGCCTGGAAGACTTTGTGGAACTCCATAACAGTTCGGAACGCCCCGTCGCCTTGCACCTGCTCCGCCTGACGGACGACCTCTCCAGCACCGGGATCGCCCAATTTTCATTCCCTGAACTCAACTACATTGCGCCAGGCGGATTTCTCACTCTCCTCGCTGACGGAGGATCTGGCGTCGGCCATCTTCCCTTCAGTCTGCATGCCATGGGCGAATCTCTCCGTCTCTATCAGGCGGCCGGCACCGTGATCATCGACGAAGTGAGTTGGGGCGTGGAAGAAGAAGGAGTATCCAGCGGACGCCTGACGGACGGAGGTCGCGATCTCGGTCCCCTGCAGTTCCAGTCGCCGGGAGGATCCAATCTCATCAATCCGAATTCCGATCGCGATGGGGACGAAATGCCAGACTCCTGGGAAATCGCCTACGGCCTCGATCCCGACTCGGCGGTCGATGTGAATCTTGATCTCGACGGCGATCACCGAACGAATCTCTACGAATACCGCAGCAACACCGATCCCACCGACCCCGCAAGTTTCCTCCAGTTCTCCACGTTCTCGCACGACGGAACGGAGTTGGCGCTGGAATTCACCGCCCAGCCCGGCATCCGCTACAGGATCGAGCAGAGTAACAACGGAATTGACTGGAGCGCCCTCAGCGTGATCCCGGCCGGGCCCACCATGCGCGTTGAGGGTCTCAGCGATCGCGACGGCGGCGGCAGCGAATTCTATCGCCTCGTTGCCGAACGGAGGCCCTAGCACTTATTAAAGACGGTCAGCAGGAGGTACCGGATGGAGTCAAGGAGATCCGCACGGTGGTCCTCGAATCCTCAGGATCGGCGTGGTTTTCTCGTTCAGCGGGCCGGGGCAAATTCCTGTAGCTCGCCGGCTGATTCCCGGGATCATCGATATACGGGAAGTCAGCCCTGCCAGATTGCCGCGGGCAGGAGTAGCAGAAGTTTGCGCATCTCTACGCTCCCGTATCAGGGTGCGGAGCGGTTTGACTTTGCCCCTTGCGCCTGCGGGATGGTAGGAATCACGGCGCTATGAAGAAAATCGTTCTGCTGCTGAGCTCACCCATCAAGTTGGCTAAGCTCCCCTCAATGAGGGT
>Ga0163108_10002562_pt1 | contig 13141 bp, 13 predicted proteins | sample Fk1155metaG_FD_109644 | JGI IMG/M metagenome (GOLD analysis project Ga0163108, IMG submission 109644) | Marine microbial communities from the Central Pacific Ocean - Fk160115 155m metaG | ecosystem: Environmental > Aquatic > Marine > Oceanic > Photic zone | place: The Central Pacific Ocean...
CGTTACCTGCAAGCCGAAAAAAGACAATGAGACAACTAATCATAGTAATTCTATCAATCTTAACACTCAGCTGTCAAAGCCAAGAACTTGAATACAGAAGTGTTGAATACTATTTCGAACAAGCTGCTGAACTTGAACTCAAAGGACTTATTGAACAAGAAATTCTAATCGACTCGACAACAATTGCTGACAATTACTTAGACAAGGAAACTAAAGGCTTGAACAAAGATGGGTTTATGAAATATTCAGAAATTAAGATGGACGTTTATATGTCGTTCTTTAAAGACTACTTATATCAGCAACACATTACATATGAAAGCAATGTTTATGTTCTGTATTTTACAATCGCAGGGTTTGATGACGTTGAATGGGATATTGTAAAATGGGAAAAAAGTGATTGGAAAAATGATGATAAACTAAGTCGTGACAAGTTGAAATCCGATTCTTCACTGACAAAAATATTTTGGAACTATGACGAAGGGCCAAAGAATATGGAGAATATTAGATTGTTTATCGAAAACGACTATTTAGTATTTGAACGTGGAAATTTATACCACTCACTCTACGACTTGAAATCGGATTCACTTTTGTTTAATGAAGAAAGTCCTTGGCACGCTTCAGATGGAGAAGATAAAGACAAAATGAATGAGTGGATTAAGACAAATCTCCACGATAAGATTATGGAGAAATTAAAAGAGAAAAGAAAATAAAGCCAGCAGGTAACACTGTATATAGCAAATAGGGCTTCGGTGGTTTGCGAAAGTTCAATGCTATTTACCAAAACCACCAAATCTTTTGATTTGGATTTAAAATGAAAAGATAAAACAAAATAAAAAAGTTTTGGCTAAGTGCTTAATCGGAAATTCAGTAATTTTAATTCCCGTACTAACCATAGCCGACACATTATATGTAATTAGAAACAATGACAGAAAAATGAGAACGTATTTAATAATACTTATCCTAATAGGAATACACTCTTGTTCGGTCATCAAAAAATCCGAAGATAAATCGAAAAAGAGTAAACAGGAATTAATCAAAACCGATTCAGGTGTCAAAGATAGTTTGGCTACTTTCTTTATTTATGGAGAATTGGCACCAACTGGTTACTTGGATGATGAAAATTCAATCACTGAAAATTATGGCTTCAAACTTAAAAGGATAGCCGGGTGTGATATAGATGAAACTATTGTAAATCAGGCTCATACCCAGAATCAGAAAGCATTGATAAAAATGAATAAAAAATATGGGAACGATTGGATGCTTGAGTTTGAGAATAAAACCAAGTATAAATTAGCAATTCCATTCAATTGATGTACGAAAACTACATACAACAAGACCTAAACTGCATTTAAAACGCATTTTACACGCAACGTTAGCTCTATATTATTAATAAAATTTTATTTATGAAAATTGTTAAAAATATATTCTTGATCTTAATCTTATTCCAATTCAACAATAAATTATTAAGTCAAGAGGCAAAAGAATTTGATGGTTTTGCAATTAATCCCAAATTTGGCCCTGCATTTAGTGTGGATGGCGGAAATGATCTTCCTTCATTCGGTCTCGAGATTAATCTTTTAAAAAATAAATTTATTTACTCATTAGAGTATATAGCACATGATTTTCTTGGTCAAAACCAATTAGGTATAATGATGGGTAAATATAAAGGAGATAAATATTTCAGGATACAATATCAAGGTGGCATTAATCTGTTTTGGGGTGAGTATTATACCCCTGGTGAAACACAACCATGGATAGGTGGAAGTGGCTCAACTTCATCCTTTTTCACAGCAGGTGTGGTTAGCAAAGTTGGGTTAAAATTTATTCCTTTAAAAAATTTAAGTATCGGGGTAGATCTTCAAGTAAATATAAATTTTGAAAAGACCCTATTTCTGCCAATGTTTAGTATCGAAATTGGCAAATTAAGAAATCCCATTAAAAGCCATAACACAAAATTCAGAAACGAATAATTTCATTGGCTTAATTTTAACTTTTTTGTTTTTTATAGTTATCAGTATAAAATTGAGACACTCAGTTAAATTAAAAAATCATGAAAAAATTATTTTTAAGCCTATTCCTATTTTGTTTTTGCGCATCTAATTGCTTTGGAAACACCCCCATTGACTCGACATTAAATCTCTACGTAAAATACAAACAGGAAATTAAAGAACTATTTGAGGATCATTATGGATCTGAATTTACAGCTACCTCAACACTTGATAATTCTTGTATAGATTGGGTGAAAAGAAAAATAGATAAGCAAGAAGGAACCACTTATGGCGATTGTAATTATTTTGTGAGTAGAAGGTTTAAAAAAGAGGCATTTCAAAGTAATGAAGGCATTTCAAAAGAAGACATTTTATTTGCTGACTTTCGGCTTGAGTTTGTAGAGAATATTCTTAATAATACAGATTTTGAAATGACTATAGCGGACAAAATTCATGTAGAAATAGGAGATTACAAAGACTACGTTTATGTGGTAGTAGGAGTAACTTCCTCTTGGTATGAAAAAAACACAGACTATTAACCTTTAAAAACTAATTAAAAAGGAAATTAGTCCTTTGATTTTTGATTGATACAAAATAATCAAGTTGGTTTTATTTCCTTAAATCCAATACCCAAAACACGCTCGTATTTTCGCAAGGTTTTTACCTGAGAAGCATCCACCAAACACAATGAAGTTCCATGATTTCCAGCCCTTGCAGTTCGACCACTTCGATGTGTATAATATTCATCACTTTCAGGCAGTTGGTAATGAACAACAAATGTTAAGCCTTTGACATCGATCCCCCTTGCCGCTACATCTGTGGCAACTAAAACACGTAAGCTGTGATTTTTAAACGCGCGCATTACCTTGTCTCTTTCCTTTTGCAACAAATCTCCATGAAGTGCATCTACCTCAATATTTTTTGCAATCATCTGTTTTGATAATTTTTGAGCCGCCGCTTTTGTTTTACAAAAAATGACACCTCTGTTTTTATGTTCAGATTTTAAAAATTGCATCAAGACAAATAGTTTTTGCTTATCATCACAAATAACATACTGATGTGTGATGTTTTTATTGACAACATTTCTTATGTTGACTTCAATTCGATGGGCATCTGCTGACATATGCTGTGAAACAATTTCTTTAATTCCATGTGGAATAGTTGCTGAAAACAACCATTTGTTTTCCACTTTGGTTAAAAATCTTAAAATTTGATCCAGCTCAGACTTAAAGCCCATGCTCAACATTTCATCTGCTTCATCCAGCACAATGGTTTTAACCTCACTTAAATCAATTGCTTTTCTATTAACAAGATCGATTAAACGACCTGGAGTTGCAACGACTATTTGAGTCGGTCGTTTTAATGCGGCAATTTGAATGTCAATTTTTTCTCCACCATAAACAGCTTCTGTAAATATTTTAGAAGCATATTTTGTAAACTTAAAAAGTTGTTTTGCCACTTGTTTGCCTAACTCTCTTGTTGGACAAAGAATCAATGCCTGAATTTTTTTATTAGATGGATCGGTCGTATTAAGTAATGGCAAACCATAGGCCGCTGTTTTACCCGTTCCTGTTTGGGCCTGGGCAACAATGTCTCCACTCTCTTCTAAAAGAACAGGAATAACTTTGCTCTGAATTTCCGTTGGATTAATAATATTTAATTCATTTAATCCTTTTACCAGTTGTGGACTGACACCTAACTCAACAAAACTTTTCAAAATATCTATGTTATATATAAATGCAAAGGTACAATGTTTTGAGCCGGGATATCTTTAAAAATAATTAGAGTGCATTAAAAATTAATTTTTTAATACGCCATTTTTATATCTTGATTTAGTCTCTAACTCTCCATTAGACGACCATTTTTTTGCAATGTTCGATGAGCCCTAACTTTTTGATTATCTAAATAATAAGATGATGCTATTTTTTTTTATTTCTTCAACATTTTGAAGAGAACAAACAATACCAAAACAAAACAAGCAATACCAATGCCAATTGTTAAAAAAATTTCACTTCCTCCTTGGGAAGACAAAGATGTAAATAAAGGTTTCATATCTATAAATATAATATAAAAAGGCTGCAAACAGCCTTTTTATATTATTTTTAGCTATTTATCGCCATTGATTAAAACCGGTGTTTTGCCATCGGTTAATATCAATTTTGCATTGGGAGAAGTTGCTATTTGTTTTAAAACTTCAAGACTTTGCCATTGAATGTTTCCTTCTGTTATCCCTTCTTTAATAATCAGCTGGGCATCTCTAATCCCCTTTGCTTCTATTCTTTTTCTTTCGGCCTCTTTTTCTTCTCTTTGTAAAACAAATTTCATCTGCTGAGCCTGCTGTTCTGCCTGCAACTTAGATTCTATTGCTGAATATAAGCCCCTGGGAAGAGTGATGCTTTTTAAAAGAACCGCTTCTATTTGAAAGCCTCTGTCTTTTAAAATAGTTGCCATCTGTTCTTTTATTTCTTTTTCGATTTCTCCACGTTTACCCGAATGCATGTCTTTTGCAAAAAAACGTGCACAGACATCTGCAGAAGCAGATCGAAACGTGCTAAGAATAAGTGTTCTTTCGTAACCTTTACCAACACTTGTAATGATGTCTCGAACTTTATCTTCTTCAATATGATACAGAATTGAAATTTCTGCCTTCACATTTAAGCCTTCTTTTGAAGGAAGGTTAAGATGAACCTCTTTGTTTATGGTTCGAATTGGAACTCGAACAATCATCGTTGTAAAAGGGTTATATAAAAGAATCCCCTGCGTTTTTGTTTTATTTTTTAATTTGCCAAGTCTACGCTTGATTCCGACATCTCCTGGCCTTATAACTGCACAGGAGCTAATAATGGCTGCCAAGCAGCCAAATAAAAATAATTTTGTTTTCATGTTTAAAAATTTTTTATTGAATATTTATTTATTGTTTTAGAAAATAGAATGCTGAAATCTTGGAGGCGGAACCTCAACATCTAAATATCTTTTAATGATATTAAAATCTATACCTAAAGATGTTTTTGATCGTTTTTTTAATTGAGAAAAGGAAGTGTTTATAATAAAGTCATCTTCTAAAAGGCAATCTTCTTCTTCAATATCTTCAAACAATGATGTTTCATTTAACTCGAACTCGGCCTTTAAAAAAGGAAATGCAGCAAATGCAAAAACAACAAAGGTTATTAGAAAGAAAAAGCGGCTGATTTTTTTACTCATTGTAACAAATTGTTCATCAAAAAATATACCATTCATCACGAATCTTTTGAAAAAAATTATCTTGTTTATTTATCTTTGAAATAAGATATAACAACTATTTATGGAAATTAAAGAAGCTCAAAAAAAAGTAGACGACTGGATAAACACCGTTGGGGTGCGCTATTTTAACGAATTAACCAACATGGCTGTTCTAACCGAAGAAGTTGGAGAAATGGCGCGTATAATTGCAAGAAGATATGGAGAGCAAAGTGAAAAAGAAAGCGATAAAAACAAAGATCTAGGAGATGAAATGGCCGATGTGTTATTTGTTTTAATTTGTCTTGCAAATCAAACCAATATTGATCTCGAAGAGGCCTTTAAAAAAAACATGCTTAAAAAAAATAAAAGAGATAAAAACAGACACAAGGAAAACGAAAAACTACGATAGAAAAAACTATTTCTGGGCCTTTTTGAATAGAGCAACAGCTAGGCAAGCAAAAATAAAGTTCGGGAGCCAAACAGCTAGATAGGCCGGAAAGCCAACTTTAATGGTCATCGATGCAGCTACTTTCATCACAAAAATGTAAATAAATACAATCAATAAGCCAAACGCAATATTAATTCCAATACCTCCTCTTCTCTTTTTTGATGAAACCACAAAACCAATAAGAGTTAGAACATAAGCAGCAAAAGGATAAGATGTTCTTTGATACAATTGAATTTGATAGTTGGGTACATTTTCAGATCCTTTTTTCTTTTCCCTAGCAATTAATTGTTTTAGTTCTGTATAAGTCATTGCTTCGGCAATGTTTTCCCTTTGAGCCATTTCTTCAATTTTGAATTGAAAAACAGTATCCAAATCGGAATGATGAGACAAGGCGTCTTTTGGATATCCTACTTTTCTGACATAACAATCCGTTAACTTCCACTTATTTGTTCCCTTAATGTTTTTTGCAGTTCGGGATTTAATAAAGCTAAGGAGCTTTCTGTCTTCACTCCACTTTTCAACTACCATTTCATTAACCAGTCCATTTTCACTTCCATAGCTACTAAAATAAACCACTTCATTGTTGGGGAATTCTGCATGATAATCCTCAACATACATTTTGTCTCGATAGTATTTTTCTTCAAAATCTAGGCGAACTTTATTGGCTCTTGGAATAATAAAATGATTCAAAACAAGAGAAATAAGCATTAGAATTGTTGCGCCAAAAACATATGGTCGCATAAATCTATAAATAGAACGACCGCTAAACCACATTGGGATTATTTCTGTTTCCTGTGCCATTTTTGCCGTGAACCAGATAACAGAAATAAAAATAATCATGGACGAAAACATGTTCCCATGGAACAATACAAAGTTGAAATAGTAATCAAAAATAATTTCATTTAATGGGGCTTTATTTCCAATAAATTCACTTAATTTTTCAGAAATATCAAAAACCACAGCAAGGGCCATTATGATGCCCATCATAAAGAAAAAAGTAGATAAAAACTTCTTTAAAATATATCTGTCTAATATTTTAAACATCTTAAATTCTGCTTTCTAAAACAGGAACCATTCTTTGTTTCCATTCATTAAAGGTTCCTTCAATTATTTTTTTTCTTGCCTGTTTAACCAGTGAAATATAAAAATTCAAATTATGAATCGTTGCTATCTGTAAGCCAAGATATTCGTTTGTTTTAAACAAATGTCTTAAATATGCTTTTGAATAGACCTGATCCACCCATGCAGTACCGTTTTTATCAATCGGGTTGAAATCCTGAGCCCATTTTTTGTTTTTTATATTTATGATGCCCTCAAAAGTAAACAGCATGCCATGACGAGCATTTCTGCTAGGCATCACACAATCAAACATGTCCACTCCCAAAGATATGCATTCCAATATATTTGCAGGTGTCCCCACCCCCATTAAATAACGTGGCTTTTCCTTTGGAAGGATCTCGCAAACCAGATTTGTCATCTCATACATTTCCTCTTTTGGCTCACCAACAGAAAGTCCACCAATAGCATTTCCAACCGCATCAAATTCTGCAATTGTTTCTGAAGAAATTTTTCTTAAATCATTGTGTACGCTTCCCTGCACAATTGGAAACAACACTTGCTGATGACCATAAATCGGCTCTTGTTTATTAAAGTGATCAATACATCTTTTTAACCAACGATGAGTAAGCTCCATGGAGTTTTTTGCATATTTATAATCACATCCATAGGGAGTACATTCATCAAATGCCATAATGATATCCGCTCCGATTATCCTTTGAATATCAATGGAAGTTTCGGGAGCTAAAAAATGATAGCTTCCATCAATGTGTGATTGAAACTTCACTCCTTCTTCTGTAATTTTTCTAACGCCCGAAAGAGAATAGACCTGATAGCCTCCACTATCTGTTAAAATGGGCAAATCCCAATTCATAAAACGATGCAACCCACCAGCATTTTTCATTATTTCCATTCCAGGTCTTAAATACAAATGATAAGTATTCCCTAAAATTATTTGTGCCTGAATATCGTTTTGAAGTTCGCGCTGATGAACTCCTTTAACTGTTCCCTGAGTCCCAACAGGCATAAATATCGGTGTTTCGATATCCCCATGATCGGTTTTAAACAATCCTGCTCGTGCTGAAGATTTTGAATCTGAAGAAATTAGGTTAAACCCCATAAATTGTTGAAAAATAATTCAGACAAAGATATCTCAATTCAAATAGTGAACGACATTTGTAATAAGGATATTTTATTTTATCATACATGATTTTCAATTTTGATTTTTTTGACGCCATGTTTTTGGGCTTAATTTTCATGTGCTGCATACAGCTTTTCTATTCTTTTTTCTTTTTTCTCCGACTTGCTTTACATAAAAACAAAGAAGCGACTAATCTCAAGAAAGCCCCTGTCAGTGTTGTTATATGCGCAAAAAATGAAGAGTTAAATTTAATACATAATCTTCCTTTTATTTTAAATCAAAACTATCCTGATTTTGAAATCGTTGTTGTCAATCATGGTTCAACTGACCAAACAGCAAAAGTTTTATCGGATTATCAAAAAACACATAATAATCTAAAAGTTCTTTATTTTGAAAATGACAAACCTGGAAAAAAAGATCCTTTAACTTTTGGAATCAACAATGCTTCCAACGAATATTTAATTCTTACCGATGCAGACTGCAGACCCGCTAGTGACATATGGATTAGAAAATTTTCTAGCGATTTTGCAATAAACAAACAAATTATTTTGGGTTATGGTCCACACAATAAATCCAAAGGGGTTTTAAATTATTTTATCCGTTTTGATACCGCAATTATTGGCACAACTTACCTTTCTTTTGCTTTATCAAGGTTTGGATACATGGGAGTTGGAAGAAACATAGGGTATACCAAAACTTTGTTTGCCTCAGTAAATGGATTTGAATCTCATAAAGAAATTGCATCAGGTGATGATGATTTATTTATTCAACAGGCCATTAATAAAAGTAACTTTCAAATCCAAACAGATTCAGACACCTATTGCTATTCAAATACTTGTCTTTCTTTAAAATCATGGATTTCTCAAAAAAAAAGACACCAATCCACATCTTCAAAATACAAGGTTATCAATAAAGCGTTGTTAGGAATATATTCCTGTTCTTTGATTTTAATGTGGTTTTCATTTGTTTCTTTGTTTGTTGAGGGAGAACACAGAGAGCTTAGCTTAGAAATATTTTGCTTTGTTTTGGCTGTTAAATGGGGGATTCAGGGTAGTGCCATGCGTAAAATAAAAGAAGGGCATTTTATTTGGGTTTTTCCATTTCTAGAATTAGCACAAAACATTGCCATGACTCTAATCTATTGCTTGGGTGGCAAAACGAAAAAGAACAAATGGTAAAGGGCCATAAACTAACTGAAAGGGGGCAAATTGACTACAAGCTTGTACAGGCTGCAAAAAAGGGGCAGCAATTGGCATATGCTGAATTAATGGATAGATACAGAGACTCTATTTATTACATGATGCTGAAAATGGTGAAACACCCTGACGATGCAGAAGACCTAACTCTTGAAGCATTTGGAAAAGCCTTTAATCGACTTGATCAATATTCTCCAACTTACGCATTCTCAACTTGGCTCTATAAAATAGCATCAAACAATTGCATTGACTTTATTCGTAAAAAAAGAATTCATGTCACTTCGATGGATAATGGACATATCAATCAAAACGGAGAGCGAATGAAAATCGATGCCAAATCATCAACCCTCACACCGGAAGAAACTTTTATTCAGGGACAAAAGGTTATTCACATGAGATTACTTGTGAGTAAGTTAAAACCACGATACAAACAACTTGTAGAAAAACGGTATTTTGAAGAGCTTAGTTACGAAGAAATATCTCAAGAATTAAACCTTCCACTTGGAACGGTTAAAGCTCAATTATTTAGAGCTCGAGACTTTTTGGCTAAAATGATTGAGAAAACAAAAGACGACATTTAACCTTCCATCTTTTCAAATGGATTCGATCAAATTATTAAATCACTATTTTCCTAACCTATCCAATAAACAGTTCGAGCAGTTTGAAACTCACAAAGAACTTTTTATGGAGTGGAACAACAAAATAAACATGATTTCAAGAAAAGACATGCCCTTTTTTTTTGAAAAACATGTGCTACATTCACTATCCATTGCTAAACTTGTATCATTTAATCCAAAGAGCAAAATATTAGATATTGGAACAGGAGGAGGCTTTCCTGGTATCCCTTTAGCTATCATGTTTCCTGAAAGCAAATTTACTTTGGTTGATTCTATAGGAAAAAAAATAAAAGTGGTTTCTCAGCTTAGTCAAGAATTAAAGTTAGACAATGTTTGTGCTATTAATCAACGCGTTGAAGACAATAAGAATGAATATGACTTTATTGTTTCTAGAGCAGTAGCCCCACTTGAAAAACTATTAAAATGGACAAAGAAAAACATAAAAAAAGATTCCTCACACTCAATTAAAAATGGATTCCTATGTTTAAAAGGAGGCGATCTCAAAGAAGAAACCGCCTTTGTGAAAAAACATATTCGTGTTTATAATTTAAGCGATTGGTACAAAGAAGATTTTTTTGCAACAAAGAAAATTTTGCACGTTTCTTAATTTACCACATGTTTGCAACTTAGTGTTAAGTTTTTAGCTTCTACAATGATTAAATACACCCCCTTTTCCAAGTGATAAGAAATCAAAACATTATTAACACCATTATCAATTACAACTTGTTTTCCGTATAATTCATTTCCTTTTAAATCTATTATTCGGACTTTAGCTAAATCTGAAATGGTTTTAGAATCAAGAGATATATTAAACTTTTCTGAACTAGGATTTGGATAAGTTTGTAAAACATTGTTATTCTTTTCACACGATATGAAAATAGGATCATAACTAGTTTCAAAACCATCAATGTCTCTTTGAATTAAACGATAATACTTCGCATTATTGTTTCTAGTATTATCAAGAAAACTGTAATTTAATTTTTGAGTAGAATTCCCTGATGCTTGCACAAAAGAAATATTGTCCCAGGACAATCCATCTGCCGATTTTTCAATTATAAAATCCAGACTATTATACTCTGATTCGGTAACCCAGGATAATAAAATGCCATCACTTTCACAACTTGCCGTAAAAACGCTTAATTCGACAGGGAGAGCTGAGCCGCTGCCGCCAACAAAACCCCAATTGCTCCACCCTTTGGCATTATTAATGACAACATTAGGATTAAACTCATCATCAAAATTACCTTCATGAGATCCATTAATTTCCCAAGCACTATTTCCCGTTCTTTTAACTGCGCTTAAGTGACAATCATCTACAAAGGATAGTATTGCCTCTGCATCTAAAGTAATGTTATAGTTTTTTGTCTCATTGTTGGTTATTCCATCTGCTGGTGTCATGCTCCAGTATCCCTCGGTACAAATATTTGAAATAGCAAAAGGACCATTACAGCTTGTATTTATTTGATCTAAAGTGTAATTAAATCCCATTGATTCAGGAATCCATTCGGCAGTTAACGTGCCTCCATCTGTTGCCTCTTGATACTCAACTTTGATGAATCTCTTATTCCCTGAGTTATCAGACAATGGAAACAGTCCTGACCCAGCTCCATTGTTTGTGCCCCCAAACCATCTTTTAAATTTACCATTAATGAATCCATTGGTGTTATTTAATGCCCCAGTACTATTGCTTGAAACTCCTAGTTCTATTGTGTTTCCATTGGTGTTAATTGTGCTATTTTCTATTTTTAATTCATTGTTAATCTTTAAATCCCCTATTATAGTTCTTGGCCCATTCCAAGATTCTAACACATTATAGACAACATTCACATCAATTTGCTGAGAATTAGTAGAAACATACCCTACTCTGCCTCCATTATTATCAAGATTTCCTAGGCTCAAAACATTTCCCTTAAGAAGTAATCTTCCAACATTACTATTATCTGTAAAGTCTATTATTCCATCATTAGAAACATCAAAAATTCCGTTTTGGTTCGTTGCATAAATAAGGCTTTCATTTATTTTTAATGTCCCTTCGTTTAAAATAGTATCTCCACTTAAAAAGACAAAACCATCTAATTCAAATATTGCATCAGGAAAAACATGAAAATCCCCATAAATACAGTCAACACTATTATTTGTCATTGCCTTAATCCCTTGATTTTTTATTTCAAGGTTATAATAATTTATTGGAGCTATTGTTTGTTCTCCTATTCTATTATAAGCAACAGTGCCGCTATTTGTAGAAACCCCACCCGTAATAACATTGTCTTCTCCTGACAATTCTAGCCTTGAGGATGAACTTGAGAGTTCAATTTTTGAAAAAGGGTTTTGTGAATTGAAATTTCCATTAACAAGTAATGTTGCATTTTCAATTTTCAACTTTCCTGATATAACTTCAAAGTCACCATTCACTAATACCTCATTTTGGACTATTACTACAGTATCATCAGATTTATCAATTACAATGTTTTCAAAATAATTATTGAAGCTTGAATTCAATATACAGATTTGTTGAGTATCACCATTGAATATTATCTGATTTCCAGCTGAAGGATTGAAATCTGTTACTAAAGAGCCATTCCAATTTCCTTTACAGTATACTTTTGAAGTACTCGAAAAATTCGCTTCTGAAGTTGACCCCATATTCACATTGCCATCTACATGTATTTCTGAGTTCCCAAAAAGAAAAATTCTTTTATTCCAATTCAAATCACCTCCAATTTTGATTTCAGAATTTGACAGTAAACTCAAATAACTTATTGTAGATAAATCAACGACATTATTAAAGTCTCCATTCACATTTACTTGTGCATTTGGATAAACCAAAAAATTATAATGATTTATAATATTTCCATGAACGATAAAATCACCTCCAATTAACCTCGTATAAGCTTTGTTTACAACATTTCCAATAACCTCTATTTTTCCAGCATTCATTTGTAATCCAAGTTGGCCATTATCATTTTCTATTATTAATGAATTACAAACTAAATGATTATCAATGTTGATTGAATGAATCACAAAAGCATTATTTGCAGCATCAATAGTTAAAGTGTTACATTGTGAACCATCAGGAAAGATTTTCAATGGTAAAAACGCATTGGAAGGGCAATACACATTATGGCTTGCATTTGGAGTTCCATCAACCACAAGAAATGGATATTTTAACCAATTAAAAGGATTATTCCAGTCATAATTTACTGCTCCAGTCCAAACATAATCTATGTTTTGACTGAAAGAAAAAAAAGAAATAAGAAAGACTATTATTGATATTATATTTTTCATAACATGCATTTTTTGTTTAGCATTTCAAAACTATGCACATCAAGAACTTTTCATGTCATTATTAGGGGTGAAAAAGCATCACCTTTAGGGGTGAAAACAATGAATAAATAAGTAGGTTTTTAAAGATGTTTGTTCTCTCCTTCGGAGAGCTTTATTACTTTAATAGCAAGGGCAAGTTTTTTATTTCTTCC
>Ga0163108_10002564_pt1 | contig 13136 bp, 11 predicted proteins | sample Fk1155metaG_FD_109644 | JGI IMG/M metagenome (GOLD analysis project Ga0163108, IMG submission 109644) | Marine microbial communities from the Central Pacific Ocean - Fk160115 155m metaG | ecosystem: Environmental > Aquatic > Marine > Oceanic > Photic zone | place: The Central Pacific Ocean...
ATCAGCACTTTCCAACAGATCGGCGTACTCGTCTTCCTGCTGCCGCACATGGAACAGGTCGAACTACAACGGCAGGTCAAGGTACTCAAGGTGCTCGACAGGATCGGTCCCGCCTGGTGGCGAGACTCGATCAGTTGGAACACCGCCCATTACAAGATCGGCAATTTCATATGCCCCTCGGCACGCCCCTATGGCAACGAAAGGGGAACTGCTGCCACCACAAACACCTTCGGCCCGACATCCGGCGGTTCCGGAACACTCGAATTGTGGTATTTCCCCAATCCGGGTGGCCAGAACCTCGGCCGAACCAACTATGTGGGGGTCTCGGGTGTCCTCGGACATGTACCCGTCGGAAACGGCTGGTACAAATTTCACGGCCCGCTTGGCAATCGCACCAAGATCAAGATCAGTGAAATTTCCGATGGTTCCAGTTACACGTTCCTGTTTGGTGAACACACCGGTGGAATTCACGTCATCAGCGACCGCGATCATCACCTGTATGCCCACTCCTGGATGGGGTCCGGCTGCATGCCGACCGCCTGGGGCCTTGAAGGCAAGGAATGGTACCGCTTCAGCAGCGAGCACGTCGACATTGTGCAGTTTGCCATGGCAGACGGATCGGTCCAGACCGTCAACGTCAACATGGACCTCGGCAAGTATCGCAACCACGCTGGTATGGAAGAACGCAACGCGACCGAAGGCCTGTAACACGGGACGCGGAGACGATCCCGTTCATGCATCCGCCGTACGTTTCCTCAATCGAGTGACCAATGAAGTTTCTTACGACCGCCGCTTTTTTCGCTTCGCTGTTGTTGCCGATTTCCGGCTGTGGAGGTCCTGGTGTGGGCGTCGAGGCGCCGACCGAGGTGCCGGCACCGGCAGCCGCCGACCCCTTCAAGGACGACAAGGGTGGCAGTGCCGCCGAAGAAGCTCCGCCTCTGAACGCCGCGGACATCAACAAGAAGTCGACGTAAATCCGGCGACGCGGGTGACCTGTCGGCGACGCCTACCGTTTGTCTCGCCGCGGCAGCATGTGAATCGCTCGGCCCCGCGCATGCTCGGCAGCTTCGGAAATCGTCTCCGAGAGTGTCGGGTGCGGATGAATCGCTTTGCCCAGCATCTCGACGGTCATTTTCTGCTCAACCGCGAGCACACCCTCGGCGATCAGTTCGCCTGCCCCGACGCCAACCAGGCCAACGCCGAGGATCTGTCCGGTCGACGGATCAAACACCAACTTGGAGAGGCCGTCCGGGCGACCCAGCGACTGTGCCCGCCCCGATGCCGACCAGGGCATCCGGGCAACCGACACCTGACGACTCTCGCCTTTGGCTGACTCTTCGGTCAAACCACACCAGGCCAATTCCGGATCGGTAAAGATCACTGCCGGTATGACCGGATCCGATGCGATCGAGGTCCCGGCAACTGTGTCGCTGCCCTGAGAACGTGTCAGTGTCTCGACGACTCCTCTGGCGTCATCGCTTGCCTTGTGGGCCAGCATCGGGCCGTCACAAACATCTCCAACGGCGAGGATGTGAGAGACACTGGTGCGTCCGTGCTCGTCGACGACGATTTGACCTCCCGGACGAAGTTCGACACCGCACTCCTGCAAACCGAGAGCCGCGGTGTTCGGTCGGCGGCCGACGGCCACAAGCACCCGGTCAAATCGCTCGCAGTCACGTTCTCCCGATCCGGAAACGAGGGTGGCCTCGATCCCTTCCGGCCGCGATTCCAGGGAGTCAACCGACGTTTGTGTTCGAATCGACTCGAACTGTTCGTCCAGGGCTCGGGACAACGGACGCACCAGGTCACGATCGGCACCGGGCAGGAGGCCTGACTCCATTTCCACCACGCTGATCCGCGATCCCAAGGCCGCATAGACGGAACCAAGTTCCAGCCCGATGTAACCACCCCCAACGACCAGCAGTTTGCCGGGTATCTCGGTCAACTCCAGCGCGTCACTCGAATCCATCACCCGTTCATCGTCGATCGTCAACGTGGCCGGGCGGACGGGGATCGAACCTGTAGCCACGACCAACTGCTCAAATTCCAGCTGCCCGGTCTCTCCAGCCGGTCCGGCCAGGGCCAGGGAATTCTGATCGGAAAGCGTCCCTCGCGCGACAACGATCTTGATCTTCCTCGCTGTCGCCAACCCGCTCACACCGCCTCCCAGCCCTGCGATCAGCTCATCCTTCCAGGCGCGAAGCCGGTCGAGGTCGATCCGGGGAGACCCGAACTCCACCCCGCAATCGGCCAGTGCCGCGGCCTCGCGAACACCACGAGCGACGTGCAGCAGCGCCTTGGAGGGTATGCAACCGTGTCGCAGGCACGTGCCACCCGGGACGTGCCCGTCATCAACGAGGGTCACGTCGAATCCGGCGTCGGCGGCGGCAAAGGCAGTTGGATAGCCACCCGGGCCGGCACCAAGCACGACCAGTGGTGCGTGTTGGACGCCCCAGGACATCGGTTTCCCCTCGGCCGACGGGTTTGGCCCCAACGACGGTCAGTTGACCAGTCTCTAACGCAGCCCCGCCAGTTCCTGCAACAGGTGCCAGTTTTCTAGCCGATCGGCCTGGGCCCGCATCAGTGTGTCGGAAGGGTTGCCGTCACGATCAAAATGCTTGGCGAATCGTCCTTCACTGCGGCAGAACTCGATGAAATCGACGGTCTCACCCGACTTCGGGTGTTTCCACCAGTCCTCTTTCATGGCGGGATTGCCCTGCAGGCTGAGTCTTTCGCGGAGGGTGTCTCCCTGGCCGGGATCGTGGACCATCAGGGGAAAGGCCCTGGCGTCGACGGCCATTCGAGCCTGATCGGCGGACATGTTGTCTGCGACACCATGTTCTGGTTGGCAGGTCGTGTAGACGTTGATCAGCGACGGGCCGTCAAAAGCCAGCGCGCCAAGCACGGACTTGTAGAAGTGGTTCACGTGTGCCGGCGTGGTCTGAGAAACGTACGTGCGAGGGTGCATCATGGCGATCTGAGCAATCTCCTTGCGACGTTCCTGTTTTCCGGAAATCTTCTTGCCGTGGAGACTCATCTTCGCGTTCTGCCCGGTGTAGGTGGCCGTGGAAGCCTGCCCACCGGTGTTCGAGTAGACCTGCGTGTCCAGGACAAGGATATTGATGTTCATCCCCGAAGCCAGCAGTCGTGAGAGTGACTGAAAGCCGATGTCGAACATCGCCCCGTCTCCACCGATGCACCAGATCGGCTTCTCCGTCCAGCCGATCTGGTCCCAGCGAGCTCGTACACCCATCGCATCCGCCGGGGCGTTTTCAAACAGCGAGTTGGTCCACGGCACCAGGTAGGGGTTGTAGGGGTACGTCGAAGTGTAGACGGTGTTGCACCCGGTCGCGGCCACGATACCCCATTGGTCACCGTGCTTCTCTCCGGTTGCAGCGCACATCATCCGCAAGGCCGTCCCTTCCCCACACCCCGCGCAACTGCCGGCTCCGCCGACGTAGATGTGGGTCCGTTCCTTGAGCATCATGTCGACCAACACGTTGTCGTTAACGTAGGACTCATCGGTGGGCCCGACCTCCTTGAACATCCGGTGCCCCTTGCGAATCGTCTGCATCAAGTCCTCGGTCTTCTCGACCATCTTCAAGGCCAGGTCATCACAGACCGTCACGCACTCGGCACAACCCTTGCACTTGCTAGGATCGATGATGATCGCCATCCGGCCCCCTTCCTTGTCTTTCTTGCGGGGCTGGTCGTAGTACTTGCGGGTCTTGGACCACTGCTGTTCGAACATGGTCCGGTCCGACTCATCATCGATGTCGCCGAGCTTGTTCTCGAGGTTCGACTCGGCCAACACCTTCCCCAGAATGGCCGTGTCAGGGCACTGGGTCACGCAGTCCATGCAACCGGTGCAGTTTTCGGAAATGTAGACGGGGATTTCCGGCGCCACATAACTGAAATCCCGCAGTGTCGCGGTGCCGGCCGGGATCAGTGAGCGAGCCACCGAGAGATCAGCCTGGAGACTCTTTTCAGCGCCCCCTTCCTCATAGCCGCGAATGATCCGCTCGTTGAAATCCGCGACGTCCAGTACCGGGAGTTCGATGGGTACGTAGTCGGAATCAACGAGCGTTCCGTAGCTATTGTTGTTGAACGGGTCCTGATCGTGGGACGCGTTCATCGACCCGGGTTTTTTGGCAGTAGCCATTATTGCTCCTTGTTTGCAGCCAACTGCAGAGCCGCCTGCCGCATTCGACCTTTGTCGTTGCGCTAATCGCTCGCAGACTCACCAAGGATCATCTCCCCGGGAACCTGCTGCATTTCACTGTAGCCTCGCTTCACGCAGGTCAGGTTGTCCTGCACGACTTGCTCGCCACGCTTGCCAAAGTATTTTCTCAGGGCTGTCTCGACGCCCTCGTAAACTTCCTCATCACTCATACCGCTCTCGGTCACGTAGGGAGTCAGTTTCAGGAAGGCTCCCAGCAACACGATACCCTGCATCCGCATCTCCAGGTCGGCCACCGAGGCCACTTCCCGTGCGATGCTGACCATGTCGGCAAAGTAGACGTTGAGTTCTTTTTCGCGGATCACTGCCTGCTGGTGTTGCGGAATGCGCGACCAGACGTCGGCGGGGTCTTCGAAATGGCTCTGCATGAAGACCGCCCCCCCCTGGATCACCCCCTTCAATTGTTGGCTACTGGCCAACGCCGTGGTGTCATTGAGGACGACCAGGTCAACATATTCGAGTTCACTATGGGTGAAAATGTGCGAGTCGGCCACGGTCAGGTAATACGTCGTCGGCAGCCCCTTCTTTTCCGACCCGTACTTCGGGTACGCCTGGACGTCCTTGCCGAAGACCTGGCCACCGATTGTGGCGATCACCTTGTTGGAGGTCACCGAGCCGAAACCGCCAACCGAATGCCCCCGCATCGAAAAGGCCCCGTCGGGACGCAGGTCGGGGTCATCTTTCAACTCCAGGGCGAGGGCATGTTTGATACCCACCACGAAGAAGTCCTGGCCCTCGCTGATCATGTTCTGGAATATCGCATTGATATCGCCGGGTCTCACGTCACGACTACCCAGCCCGGCAGCTCCGTGATAGATCCTGGGCACCTGCTCGACCTGCTCGATCCCTCCCTGTCCAGTCATCGCGTCACAGAAGGCCGCCTTGATCTCCCGCGCCAACGGGTTACCGGTCGTCGACAATGGATCATCCATTCGTTCGATCACGGAAAACGCCTTGCAGTGTTTCAGCGCTGCCACCAGTTGGCGAGCCGGAAACGGGCGGTAGCAATACACGTTCAGACACCCGGCCTTGATGCCCTTCTCGTCACGCAGGTAGTCGATCGTCGTCTGTGCGGTCTCCATGTAGGATCCGAGGCCGACCAGGATGTACTCCGCATCCTCGCAACGATACGCGTTGATGAAATCGTAACGACGACCCGTCTTGCGGGCGAATTCCTCGAAAGCGTCCTGCAGGTGGTCTTCGACCTGGTCATAAAACCATCGCTGGGCAATCTTGCCCTTCATGTACGAATCCTGGTTCTGGACGACGCCGGACATGACCGGGTTGGTCGGATCCATGAGGTTGAGCAGTCGCTCTTCGGGCTTGCCAACGTACTCCTTCATCAGTTCCGGCTCACAAAGCAACACAGTCTCGACGGTATGTGTCGTCAGAAACCCGTCCTGGATGTTCATGAACGGCACTTCCGATGACTCGGCGGCTCTCCGGGAAATCAGGCACAGGTCTCCGGCTTCCTGGGCATTGCGGGCGAACAACATTCCCCAGCCGCAATCCGCCACCGCCATCACGTCATCGTGTCCGGCGTGCACGTTGAGGCTGTGACTGGTCAACGCCCGGGCTCCGATATTGAACACCACCGGCAACCGTTTGCCCGAGATCGTGTACAACACCTCCTTCATCAGCACCAGGCCCTGCCCCGAGGTGAAGTTCGTCGCACGGCCTCCCGAGAGGGCGAACCCCTCGCAGATGGTCGCTGAAGAATGCTCGCTCTCGGGCTCGATAAAAACCAGCTGGTCTCCCCAGAGATTGGGAATGCCATTCTGAACCGCCGCGTTGAACCCACTGCCCATTGTCGTGGAACTGGTGATCGGAAACGCACCCGATCCCTGGCAGATCCGCGTCTCAACCCAGACAACCGCCTCGGCCCCGTCACAGGTCACGGGGATTCCGGGATACTCGAATTTCGCTTCGCGAGACTGCGTAGACGGTGTTTTCGTTGTCCCGTCAAGTGTTCCAGTTGCCATCAGGGTAGACCCTCTCCGCCCGGTTCTTTGCCACTGCCCCAGGGGGTTGCCCCTCCTCCACCTCCGAGGAAAGGCCATTATGGCAGGTCGGTCAATGACGGGCAATCCCGGTCCGACTGCGCTGGTTGGGGACAAGATTCGCTCTTGCTCGCTCGGCCGATCCCGTGCACAATCGCCCACCAGAAGCGTTTCGCAGCGGCCGTGGGTGACAATGGGACAGAGGTTGTGGCACCGCGTGTATCGACCGTCGATGTGCTGTTGGCCGAGTACGAGCTGACCATAGAAGATCTCGCCGAGCGTGCCGGACTGCAGGTGGACCGCGCGACGGCGATCGTCATGGGCCGATGGACGCCCGCGCCCGCCGAACGCCGTTGTATCGCCGAGGCGTTCGGTGTCGAAATCGAAGCGGTCAGCTGGGGCCACACGATGGATCCCCGCAATGTCCGTTATCGTCAGTTCGGGATGCGAGAGGACTTTTAGGATGGCCTTGAGTGTCTCGGAACTGTGTGAACAACAGCAACTCAGCGTCGAACAACTTACCGAACGGTCCGGACTGGACCCGCAGCGGGTCCTGTCGATCATGCTGGGACGCTGGACCCCTTCCCCAGGGGAGCGGCAGAAAATCGCCGCGTCATTGGGAGTCGATCTCGAGGAGATCTCCTGGGGGCACAAGACGCCGATCCAGCATATTTACGGGCACGGTCCGGGGTAGCTGCGGCCCGTCGAGGGCGTTACATCACGCAATTCGCTCCCCGCCTCTTACCACGTACTGTCAGCAACTCCTGGTAGTGCTGCGCAGCCTTGCTCGTCGACGCCAGCTACGCAGTCAACGAGCGGGATAATCACCCGTCAGTCGGCGCGCGTGGTCCCCCCTTTGGTTTTCGTGTAATCTAATCTATTATTTGGATGACTCAAAACCTCGTGGCCTGTCGGACTTTGCTCGGTCATGCAGCACCTGATGATCTTTTCCCCGGGAGCAAAGATGTCGACTGGCGTCGGGCTGCGCACGGCGATCCTGGTTGTGCTCGCGGTGTCCATTTCAGGCTGCCAGGACTCGGCGGCGCCACGCCGGCAGTCGTCGGCACAATCCGTTTACACGGTTGTGACGACCTGTGGCATGGTCACCGACATCGTCGCCAACGTCGCCGGCAAACACGGACACGTCCGTGGACTGATGGGGGAAGGCGTCGATCCCCACACCTACAAACCGACTCGCAACGATCAAAAGGCACTTTTGGACGCGGATATCGTTTTCTATTCGGGCTTGATGCTCGAGGGACGAATGAGCGACACCTTTCAGCGAATCGCACGCTCCGGGACGCCTGTCTACGCAGTGACCGAACAGATTGCCGAGAATTACTTGCGGAAGCCACCGGAGTTCGCCGGCCACTGGGATCCACATGTCTGGATGGACATCTCTGCCTGGAGTCGTTGCGTCGATGTTGTGGCCAAGGCCCTGCAGGACTTCGACCCGGTTCATTCCGACATCTATCGATCCAACGCCGAACGTTACCAGACCGAGTTGGCGGAGTTGGACGCGTATGTCAAGACGGCAATTGCCTCGATTCCCCGCAAACAGCGTTGGCTGGTCTCGGCCCACGACGCATTCGGCTATTTCTCCCGCGCCTATGGGATCCCGGTCAAGAGTGTCCAGGGCATTTCAACCGAGTCGGAAGCCGCCGTTGACGACATCAACGAACTGGTCACGTTTATCGTCGCAAAACAGGTCAAGGCGATTTTCGTGGAGTCCAGCGTCAACCAGAAGAACATCGAGGCGGTCGTGGAAGGCTGCCGGAGAAAGGGGTGGATGGTCGCGATTGGTGGCACACTTTTCTCCGACGCGATGGGTGCCCCGGGGACCTACACGGGAACGTACCTCGGAATGATGGACCACAATGCCACCACGATTGCCAGGGCCCTGGGCGGAAAGGCTCCCGCACGAGGTCGCAACGGCACGTTACCGCGGTCGACCACTCGACAATGACCACCACAGCATCGCGCGAGGATTCGGCGTGAGCACCACCAACCCGTCAGATCCCGCGGCGGTCGAACCGACGTCGAGCCCGCCCGAGCATCCTTCATCTGCGCCGCTGGCGATCCATGACATGACGGTGGCCTATCACCGGCGTCCCGTCCTGTGGGACATCGACTACGATGCTCCGCCGGGAAAACTCGTCGCGATTATCGGCCCCAACGGCTCCGGCAAAACCACGTTCATCAAGGCTGCACTGGACCTTGTGCCCCGCATCTCCGGTGATGTGCGTTTCTTCGGTGAACCGTACCGTCAGGCCCGAACCCGGGTCGGCTACGTCCCGCAGCGTGGCAGTGTCGATTGGGACTTTCCCGTCAGCGCACTCGACGTCGTGGCGATGGGTTTGTACCGGAAGATCGGCTGGTTTCGTCCCGTGACACGTCGCTACCGTCAGCAGGCCCTGGAATGTCTCGATCGGGTCGGCATGGCCGACCTGGCTCGTCGCCAGATCAGCCAGCTTTCCGGCGGCCAACAGCAACGAGTATTCCTGGCACGGGCCCTGGCCCAGTCAGCCGACCTTTATCTGATGGACGAACCATTCGCCGGCGTCGACGCCGCCACCGAGCGTGCCATCGTCGCCGTCCTGCATGAATTACGACAATCCGGAAAGACGGCGCTCGTCGTCCATCACGACCTGCAGACTGTCACCGAGTACTTCGACCACGTCCTGCTTTTGAACATGCGACTGGTGGCCACCGGCCCCACACGTGATGTCTTCACCAACGAGAACCTCCGAGCCACCTACGGAGGAAAACTCGCATTACTCGACCAGGTCGGCCATCGCATGACACTTGGCCAGGGCAATCAATGAGCTCGTCTACATGCCAGTACCGCTCTGGCCTGCGCCCCCGCGTGAGCACTGGCCCTCTCGGCACCGTCGTACGGTTCGCTCACCCCTTCATGGTGACAGGACTGCTGCTGCTGCTGCTGTCGACTCCGTCAAACGCGTTGCCTGCCGTGATCACTTCACAGGCCCCGGCATCACGCCCGACAATGCCTCTTCCCAGTCCCGTCTCGATCAGCGGCGCCACCCCAGCCACTCGCAGCGCACCAGGCAAGTTTGCACGGGCGTTGCTGCTAGAAGACTACAACACCCGTGTCGTTGTCATCGGAACCCTACTGCTGGGCATTGGCTCCGGGATTGTTGGCACGTTCATGCTTCTCCGAAAACGGTCACTCGTCGGTGATGTTGTCAGCCATGCGGCGCTGCCGGGAATCGCGATGGCATTCCTGATTGTCGAAATCACCCAGCCCGGCACAGGGCGTTCGATGCCGCTGTTGCTGGTCGGCGCGTTGCTGGCTGGCCTGGTCGGCGTCGGCTGCACGATGGCCATCAGCCGCTTCAGCCGCATCAAACAGGACGCAGCGCTAGCAATCGTGCTCAGTGTTTTCTTTGGCCCGGGCATCTCGCTGTTCACGATCATCCAGAAGCTTCCCACCGGAAACGTTGCCGGCCTGCAGCAATTCATCTATGGGCAGACGGCTTCGATGACGTCAGGCGACGTACGGCTGATTGCCCTGGCTTCGCTTGCTGTATTGGGCATCGCGTCCCTGTTGTTCAAGGAAATTGCTTTGCTCTGTTTTGACGAACAGTTCGCTCGCAGCAACGGCTGGCCAACCGGTGGGCTGGATTCGATCCTGATGGCGCTGGTGGTCAGCGTTGCGATCATTGGCCTGCAAAGTGTAGGTCTGCTGCTGGTGGTCGCCCTGCTGATCATCCCTGCCGCCTCGGCAAGATTCTGGACCGAACGACTGGGACCGATGACAATAATTGCCGCCTGCTTTGGCGGCCTGTCGGCCTGGCTTGGCGCTGTCACCAGTTCGATGTTTGCCAGGTTTTCGGCCGGGCCGGTCATTGTGCTGGCTGGCACGCTTTTCTTCCTGTTCAGCATGACATTCGGAACACGCCGCGGCATCGTTCGCCGGCTGCTTCTGCAACTCGCCATGCGTCGCCGGGTGGGTCGTCACGATCTGGCACGAACCATCTACGAGTTCCTTGAGCCCGAGTTGCCGTTGCTGGAGTCTTCCGCACATCCCGGCAGCGGCGATCCCCTCTGTATCCCCCTGCTGGTTTTGCAGGATCTGTTGGGCCGTCGGACCTGGTCACCGAAACGTCTCGGGCGGCTAATACAATCTGCCTGCCGCCACGGGCTGCTGCAAGTGGAACCAAAGGGTTGGCGACTGACCAGCGAAGGCGCTCGCCATGCCCGACTGGTCGCCCGAAATCACCGGCTCTGGGAAACCTATCTCATCCTGCACGCCGACGTCGCCCCAAGCCACGTTGACCGCAATGCGGACCTGATCGAACACGTGCTCGAGCCGGAATTGATCGAGCAACTCGTCGAGGCCGTCATGGACCGTTATCCACAGATGGATATGCCCCCCAGCCCACATCCCCTGGCCCAGGGTTCATGACACCGCAACTCGACATGCTGACGACGATCAAGACCATCCTGCTCGATGAATGGTTTCTACTCGACACGTGGATCGTCGTGACCGCGGCGTTGGCCGCAATGGGTTGTGCGATTCCCGGAACTTTCCTCGTGCTGCGACGGCAAAGCATGATGGGCGATGCACTGACGCACACCGTCCTCCCTGGGATCGTGGGCGCTTTCATGATCTCCCATGCGATGAAGACATCCGGATGGTTCGCCGCCACTGGCGGGGAACAGCCATATGCCTTCGATGCAATCACTTACACAATGATGTTCGTCGGTGCTGTAGCAATCGGTGCTCTGACGGCCGTTCTCTCCGAATGGGTCCAAAGACAGGGACGGGTCGAGAGTTCCGCAGCGCTGGGAATCGTCTACACGTCTCTGTTCGCCGTCGGGCTGCTGATGATTCGCCTCTTTGCCGACAGCGTCCACATCGATCCCGATTGTGTCCTCTATGGCAGCGTCGAAACCGTCTGGGTCACCGGGGACGGCGTACCCCGGGCTGCCCTGGCCAGCGGCGGCGCATTAGTGCTGAACACGCTGCTCGTCGTCGCTTTCTTCAAGGAGCTCCGCGTCAGCACTTTTGACCCTGACCTGGCAACCTCCCTGGGCATCAACTCGACGTCCATACATTATGGCCTGATGGCGATCACGGCAGTGACGGCCGTCGCGGCATTCGAGAGTGTCGGCAACATCCTGGTCATTGCAATGCTGATCGTTCCTCCAGCAACCGCTCACCTGCTGACCGACCGCCTCTGGCTGCTGATCGTTCTCAGCGTCACCGTCGCTGCCGCCAGCGCATGGCTCGGCCACGCGTTCGCCCTGATTCTTCCCACCCTGCTGTTGACGCCCTTTGCCGACGCGCCGTTGCTCAGGAGTGTCAACATCACCTCGCTTGACGCCAGCACGGCCGGAATGATGGCCACGACCTCGGGTTTGTTGTTTCTTCTGGCCTTGCTGCTAGGCCCCCGCCACGGCCTGGTGATTCGCCGGTTGCATCGCGGGTTCTTGGCAATCCGTATCGCCGCCGAAGATCTGCTCGGGGTGATCTACCGGAACCAGGAAGACCCGGAGACTGTCAACCCGGCGATCCTCACAGATCGCTCGCTGACAAGGAGGTTGGCAGTGTGGTGGCTGAGACGACGTGGCCTGGTCACGGGCTCCTCAACCTCCCCCGTCCTGACCTCAAGTGGCCATGCATCCGCTCGGCAACTCGTACGCGCCCACCGTCTCTGGGAGAGCTATATGGCGCATCATTTCAATGTTCCTGCCGACCACCTCCACGAAATGGCCCACCGGGTCGAACACTTCCTTGACCCGGAACTGCGAGACCAGATCGCCGAAGAACTCGACGGTCCCCAGAGAGACCCGCACGGACGCGAGATCCCACTCGACGAGCCAGATTGAAGCAACCCCAGGGCGGTGGCTATCGACTAGAGCGCGACAATCTCGATCTTGCGAAATTCCAGTGTGCCGCCTTCTCCCTGGATTCCTATGTGCCCTTTACGGACCGCCAGTCCGTCGGCGACGGTGATCCGCTGCCCGTTCAACGACACTTCGACACGGCCGCCCATCGCGTGGATGCGGTACTCCTGCCATTCCCCGGCCGGCTTCAGTGCCTTCTGCAATAACTTCTCATCCTTCTGCACTCGCGGCTTCGCCAGACCCCGGTTGTAGATCGAACAGATCGAGATGTCGTCCTTGGTCTGAACCTGGTACCCCACGTTGGGTCCAGGATGGTTGTCCGCACGAAAGAAGATTCCACTGTTTGAGTTCTTGTCGACAAATCGAAAGACCATGCGCAGTTTGAAATCCTGCCACGTCTTTTCCGTCCGCAACCACCCCCCGCCGCGATTCAAAAAGATCACACCGTCGCGAACCGAGAACTTTCCTTTACGCATGATCTTCCAGCCGGCAAGGTCCTTGCCGTTGAAAAGTGACTGCGACTTTTCCGGCCTTGGTGATGCGAGCGCCTCAACTCCGACAGGTACTGACCCCAACAGCAACCAGCCACAGGAAAACACCAGCAACCAGCCGACAGCTCGTCCATAGAAACCCATTGTCAATTCTCCATTGCTGTTTCACCTTGGGGCCCCCGGAAAAATCGCCGCCCCTTCAACTCAAAACGTGGCAGACTACCCGGCGCGACCGCCTCGACTTCGACCTGAAAGTGCAATGAACGCATGATCGCAGCGGTCACTTCCGCGGAAACCTCTTCACCATTGGCTCCGGTTGCCGACTCGACCTGGATTACCAGGTGATCCATCGCTCGCTCCGTTCGCACCTCCACCCGGAATTCCGACACGGCATCCACCTGCCGAATTACAGACTCAATACTGGAGGGAAAAACATTGTTGCCCCGAATCGTGATCATGTCGTCGGCACGCGAGAGAATGCCTCCATCGAGTCGCAGCAAACAACGACCGCAGCCACACGGTTGCTGGTCG
>Ga0163108_10002565_pt1 | contig 13134 bp, 9 predicted proteins | sample Fk1155metaG_FD_109644 | JGI IMG/M metagenome (GOLD analysis project Ga0163108, IMG submission 109644) | Marine microbial communities from the Central Pacific Ocean - Fk160115 155m metaG | ecosystem: Environmental > Aquatic > Marine > Oceanic > Photic zone | place: The Central Pacific Ocean...
ATGCTGACATCATGTACATGAGACTCAGACATTCCTGCTCCTGTTATTCTCACAAACTGGGTCTTGGTGCGCATTTCGGTAATGTCTTTAGACCCCGTATAACCCATACTGGATCTCAAACCACCCATCAATTGATGCACGATTGCCGACATTGGTCCCTTGTAAGGCACCCTACCCTCGATCCCTTCCGGCACAAGTTTTTCAGTTCCTGATTCAATGTTCTGAAAATATCGGTCACTCGACCCCTGAGAATGCGACATAGCTCCCATAGACCCCATGCCGCGGTAGGCTTTGTAACTGCGCCCTTGGTATAGTTCCACTTCACCGGGCGCTTCTTCCGAACCAGCCAGAAGACTTCCTACCATAACAACATGAGCACCGGCGGCGATCACCTTTGCCAGATCACCCGAATAACGAATGCCACCATCCGAAATGACACAGACATCTGTATCTTTAACCGCCTCAACAACGTTCGCTACAGCGCTAATCTGAGGAACTCCGACGCCAGTAACAATCCGCGTTGTACAAATCGATCCAGGACCAATTCCCACCTTAACAGCATCAGCACCAGCAGCAACAAGATCCTTCGCTGCATCTGCTGTAGCGATATTACCCCCAATGACCTGGATGGAGGGATGTCGGGATTTGATGGACTTCACCTGGTCTATCACACCTTGGGAATGCCCATGAGCCGTATCGACAACGATGACATCAATACCGGCTTGCACAAGGGCATCAGCCCTCTCATTCGTGTCCGCGCCTGTACCGACAGCAGCAGCTGAACGAAGTCGGCCTAATTCATCTTTGCAAGCATTAGGAAATTCTTCGGACTTGCGAATATCTTTTAAGGTAATAAGTCCTTTCAGTTCCATGTCGCCATTAACCACTAGAATTTTTTCGATACGGTGACGATGGAGCAGTTCCTTTACTTCATCTAGCTCAAAATTTTCACCAACAGTAACTAGCCTCTCCTTAGGGGTCATGATCGTATCAACTGTGGCATCAAGGTTCGCCTCGAATCGAACATCGCGGCTGGTAACAATACCTACTAATCCATTGCTATCAACAACCGGCATACCAGAGATATCGTTTTCCTTCATCAGCGCAATCAGGTCACGGATGGTGGCGGTAACTGGAATGGTAAAAGGATCTTTGACTACACCACTTTCGTATTTTTTGACAAAACGTACTTCTCGTTCTTGCTTTTCTACGCTCATGTTTTTATGGATCACACCCAGCCCGCCTTCCTGCGCCATAGCAATAGCAAGGCGTGCTTCGGTAACAGTATCCATGGCGGATGACACCAGCGGAATATTCAACGCAATAGATCGCGTTAAACTGGATTCAAGGCTTACTGATTTTGGAAGAACGGTGGAGTGCGCAGGCAAGAGCAGAACATCATCAAATGTTAAGGCCTCTTCAGCGATTCGTAACATAAGATTACCACTATCCGCAAAAACGGCATTATACAGATGAGGTTCGGAATTGTATAGACAGGGTTAAGCACGATCTAGAATCTATGTTTTATAGTAATGACTGATCTCTGATGAAGCGGGAAAACTGAGAAAAATAAAACATATAGTTCGAAAAAATGCCTAACATAATCTATTTAGTTGCTGAGACTAATGTATACAACTCTTGCATCCCGTCGGCACAAAATACAAACTAGTATGTAATAGAAACAGAAGATAAGCTCAATGACTAATTCATCTCTATCAGAGTCACGGCTCAAGACGCTGCTCCGCGAGCCTACACTGCATTTTCTCGCTATCGCAATCGTGATCTTTGCCCTATACGCGTTCTCTCAAAATCGTGGCGGAAAAATTCTGGAAATCGATCAACGTGAAATCGATGCACGAATATTCATGCAGGAGATGAATAGGGGTGAGCCTCTTACGGAAACACAACGCGAGGTAATCGCTTCCCTCTATGTTGAAGAACAAATACTGGTTCAAGAAGCCATCACCTTGGGCCTGGACAATGATGTTCGCATCCACGATATGCTGGCCCAAAAAATGCGGCACGTACTTAGCGGTGGGATTATCCAACCATCAGAAGCAGAACTGCGCGCCTATTATGAAGCCAATGTGTCGCGGTACGAGACCCTGCCCAACATCTCAGTAAATGAACTGGTTTTCACCTCACAGGATACACTTCCTGATGAGATGATTAGCCTTTTAAATGCAAGTGCTGAACCTGAACAACTTCTCGAGCTGGAACAAGGAAATGCTTCGCCACTTCCCAACGTTAATTACATTGATTTGTCCAACATCTTCGAACCAGAGTTCGCTGACACTGTTTTTGCTGCCACAATCGGACAATGGAGTGGTCCTTTTCTTAGTAATCGCGGCCAACATTGGCTCCGTATTACCGGGCGGGTCGAAGCTCGGCTACCCCTCTTGAATGAAATCTCGGATCGGGTACGGCTTGACTGGATTGCCAAAGAGGAAGAGTCCCGCTTGCAATTGGAAGTTGATCAATTATGGGATCAGTACACAGTTTTAATTAGGGAAACAGGTCAGGAATAAATAAGCCTCTGCTGTGAAAATTCGAACGCCGACACACTTTTTACTATTGGCTGCCTGTTTGTTTGCTACCCAGGTCTACCCCCACGATATTGACGTAACTGGAGTGGCACGAGTATTTCTTGATGAGCTGCCAGACAATGAGTACAACCTCTCCATCGTGGACCAACAGGTCCCACCTCTATTTAACGTGGAGCGCATTCTTCCAGAGCGGTGTATCGGACTTTCTCCTGGGAGATTCAGCTACCGTTTTCAATGTACGCCTTCACTTAATGTCGACGATACGCTCAGCTTTCCCTGGTCATTCCAGGGAGTCGTCGTAGTAGCAAGATGGAGTGACGGCAGCGATGTGTCAGGCTATTTTCCAGGTGATGGTAATTTCGTCGATGTACCTCTTCCTCAACTAAAAGCAGGTGCTGCATCGCTCGGTAGCCTTGCCTTACGTTACCTTATACTCGGTGCGGAACACATTTTATTTGGAATTGACCACCTGTTATTCGTGCTGGGACTGCTGTTACTGCTACAAGGATTTTGGAAACTATTCCAAACTATTACTGCCTTCACGGTAGCCCATAGTATTACTTTAGCCTTCGCGGTGCTGGGAATATTCCCGGTACCTAATGCTCCCATAGAAGTACTTATCGCTTTATCTATTGTATTCCTAGCTCGAGAGATCATCATGGGACAACGAGGTGAGTCGACGCTGGCACATACTAAACCATGGATAGTAGCACTTGTTTTCGGCCTTTTTCATGGGTTTGGTTTTGCTGGAGCACTGGGCGAGCTTGGATTGAGCGACGGCGATATACCGTTAGCGCTATTGTTTTTTAACCTTGGCGTAGAAGGTGGCCAGATAGCATTTATCTGCGTTTTACTCGCAATAAACTATGTCTTTAACCGTTTCCTGTCTCATCTGTTTCTAAGTATTCAAAGAGGCCTTGCATATGGGCTCGGGGCTATCGCTACCTATTGGTTCATTGAAAGATTGCCAGCTTTGCTTGTGATCTAATTCCTAGAAATTCGATGACTAAATCTTTATCCAAATACGATGTAGCGATTATTGGAGCTGGTTTCGCTGGCTTGTACGCGCTTTATAAACTCCGCAGCCTTGGTTTTTCGGTACGTGTTTTCGAGGCGGGAAGCAATGTTGGGGGTACCTGGTATTGGAATCGCTTTCCTGGTGCGCGCTGTGATGTGAACAGCTTGGAATATTCTTACCAGTTTTCTAACGAGCTCCAACAAGAATGGAATTGGAGTGAGAAATATTCCTCGCAATCGGAAATTCTTGAATATGCCAACCACGTTGCAGACCGTTTCGATCTTCGCAAGCATATTCAGTTTGATACATCTATTGTCTCCCTCCTGTTTGATGAAAAGAGTGATACCTGGCTAGGGGAATCTGAGAAAGGAGAGCGCTTCGAGGCTAATTACTGTGTTATGGCTACTGGCTGTCTGTCAAAAGAAAATATACCAAAATTCGATGGAATCCAAAACTTCACCGGGACTTTGCTTCACACCGGTAAATGGCCTCACAGACCGATAGATTTCTCCAGCAAACATGTAGGAATAATCGGCACCGGTTCTTCAGCTGTCCAAGCAATTCCCATCATTGCAGAGCAGGCGGAGACACTCACAGTGTTTCAACGCACGGCAACTTTTTCGATACCAGCTCGTAATGCACCGATGGACAAGAATCACGAGAAACACATCAAGAATCGCTATGCGCAGTTTAGAGCCGAAAATTCCCGCCGCTACACCGCTCTTAACAACCGTCCAAATCATATGTCAGCGTTAGACCTTGATGAGGAAGCGCGAATTGCCATTTACGAAGATCGATGGCAGCTGGGAGGTTTACCTTTTCAGGCAAGCTTTAATGACCTTGGCATGAATCTCGACGCAAACAAGACAGCAGTAGATTTCGTAACCGGTAAAATTCATGAAATCGTAAATGATCCTGAAGTTGCTGAAATTTTGTCCCCGCGCACTGTATTAGGGTGTAAACGTTTGTGTGTTGATTCCGGTTACTACGAAACCTATAACCGGGAAAACGTGACTCTCGTGAATGTTAGCGAGGCCCCCATAAAAAAAATTACATCCAATGGTCTTCAAACCATACGAGGTGAATACCAGTTCGATACCCTTATACTTGCAACCGGATTCGACGCCATGACTGGCGCATTGCTCGCTATAGATATCCGCGGCAGGGATAATTTTTCCTTACAGGAAAAATGGAAGGAGGGTCCTGCCAACTACCTGGGGCTGGCTATTACAGGATTTCCCAATCTGTTCACAATTACCGGGCCCGGTAGCCCATCGGTTTTGGCCAACATGATAGTTGGTATCGAACAACACGTGGACTGGATAGCTGACTGTCTTACCTATCTACACACCAATAAACTGCGAACTGTCGAAGCCAGTGCCACCGCGGAACAGGGCTGGGTCAATCTTGTGAACGATATTGCTAACGAAACACTGTACCCAACCGGCTGTAATTCCTGGTACACAGGCGCCAACATTCCAGGCAAACCAAGAATTTTCATGCCGTACCTAGGTTATCCTTCCTACGTCGAGAAATGTAACGATGTTGCAGAAAATGGTTATCGTGGATTTGTGCTCAAGTAGCAAGAGTCGGCTATTGATTTTGATATTGTTGATGACAACTTTCACAAGGGGGATATAGGGCCTCATTACCGGCATTAAAAAGAGCCTCTTCATCCTTTTTTTCTACGGCCACTAATACTTGCCTGGCTGCCTTGATCATTTGATTATTATAGCTTTGCCAGTCAGGCTCGACAGCAGTTACTTCTTCACCTTCTCCGGCACCACCTCTTACCAGCAGGTTACCGGCAGCAATAACGGCCAACGCAGCATTAGAGACTTCTTGCCATTCTCCGTCGGTTTCCAAATCATAGGCCCCCCAAATAATAGCTGTCATCGGTGTAATAATGGCATTCATGATTTCTTTGATTGTTAAGAGGGACAGACTGGCCTCTGTATCCTGTGACCGAGAAGGTTGAGCCAACAAAATAAATGCTAGAATTATGAATATATTGACTTTTTTAACCATTTTTTACTAAATCCTTTGTTTTGGGCTCACTCCGTTTTTACAGAATAAATTTCTGGTGAGATAATACAACAATGGGGGTTGTAAGAATAAGTAAACACAGGGAACGATGCCGTAATCCTCTTTCGTAAATTACACCAAGTGGAATAATTCAGTTAAACATTTGATTGTAAATCTGTTTTAATTCTGCTTTTCACAAACAAGGAAAATCAGAAGCCATCGAAATAGAATTAAGGCTCTAACGGTTTTCCCTATTACCGCAATCTATCACGGATAATTTGACATGCAAAAATATTTCTCCCTTATTACTATCTTTTTTTCATCTCTAGTGCTGTTTGGAAATTCTGTAAATGCCGATCTCTGGGATGAGGTTGAGCATGGCTATGCTGATAATAACGGCACCAAAATACATTATGCCACCACTGGCGAAGGGCCTTTAGTCGTTATGATCCATGGCTTTCCAGATTTCTGGTATAGCTGGCGCCATCAAATGGAAGGGCTAAAAGATAATTACAGAGTCGTAGCAATTGATCAACGGGGTTACAACCTTAGCGATAAACCAGAAGGTAATGAAAATTATAACATGCAGTATTTGGTGTCAGATGTTGCTGCTGTCATCCGCCATCTAGGTGAAGAGAAAGCAACAATTGTTGGTCATGATTGGGGTGGAATTGTCTCATGGCAGTTCGCCTTCAACCTTCCCGATATGGTAGACAGGCTGATAATTCTGAACCTACCCCATCCAAATGGCATGGCCCGGGAGCTAGCTACCAACCTGGAGCAACAACAGAATAGTGGCTATGCCCGCACGTTTATTGAAGGATCTCCTTCTGATCCTGACATCCTATTCGGTGGCCCAATGACAGCGGAAAGCTTGTCGTTCTGGGTAGCCGACCCGGTTGCCCGGGAGCGCTACGCCGAGGCTTTCGCTCAGTCTAGCTTCGATGGGATGCTAGCTTACTATAAACAAAATTATCCCCGTACAGATTCGAACACTCCTGCCCCACCACCAGCGCCTCAGTTGAACGTTCCATTACTGGTATTTCATGGTCTACGGGACACCGCCCTGCATTCCGACGGATTGAATAATACCTGGGACTGGAATGACGCAGATACCACTATCGTGGCCGTGCCAACCGCTAACCACTTTGTTCAACAAGATGCTGCCGAGTTAGTGACGACTACCATAAAATGGTGGTTACAGGCTCGCGAATAGTGTTGTGGCGATATCTCAAAAAGAGGAGAGTTACTAACCCTTTCTTATTGAGACTTTCCCCAACCACCCTTGATCGCATAGAATCGTTAGACTTCCGTTTATACGGAATTTTAACTACACAAAACAGGGGGCTCCTGGTATGACTTCGGTAATCTACCCCATCACTAACCTGAAGCAAGTGGAAGAACTGAATATAGTTCGCGGTGAAGGTATTTATGTCTTCGACAAAGAAGGTAAGAAGTACCTAGAAGGTCTCGCTGGCTTGTGGTGCGCCTCACTAGGGTATGGAAATGAAGAACTGATCGAGGCTTTAGCCGGGCAATTACGAACTCTTTCCTACTCCCATATGTTCGGAGGCCGTACTCATCAGGTAGTCATGGATTTGGCAGAAAAGCTCACCAACATGGTACCTATCGAAAATGGTAAGGTTTTCTTCGCCAACTCCGGTAGTGAAGCGAATGATTCACACATGAAAATGCTCCGTTACTATTTCAATGTAACGGGTGAGCCGCAAAAGAAAAAAATTATAACCCTGGAACCTTCTTACCATGGAGTGACGCTGGCAGCAGCAGCACTTACCGCATTGCCAGTCATGCATACGCATTTCAGTGTGCCTGTCGATGAATTGGGTATCATCCGCACCCAAACACCGCACTATTACCGCAACAAATTGGAGGGAGAGTCAGAAAGTCAATTCTGTGCCCGCCTGATTGAAAACCTCGAAACCATGATCCTTGCGGAGGGGCCAGAGACAATCGCCGCTTACATCGCAGAACCGGTTGGGGGAGCCAGTGGTGTTATCGTGCCGCCTGACAGTTACTTTCCAGAAGTAGAAAACTTGCTTACGAAATATGACATCTTATTCTGGAGTGACGAGGTAATATGTGGTTTTGGTCGCACAGGCAATGATTTTGGGTGCAACACCATGGGATTCCATCCCCAACTGATGACACTAGCAAAGCAATTATCCTCTGCCTATATACCCATAAGTGCTTCCATTATTCCTGAATTCATGTACCAAGCGATGGTAGAACCCAGTTCCGAAGTTGGTATATTCGGTCATGGCTATACCTATAGTGGGCACCCTGCTGCCTGCGCAGTAGCCCTGAAAACCCTGGAGATCTACGAACGGGAAAACCTTTTCCGACACGCTGCCAAAATGGGTGAATGTATGCACGCTAAATTAAAGGAAGTTGCAGATCATCCCCTCGTTGGAGAAGTACGAGGCAAGGGGCTGATAGGCGCTATTGAACTGGTTGCGAACAAGAAAACTGGGGAGAGTTTTAAGGATGGTAGCGTGGGAGCTTATGCCAAGCAGGCGAGCCAGGAGCACGGGCTGTTAATCCGCGCGGTTGCCGGGAACTCGCTTGCCTTCTGCCCTCCACTCATTATCGAGGAAGACCAAATCAACGAGATGATCGATAAGTTTAAACTGGCCCTGGAAGATACTATGGACCATGTTCACGCCTCCGGACTTTTACAAAACTAATAACGAGCACGAGAGTAAAACAATGAAAGATACAGTGAGAAATGGCATTTTACTTATACTGTTTGCAGCATTGTTTAGTTGCGGGCAATCCGAACCAGATCAAACGAATGCTCCGGTCGCTACCCAGGTTGATCTAATCCTGACCAATGCCAAGATCATTACCGTCGACGATAATTTCTCTATCCAAAATACTGTTGCGGTCGATGAAGGCCTCATCGTTGCAACCGGAGGACAGTCTTTGCTCGACAAATACCAGTCAGAGCTAACTGTCGATCTCGAAGGCAAAACTTTGATGCCGGGTTTTATTGATTCCCACACCCATATTCGGGGTCGACCTCAACGATATATTGAATTGGGTGATGTTGGTTCGATTGCAGAAATACAGAACCTGATACGGGCTAAGGCCGAAGAACTCGGTGACGGTGAATGGATAACTGGCTATGGTTGGTCAGAGGATGAATTAATCGAAGACCGAAGACCTATGAGGCAAGACCTAGATGAAGCTGCGCCTGACAATCCTGTAACTCTTACCCGGGCTGGAGGACACAGTGCGGTGGTAAGCACACTAGCGTTAACATTGGCAGACATTACAAATACTACTCCCGATCCTGAAGGTGGCGTTATAGAGCGGGATCAGAATGGAACAGCTACAGGCATTATACGGGAACGTCAAAACATTGTAGGCCGACTTGTTCCCGACTCGACTTATGACGAACTCATAGCCAGCCTCGAAGTCAATTTGCATGCGTTGCTCAGCAAGGGTATTACCAGTATTACCGATGCCTCGAAAGCACCTAGGGAGTACGCTATGTGGGAGCAACTTTATGCGACTGCCACCTTGCCTCTGCCGAGATCTGCCATCCAGTTTCAGTGGTTTGATACCGAAGCTATTGCCGAAGTCAAGTCACGGGTGGCAAGTGGTACTGATTTCCTCAAGATAGGCCCCATCAAGGTATTTGCCGATGGCGGCTTCACAGGCCCTGCCGCCTATACCCTGGAGCCCTATGTCAATCAAGGTGACTACCGAGGCTACCTCAATATGCCAGAGAATGATCTGATTGACCATTTGAACGAAATTCATGACTCGGGCTGGCAAATGGGCATCCATGCAATTGGCGATGCAGCCATAGTGTTAGTGGTAAATACACTTGCCGATGCATTGGAGCGCAATCCTCGCGAAGATCATCGTCACTATCTAAATCATTTTTCCATGCGTCCACCCGATCTGACGATGGAGTTAATGGCAGAGCACGATATCCACATCACCCAGCAACCTAATTTTACTTATACACTTGAGGGTCGTTACGCGGCAAACCTAGATGGCTGGCGATTGGATCATAACAACCCCCTGCGCTCACCAATGGATCATGGCATAACGGTAGCAATTTCCAGTGATATATTACCTATCGGGCCGATGGTTGGTTTATATGCTGCCGTTACTCGCAAAGGCATGAGTGGACAGGTTTATGGCCCCGATGAAACTATTACTATTGAAGAAGCAATTCGCGCTTATACTTTAACCGGCGCTTATCTCAACTTCGAGGAAGAAGTGAAAGGTTCTCTGGAACCTGGAAAGTTCGCCGATATGATCGTGTTGTCGAATGATATACTCACTATCGACCCTGAGCGTATTATGGATATCGAGGTGGAACAAACCTATGTGAATGGCAAGCTGGTCTATGAAAAACCTTAAACATAGCTACAAGGGTGCGAGTATTCGGCACACCCCACCAACGCATTAACCTAAAGCTAATCAGATAATGTGAAAACCCATATTGTGCCCCCTTGGGGGACCCTATGAGACTCACCTCGTACAAGATTCAATAAGTTCTGTTCGCGTTCAGCATCTACGCCCCAGCCGGCTTGAACGGCTATGTACTGCTTTCCGTCTAACGTATAGCTAACTGGCACTCCATTGACCCCTGAATTAACCCTCTGTTCCCACAAAACGTCACCAGTATTAGCGTTGAAAGCTCGAAAGTAGCGATCATTGGTACCACCCATGAACACTAGGTCTCCAGCTGTAGCTAGAACCGGGCCCCAGTTCTGATCAGGAAATGTTGCAGTCCAAACACGTTCGCCGGTATCTACATTCCAAGCCTGTAATTCCCCTATATGATTCGTACCGGGCCTGATCATAAACCCCCCATTCTCGGATGGCCCACGACCAACGAATTGTCTGCCGGGCCGATACTCGATTTCTTCTCCAATCATAATGGAGCAGACATTATCGTTGGCAGGAATATATAACAGTCGTCTTTTGGGGCTGAATGCTGCTGGCGGCCAGTCCTTACCACCCCAAAGAGAAGGACAGAAAGTTGCTTCGTACCCGGTGCCCGGTTTCTTGGTCATATCGTATTCAGGTCTACCGGTAACCGGGTCAAGACTCGTGAAAACGTCCTGATACACATAGGGGTTGGCATCTACAAAGCCAATACTGTCGGCATTTCGCTCAAGAAACCACAAGTAGCCGTTACGACCAGGATGAATCATTCCATTGACCGGTTGCCCGTTTCGTTGGAAGTCAATCAATAGAGGAGCTGAGACCTCGTCCCAGTCCCAAGAGTCATTCCAGTGGTACTGGTGATGCGCCTTTAACTCACCAGTGGAGACATCGAGAGCGACAACGGAAGTTGCATAAAGATTATCCCCTGGCCTCGTATCACCCATCCATGGCCCACCATTGCCGGTACCCCAATAGGAGAGGTTCAACTCAGGATCATAAGAACCAGTTACCCAAACAGGTACTCCGCCGGTTTGCCATGAATCACCTGGCCAGGACTCAGAACCCGGCTCACCCGGCGCTGGAATCGTATAGGTCTTCCAGGCCTGCTCGCCTGAAAACGCATCGTAAGCGGCTACAAATCCCCGTATACCCAGCTCACCACCTGAAACACCTACCATTACCTTGCCATCGGCAATTAGTGGAGCCATGGTCATATAGTAACCATCATAATAATCTTCAACCGCCTGCTCCCAGATTACGTCTCCAGTCAAAGCATCTAGAGAAACCAGGTATGCATCCACGGTTGCCAGATAAACACGATCTTCATACAACGCGACACCACGGTTAGTCGGATGTAGTTGCTGGAGATCATCGGGCAAAAACCGCACATATCTCCAGATTAAATCCCCAGTTCGCGCATTCAATGCAATGATGTGGTTTTGCGGCGTACTCACGTACATGTAACCATCATTTACAATCGGGGGGGCCTGGTGTCCCTCTCTAAGTCCAGTTGAAAAACTCCATGCCATTTCGAGTTCGTCAACGTTTTCCGTGTTGATTTGATCTAGCGTGCTGTAACCATGTGAATCGTACGTGCCACGGTACATTAACCAGTTACTCTCTTCAGGGTTAAGCAGTCTCTCTTGAGTTACCGGGTTATAAGGAGGTAGGGACTGAGCGAAGCTCGTGACAACCCAAAACAGGATTCCGCTTCCCAAAACTACTTTTTTAATTAAACTCAACATGGATATTCCTCTTGTGGTGTTCCTTTTAGCTAGAACTGCTGGGTGAAGCCAACCCGTCCTCGAAACGAGGCAGCTACACTTACAAACCCGTCGATAATTTCCAATGGCAACATAGCAAGTGGCCGGGGCGCCGGCCCACCTACAACTGTGCCGCCATCATAGATATCGAATTGAGATTCGTGACACGGGCAGGCCATACGTAATTGCGCGCGGTCCCAATTGATAACATCACAACCAGTGTGCGTGCAGATCGCAGAATAAGCAATAATTCCGTCCGCAGTATTATCACGATATCGTTCAGTAAGTTTATTAGGATCAATACGGGTAATCATAACTCGGTTGAGGCGGGAACCGTCCCGGACCGTATCTGTCTCGGGATCCTTTGCCAAAGCCGAAACAGGTTGCTGATTCAGTTCCAACATTTCTGGTCTTACCATCTCACCAAGATTGGGCCCCTCATCGAATATAATGAAGTCACCTAATTGGGGCCGCATCCTGTTTGGGGGCTGACTAAGCGCTGGTATAGGAACAGCAATGCCTGTCACTATACCCATCTTGATTAGGGTCCGCCTGCTGACCGAACCGGTTCTGTCGTCTTTCTTACTCATTTCAGGTCCTGTTAACCAACGGACTTCCAAACCCAATTTGAAAAAGTATCGGTAGGCATCGGGGTATATTCAAAAAGATCTTTATTTCGCTGGCGTTTCCATTTCACTGCTGTCGCGTGTGGCCATTTCCTCGTAGATACCCCACTTATGGTTGATCATCTCCTGGGCCATAGCCATAAGTCTGGCACCTTCTTGGGGATCAGTTCGGCCAATACCACTAAATCGAGTTTCCTTGTCAGCGTATTCCTTGAAAGCAATATCTGGACGTGTTGAATCAAGTATAAATGGGTTACGGGCGCCGTTTCTCAACTCAGGATTATAACGAAACAACGGCCAGTAACCGGAACGGACCGCATTCTGTTCCTGCGTCAAGCTCTCCTCTAGGTCATAACCATGCGCGATGCATGGACTGAAAGCAATAATAATAGAAGTGCCGGAGTAGGCCTCTGCTTCCCGGAAGGCTTCCAGGGTCTGTTGGGAATTCGCGCCAAGAGCCACTCGGGCGACATATACATTGTCATAAGAAATGGCTTGCAGAGCTAAGTCCTTCTTAGACACATTCTTACCCCCGGAGGCAAACTTAGCAGCAGCGCCTAGAGGAGTGGCCTTGGATTGTTGCCCGCCCGTGTTGGAGTACACTTCCGTGTCCAGAACCAAGATATTCACATCCACGCCGCTGCCAAGCACATGATCCAGACCACCGGCACCGATATCGTATGCCCAACCATCGCCACCAACAATCCATATACTGCGGCGCACCA
>Ga0163108_10002567_pt1 | contig 13128 bp, 13 predicted proteins | sample Fk1155metaG_FD_109644 | JGI IMG/M metagenome (GOLD analysis project Ga0163108, IMG submission 109644) | Marine microbial communities from the Central Pacific Ocean - Fk160115 155m metaG | ecosystem: Environmental > Aquatic > Marine > Oceanic > Photic zone | place: The Central Pacific Ocean...
CACCAGAAAGGCCAGCACATCGCCCGGCCGCCCGTCTCGATCGGGCGCCACGACCGACAGCCAGGGATCCGGCCCCAGCGGCATGAATGCCTGCGATCCCAGCGGATGCCGTTCCAGCAGCGTGCAATCATGGGGCAGGCTGACCGGCTGACTGCGGAAGATCGACACGATGGCCTCGCCGCCGCCGCGCTGCACCGTCGCCAGCGCATGATGCCGTTCGCAGCGGCCTTCGTTGATCATCCTGTCGGGCCTGTCGCGGGGCGTCAGCAGATCACCGAAAGGCGCGAAGGCATCGGCCGAGATGGGGCGGATTCGGATCGTGGTCATGGCGCCTCCTTGCGCGATCATCTCTAGCGCGCCTCGCCCAGCCCGTCGAGGATCGCGGCCATGATTGCCCGGCGCGTCGGCAGGTCGCGCAGGCGTGCGCATTCGGTCCGGGCGGCGGCGGACATCGCCTTGCATTCCCTGGGATTGTCACGTGCCCAGGCCAGCTTTTCCTCGATATCCGCACAATACCGTGCCACGGGGATATAGTGTTTCCACGGTTTGAAGCGGCCGGAATAGAATACTTCCCAGCCATCTTCTTCCTTCAGCAGCACCGATCGGCTGTCGATCATCGGAATGAAGTTAGAGCCGTGGTCATAGCCGGTCAGGCAAAGCTGATAGCGGAACCGGCGGAAGAAGCCCGGCTTCCGGCGCGGCACGCAATAGGGCGCGATCAGCGGATCCGCGGCGAATTCGCGATAGCCCCAGGCCATGACGACGCCCAGATCGAAATCCGGATGGTCCCAGAAGCGCCGGACAAAGGCCATGCGGCTGGTGCGGCACAGCCCCCCGAATGCCTCTTGCCGGGCATCGGCATCGTCTTGTGCCGCCGCCAGTTGCCGCAGAAACACATGCGAGGCCGGGCCGGGCCGCACCGTATCGCGCATCTCGCTGCCCGAGATCATGCCGCGCCAGACCAGCCGGTCTTCCTTGTCCTCGAACGCGATGGGGTCGGCCGGCGCGGCAGGATCAAAGCCCGGCAGGCCGACATCGTGCTGGCCCGGCAAAGGCCACAGAACCATGTTGCGCGCGCCCTCGCGGCGGCAATGACCCAGAACCGGCCGTCCCGGCACGGCACCGTCATCCGAACCGAGCCAGCGCGAATCCTCCATGTCGATGCTCAGGGGGCTTCTGCGGCCCAGTCGCAGGGCATCGTTGATGACCGCCTCGGCCCTGAGCAGCTTGAAATGGCGGCCAGGCTGCGAAACTGCGACGGATCCCGCGACCCGGATCCGGCGCGGCGCGCCCGCCGGATCCAGCACCCTGGCGCCGCCGTCCCAGAGGCAGGCATAGCCCGACAATCCCGCAACCGCGCCCTTGCCCGGCGCCCGACCGCGCAGACAGAACCCGGCCACGTCGCGAACGTAATCGGGATCGATGGCCGCCGGCGCCCGCACCCGGTCCAGCGCCGCCAGCAGATCGTCATCGCGCATGGCCCTGGGTGGGGCGATCCAATGCAGCGGAACCGGCTTGTGCGGCATGGAAATCAGGGGACGCAGCCGGTCGATCAGGTCGTGAGGGCTTTCGCGGTCCAGATCCACGCGGATCAGCCGCGGATCATCGCCGAAAAAGTCCTGAACGGCTGCGAGATGGGCGTTCCATTCGGCCCTCCACAAATCCGGCAGGTCGGCTTCGGGGATGCCGCGGTGATAGGCGTGGCACCGCGCGACCGCGCCCCTGTCGCGGGTCAGGCGGTCCAGCAGCCAGCCATCCAGCGCGCGCGTGGTCAGGATGAAATGCGCCTGCGGCACGGTGCGGGCCAGAAAGGCAAAGCGGCGCCACGCCTCCAGCGGCGGCTGCCAGAAGGGGTCGTTGCGCCACAGACCCGCGAACAGGCGGATGTCGTCGCGACCCGAGAACGGCACCCGACCCTCGGCCTCGGCCAGCAGGATCCGGGCGGCAAGGTCGCCGTTCTCGCCCATCGCGGCGCGGTGGCCGTTGCGGCGGAACAGGCGCACCAGCCGCGCGTCACCGCACCATTCCGGACTGATATGGAAGAAGATCGGGGCCGCCATCAGCCCCCGGTCAGCCGGCGCGGCAGCAGGATCGTCAGGCAGCCCAGGATCGGCAGGAACGAGCAGAGCAGGAACACCGTCTCGATCCCCCTCGCGTCGGCCAGCACCCCCAGCCCGGCGGCCGCGATGCCGCCCATGCCGAAGGAAAAGCCGAAGAACAGCCCCGCGATCATGCCTGTGCGGCCGGGCACCAGTTCCTGCGCATAGACCACGATGGCCGGAAATGCCGAGGCCAGGATCAGCCCGATCAGCACTGCCAGAATACCTGTCGGCACCAGTCCGACATGCGGCAAAAGCAGCGTGAAGGGCAGAACGCCGAGGATCGAGAACCAGATCACGCGCAACGGTCCCACGCGGTCCCCGACGACGCCGCCCAGCATGACCCCTGCCGCCATGCCGCCGAGGAACAGGAACAGCATGATCTGTGCCGCCTGCGTGGACAGGCCGAACTTCTCGATGGTGAAGAAGGTGAAATAGCTGGTCATGGCGGCGGTGTAGATATTCTTGGTGAAGACAAGAATGGCCAGAACCGCGATCGAACGGAAGACCATATCGCGCGGCAGCCGCAGCGCGCGGTCGACCTGTGCCGCCGTGGCCCGGCGCCGCCCCTCGGCCCAGTCGCCGACGCGCCACAACAGCCCGATGCCAAGCGCCGCGGCGACCGCAAACCATGCTACCGCCGGTCGGCCCAGCGGCACGACGATGAAGGCCGCCAGCAACGGCCCCAGCGATTGTCCGGAATTGCCGCCAAGCTGGAACAGCGATTGCGCGGTCCCGAACCGCCCGCCCGAAGCCAGCCGCGCCACCCGCGAGCTTTCGGGATGGAACACGGCCGATCCGATGCCGATCATCATCGCGCCCGCCAGCAGCATCCCGTAGCTGCTTGCAAAAGCCAGCAGCAGCACGCCGCAAAAGGTCGAGGCCATTCCCAGCGACAGCGATCTTGGCTGCGGATGACGGTCGGTCACGATACCGATCAGCGGCTGCAGCAGCGAGGCCGTGACCTGGAAGGCAAAGGTCATGATCCCGATCTGCGCGTAGCTCAGCGAGAATTCGACCCGCAGCAGCGGATAGATCGCGGCCAGCATCGACTGCATCACGTCGTTGATCATGTGAGACAGGCTGATCGCCATCAGGATCGGCCACGTCGTCCGGGCCGGGCCGGCCAGCGGGCGGCCGGTCGCAGGCAGGTTGTCACCGACGCTCATGGCGCGCTGTCCTCCGATCGCTTGCAGATGATGAAATATCATTCGCGGAGCGGCTTGGAAATCCCCGGCCGGCACAACCTGGACGCGGGGGATTCGTGTTGGAAAACAAGCTGGAACAGCCAAGCTCCAGCTGCGTCAACTATGCCGATATCGACAGGTTTCCTTCCGGGCCGCGCGGATTGACACTATTGGCATGTGCTTTTCGCCGGTTCCAGGTTTCAGATGACAAAACTTCCACCGACCTTCGTCCGTTCATTGCGTCCCGGCGGCTCGGCCAGGGCGCCCAAACGGATGAACACCTGGCAATCCGTCCGTGCCGAGGTGCTGGAGCGGATCCGGTCGGGCGAATGGGCGCCGGGCACGCTGATCCCGACGGAACACCAGCTTGCGCATCAATTGGGCTGCGCCCGCGCGACGGTGAACCGCGCGTTGCGCGAACTGGCCGAAAGCGGCGTGGTCGAACGCCGCCGCAAGGTCGGGACCCGTGTCACGGCCACGCCGCATCAGCGCACGACGCTGGAAATGCCGGTCATCCGCAGCGAGATCGAGGCAGCCGGCGCGGTTTATCGCTATGTCCTGACCGCGTTCGAGCGGGGGCCGATCCCCTCGGAGGCGGCGTTGCGCGCACTGCAGGTCGAGGCAAGCCAGAATCTGCTGCTGGTCAAGGCGCAATATCTGGCCGATGGCGCGCCGCATTGCTGCGAGGCGATCTGGCTGAACCCCCGCGCCCTGCCCCCCCTGACGCGCGCCGATCTCGAGGGCCAGTCGGCACCCGAATGGCTGGCCCGGCACGTGCCCCTGACGCGCGGCAGGGTGACGATCCTGGCCGAGGGCGCCAGCGGCGACTGTGCCCACAATCTGTGGATCGAGCCGGGAACGCCGATCCTCGCGATCGAGCGGACGAACTGGCGCAACGCGACCCCGGTCTCGTTCTCGCGGCAGTTCTACCCGCCGCAGCACCGGCTGGTTTCCGAGGATTAGGGCACGGCGCCCATCGCCGTCGGGATCAGCAGCGAGACCGCGGGAAACAGGATCAGGATCGTCAGGACCAGAAGGTCCACGGCCAGGAACCGCCCGATCCCGGCGAAAATGCGGTCGATACCCATGTCGCGGGTCACTCCGGCGATGATATAGACGTTCAGCCCGACCGGCGGCGTGATCAGCCCGATTTCCAGCAGCTTGACGATGACCACGCCCAGCCAGACCGGATTCAGGTCGTAATCCGCGACCAGCCGGGCCAGGAAGGGCAGCGTCAGGACCAGGATGGCCAGCGGATCCAGAAACATCCCCATGATCAGATAGATCAGAGCAATCGCCAGCATCAGCATCAGATACGAGGGATCAAGCTGCGCGACCGACATCGAAAAGGCCTCGGCCATGCCGCTTTGCGTGGCGAAATCGGCAAACAGCCAGGCACCCGCCAGGACCAGCAGGATCGATACGCTTTCGATCAGGCTTTCCCGGCAGGCGCGCCATACAGCGCCCCAGGTCAGCCGAGTCTGCGCGACACCGATGGCAAGCGTCAGCGCGACCGAGATCGCGACGGCCTGCGCCACCGTCAGCGCCCGGCTGAAGATGCCGAAGACGATCACGGCAAAGATCAGGATCGCGGGCCATGCGGCGAAGGTGGCGTCCAGCGGCGTCGCGGTCGTGCGCGGGACATCGGGCGCGGCGCCCGGATCGCTTCGCACCCACCATGCGACGACCGCGATCATGCCCGCCAGCGACAGCAGGCCGGGCAGGATGCCCGCCATGAACAGCGGCGCGATGGGCCTGTCGGTCAGGATGCCGAACAGGACGAACAGGATCGACGGCGGGATCAGCGAGCCCAGCGTGCCGCCCGCTGCCACCGATGCGGCGGCCAGTTTCGGGTCATAACCCAGGCGCAGCATCTCGGGCACGCAAATCCGGCCCATGGTCGAGGCGCAGGCGGTCGACGATCCGGAAATGGCCGCGAAACCGCCGCAACCCAGCACGGCGGCCAGCGCCGGGCCACCCGGCAGCGATCTCAGCCAGACGGCGGAGGCATCGTAGATTCGCGTGCTGATTCCGGCATAGAGCGCAAGATTGCCGAGCAGGACGACCAGCGGCACCAGGAGCAGCCCGGGCGAATGGAGCAGGCCGTCAAGCGAGGAAAACAGCGACGCAATCGCACTGGGCAACGCCCCGCCCGCCGGCATCAGCAAAAGCCCCGGCACCGATATCGCCAACAGCGCCAAGGCCAGCGGCACCCGCAACCAAAGCAGCACCAGCGCAAGCAACAGCAGGATCGGCCCAAGGCTTGCAGCCATGGCCTAGACCGTTCCTTTGCCGCAGCGATCGACGATCGTCGCGGTCTCGCGCAATGTCGCCGGATTCCGCGAAAGCGGGCATCGTCTTCGGGGCGCGGCCATCGGAACGTCCGGCGCGAGGGGCCTGGTCGACCTCATCGCGGCGGTCGCGCCGGATCTTGCGGGTTGCCGCAACTGGAGATCCTCATCCGGCCCCCTTTCCCGGTCCGTCCTTCATGCGAAACCTCGCTGAATTCTTCCCGCTTGACCAGAGCGGGAAGGGCCGTTTCACAGGCGCCGCGCCCGGGGGCGGCATTTGAACGAAACGTGACCCCCGCAGTCTATGGAGTTTTGCCGAGAAACACACGATGCTGGCGAAACACGATCACCGGAGACCCTGATGCCGCGCCGCCTTGCCCTTTCGACATTTTTCGGACTGTCGCTTCTTGCGGCCTCGGCGATCCCTGCGGCAGCCCAGACCAGCGCCGCGACGCAGGATCGCGATGTGCCCTTCACCGCAGAGCAGATGGAGATTGCGGCCTATGATGGCGGCGATCTTCCGCGCGGCCGTTCGGCGCTGACAGCCAAGGTTCAGCTTCTGCTGGATCGCTCGGGCACGTCGCCGGGCGTCATCGACGGCTACAAGGGCGCGATGAGCGAAAGCGCCATCCGCGCCTTCGAACGCCGCGTCGGCCTGCCCGAGGACGGGCTGATGGATCCGCATGTCTGGAACCTGCTGCAATCCTATTCCGAAATTCCGTTGACGCAGACCTACACCATCACCCAGGAGGACGCCGAAGGGCTGGTCGACGACATCCCGTCCGATTTCGCCGAAAAGGCCAAGATGTCCACTCAGGGCTATACCAGCATTGCCGAAAAGCTGGGCGAACGTTTCCACATGGACGAAAAGTTCATCTCCTTCCTCAATCCGGGCGTTCCGATGGTGCCTGGATCGACGATCAAGGTCGCCAACCCGGCTGCCAACATGAGCAAGAAGGTGGCCCGCATCTTCATCGACAAGGCGACGCGACGCGTGGCCGCCTATGACGAAGCGGGCAGGATGATCGTCGATTATCCGGCGACCATCGGCTCGGACGCGACACCCTCGCCCTCGGGCAAGCACCGTGTCACGTCGGTCGCGATAAATCCGAACTATACCTACAACCCGTCGAAGAATTTCAAGCAGGGCAACAACGACAAGGCGCTGATCATACCGCCGGGCCCGAACGGGCCCGTGGGATCGGTCTGGATCGATCTGTCCAAGCCGACCTACGGCATCCACGGCACGCCGACCCCTTCGCAATTGTTCAGGAACCAGTCGCGCGGCTGCGTGCGGCTGACGAACTGGGACGCACAGGAACTGGCAAGGCTGGTCATACCCGGCGTGACCACGGTCGAGTTCCTCGATGCGGGCGTGACGATCGCGGATGTCACAGGCGCAGGGTCGCAGCCGGCCGCAACCAGGGACGAGGTGCTGGAAACGGCCAGTGCCGCGGCCGCCGAAGCCGTGACGCAGACAAACACCGTGTCCGACACCCTGCCCGCGCCGGCGACGGTCACGACGAAACCCGCCGCACCCCTTTCCCTGCCCGAAACCAGTGGCGGGGCCGCACCCGCGCCCCCGAAGGTCTACGAAAACACCAGCGAGGAAACCGCCGACGCGGCGGCGTCGCTGGCGCCTAAGCGCGGTGATCCGCTGAGCCATGCCCTGTCGGGCGCCTTGCCGGACGCCTTCGTCGTGCCGCCGCTGGAAGGCGAGAATTGAGGGGGCCGACCCCGGTTCTGACCCTGCTGGTCTTGCTGCTGGCCGGGCCGGCCGTGGCGCAGGAACGGCCACCGGGCGCCGGCCCCGTCAGGGCGCAGTCCGCGCTGACAGGCATCCGCCCGCCGGAACGACCCGCCGAGGAAGCCAAGGCATCCGAGGAAACCACGGCGTCGCCCCCCAAGCCGGAGCAGGCCGGCGTTCCCGAAACCGAAGAAGCGGCGGCCCCGCCGGCCGAGGCCTTCGGTCCGCCAGCACCGCCCGCATGGTACGCGGCGCGTGAAAGCGACGAGGATTTCGCCGCCTGCCGACTGGCTCTGGCGATGCTGGGCACGGTTTACGAAAACCGGCCCGCCGTGACGAATCCGGACAATCCCGATTGCGGCATCGCCCGGCCGATCCGGGTTCAGCGCATCCTGCCCGACCTGAAACTGGAGGGCGGCGCGGAGATGCGATGCGACACCGCGCGGGCACTTGGTCTATGGGCGCGGGATTTCGCGCGGCCGGCTGCGGCGACCCTGCCCGGCGCACCCCGCCTGACGGGGCTGCGGCTTGGCAGCACCTATGCCTGTCGCGCCCGTGTCGGCACGGGTCAGGCCCGCCCGAAACTGTCCGAACACGCGCTTGGAAATGCCATCGACATCTCGGCTTTCCTGTTCGAAGGGGCCGGGACGCTGCCGGTTCAGCCCCGACGGGACAGCGGCGACCAGGCGGAGGCGTTTCAGCGAACGGTTCGGGGTGCGGCCTGCCTGTTCTTCACCACTGTCCTGGGTCCGGGCGTGAACAAGGCCCATGCCGAACACCTGCATTTCGACATTGCCGCGCGACGCGGAGACTGGCGCCTGTGTCAGTAAAGGCTCAGCGGTTGCGCCGTTCCAGATCCAGATAGGTCGCATCGAAACGCGCCAGTGTCGCCAGTCCGCGCCAATCCAGAATGGTCACGTCGGCGCCGGACCAGCGCAACAGCCCCCGATCTCTCAGATCGCGGACCGCCCGGTTCACATGGATCGGGGAATAGCCAAGGATGTCTGCAAGTTCGCGTTGCAGCAGCGGCAGGGAAAATTGCCCGTTCGCCGCCGCGCCGACCACATTCAGGCGCGTGTAGATCTCGCACAAGAGATGTGCCAGATGCGCGCTGGATCGCAGCGAGGCCGCGGCGACCAGCCATTGCCGGTGCACAGCCGCGTCGATCAGCGTCGCCATCCACAAAAGCCGTGTCAGATGCGGAAAATTCTCTGTTATTTCAGTAAGTTGATCGTGACCTATGAATTCGACCTCGGCCGAACCGACAGCGATCACGGCATGTTCCAGCCCAGCCAGAACGAACCCGTGAAGATCAACGAAATCGCCGGGCACATGCAAGGCCGTGATCACCCGATCGTCGGGCCGGCCGACCAGCTTGTGTGATCGGGCGGACAGGCCGCGCAGCATCATGCAACTGCGGCTCTCGGTCCGGTCGAAAGGCACGATCACGTCGCCCGGACCATAGCTGGCCTGCTCGGTCTTCAAGGCGCGAAGTCGCTGAAGGTCGGCCTCGGAAAGACTGTCACGCCGTTGAAGATAGCGGATAAAATACTCGGTAATCGCCATCCGCCCCTTCCTTTCGCGCAACTGCCGGACAGTTGCAAATCAGCCCGACCGGCGCAATGGTCGGGGGGCTTAGTGTAACATTCATTAAGTAATTGCCGAGACTTCCTATTCCTTCATCCCGCCCGTCTTGCCGGACGGGCGGCCTGTGGCAGGCGCAGAGCCTCGGACAGGCGCTCGAAGCTCTGCGCGATGCTGTTTCCCGACAAGGCCACGAAATCATCGAGTTGCGGATAAAGCCTGACCGCCTCATCCAGTCGCGGATCCGACCCCGGCGCATAGAGGCCCGCGCGAATCATCAGTTCTGATTCCGCATAAGCGCCCATCGCCCGGCGCGCCTTGGCGATCATCGCGTTTTCCTCGGGCGTGGCTGCGTCGGGCAAGGACCGCGATACCGACCGGACCACATCCACTGCCGGGAATCTTCCGCGCTCGGCGATTGCGCGGTCCAGCACCACGTGACCATCCAGCGTTCCGCGCAGGATGTCGGCCACCGGTTCTTCCATATCGGACCCGGCGACCAGGACGCTGAAAATGCCGGTGATATCGCCGCTGCCGTCGAGGCCGGGGCCGGCGCGTTCGGCCAAAGCCATGATCAGGTTCGACACCGAGGGTGGAAAGCCGCGATAGCTTGGCGGCTCGCCCGCAGCCAGGGCGATCTCGCGATGGGCCTCGGCAAAACGGGTGATTGAATCGGCCAGAAGCAGGACATGGCGGCCCTGGTCGCGAAAATGTTCGGCAACCGCCATCGCGGCCCAGGCACAGCGCCTGCGAATCAGTGGCGAGCGATCCGAAGTCGCCGTCACGATCACGGCCCGCTTCATCCCTTCGGTGCCAAGTGTTTTTTCAACAAATTCGCGCAGTTCCCGTCCCCGTTCGCCGATCATGGCGATCACCACGACATCGGCTTCTACCCCACGTGCAAGATTCGAAAGCAGGGTGGACTTGCCCACGCCCGACCCCGCGAAAAGCCCGATCCGCTGGCCGGCGACCAAGGGCAGCAGCGTGTCGAAGACCGCCAGCCCGGTCGCCAGGCGCGCACCCAGCCGCTTGCGGCCGACCGCGGGCGGCGCCTCGCAGCGGAACGGCCGCGGCTGAAGCCCCTTGGGCAGCGGCCTGTTGTCCAGCGGCCGACCCAGAGGGTCGATGATTCGCCCGATCCACGAATCGCAGGGCGCGATGGTCGGCGCGAACAGCAGCTCGACCTCGGCCCCGACCGAAAGGCCGTCGGCATTGCCTTCGGGCAGCACGTCGCAAACATCCGGTGCAAGACCGACGATCTCTCCGGCGACACAACCTTTCTGAAGCGAAATCAATACCCTGTCTCCGACCGAGGCATGGCCGTTCAATCCCTCGACGGAAATCAGCCCGGCGCGCATCTGCTGCACCTGCCCATAATACTGCGCCGGACGCAGATCCCGGATTCGGGCGACGATCGATTCAATCTTATCCATTTCGCGGCTTTCTCCGTCAGCGGCAATTCCTGCCTGTGAAACGGTTTCTAAACCAATTGGGGTTAAGACCGGGTTATCGCCGAATGAGGAGAAGCCTCATGTTTGATAACATCGAGATGATGCGAATGGCCCGCGCCATGGGTCAGAATGCCGCCCAGCGGCAGACACTTGTGGCACGCAATGTCGCGAATGCCGACACCCCGGGATACAAGGCCCAGGATCTGGAGCCCTTCGAGGAAGGATATCGGCGCACAGGCTTCGCCACGATGCGCACGACGGATCCGCGCCATATGGCCACGCCCGAGTGGTCGCCGGCCGCGATGCGCGCCTTCTCCAAGACAAGCGGAACCTCACCCAACGGCAATTCGGTCTCGCTGGAGGACGAGATGGTGAAAGCGGCCGAACTGAAGCGCGATCACGATCTGTCGCTGGGAATCTACCGTTCCGCCCTGAACCTGATGCGCACCAGCATCGGCCGCCGCTGAAGGAAAAACCCATGTCCGACCCCGTCTCGCCCCTGCAGCTTTCGGCCTCGGGAATGCGCGCGCAAAGCGAACGCCTGCGCCGCACCGCGGAAAACATCGCCAATACCGATACGCCCGGCTATCGCCGAAAGCTGGTCGCCTTCGAAGAGGCCGTCCGTTTCGGCCGCCCGACCGGAGAGGTTCAGACCTCGCGAACGCTGTTGGACCAGTCCGAACTGCCGCAGATCTACGATCCGTCAAACCCGCTTGCGGACCAGGACGGTTATTACCTCGGATCGAACGTCGATCTGGTCATCGAGATCGCCGATTCCCGCGAAGCCGGCCGCAGCTACGAGGCCAATCTGAAGATGTTCGAACAGAGCCGACAGATGGGCTCTTCGTTGCTTGAACTTCTTCGCCGCTGAAAGGATATTCCATGATCAACAGCCTGAACGCCGCCAATGCCTATTCCGCCGCCCGCAGCGCCGTGGCGCCTGGACAATCGTCACCGGCGATCGAGAAAATCTCTCAGGCGGCCGAGGATTTCGCCCTCCAGATGTCGCAGGTCGACGCCGCCTCGACCGGCGCCATGACCGGCTCGGTCGAGACCCAGCAGCTTGTCCAGACCATCGCCGAGTCCGAACTGGCGATGGAAACGGTCGTCGCCATTCGCGACAAGGTCGTCGAGGCCTATCAGGAAATCCTGCGGATGCCGGTCTGAGCCATGGGCGAAACTCTGCTTTTCGACATGATGCGCCAGGCGCTGCTGATCGCGGTGCGGATTTCTGCCCCGATGCTGGGTGTCGCGCTGGTCGCGGGCGTCGTCATCGGCCTGTTCCAGGCCCTGACCTCGGTGCAGGAACTGACGCTGACCTTCGTGCCCAAGGTCGGGCTGATGCTGATCGTCTTCTGGGTCACGATGAGCTTCATGACCACCGCGCTGTCCGATTTCTATCTCGGCCAGATCATCCCCCTGATCGCCGGAGGCTGATCCATGGAAAATGCCATCTACGCCTCTTTGACCCGGCAATCGGGCCTGATGAAGGAAATGCGCGTGGTCGCGAACAACATCGCCAATGCGAACACGACCGGATATCGCCGCGAAGGGGTGATCTTCGCCGAGAATCTGTCTGCGCTGGACCGCAATGGCGATACGCTTTCGATGGCGGATGCGCGCGGCCGGATGCTGGACCTGAAGCAGGGCGTGCTGACGCAAACGAATGGCAACCTGGATCTCGCCATCGAGGGCGATGGCTTTTTCATGGTCGAAACCCCCGACGGGCCGCGCCTGACCCGCGCCGGCGCCTTCCTGCCATCGGCTGAAGGCGAATTGATGACGGCCGACGGCAACCGGCTGCTGGACGAGGGCCAGGCGCCGATCATCCTGCCCGCCGGTGCGGGAAAGGTCGCCGTCGGCGCCGATGGCACGATGTCCGCGAATGGTGCGCCCTTTGCCCGGATCGGCGTGTTCGATGCGCCGGAAGGTTCCGACCTGACCCGTCAGGGCGGAACCCTCTTTGCACTGGATGGCGATGCCGAGCCTGTCGAGGCACCGCGCATCCAGCAAGGGTTTCTCGAGGAATCCAACGTCGATCCGGTGTTCGAGATTTCCCGCATGATCGAAGTCCAGCGCGCCTACGAGCTGGGCCAGTCCTTTCTGGATCGCGAGGACCAGCGGATCCGTAACGCGATCTCTGCCATGACACGCTGAGAGGAAACAGCATGAGAGCCCTGCAAATCGCCGCAACCGGCATGAGCGCGCAGCAGACGCGGGTCGAGGTCATCTCGAACAATCTCGCGAACATGTCCACCACCGGCTACAATGCCCGGCGCGCCGAATTCGCGGATCTGCAATATCAGCAGGCCACCCGCCCCGGCACCGTCACCGCCGCCGATGGCACCGTTATCCCGGCCGGCGTACAACTGGGCCTGGGCGTCCGCCCCACCGCCGTCAGCATCAACCTGCAGCAAGGTTCACTGACCCAGACCGGCGGCGATCTGGACCTGGCGATCGACGGTGACGGCTATCTGGAGGTGACGCTTCCCTCCGGGATCTCGGGATATACACGCGATGGCGGACTGAAAAGGTCGCCCGAAGGCCAGATCGTGACCTCGGATGGTTACCCCGTGGTGCCGGAAATCACCATTCCCGATGATGCCCGATCAATCTCGATCAACGCCGCGGGAGAGGTCTATGCCTATTTCAACGATCGCGTCGAGCCGGAATTGCTGGGGCAACTGACGCTTGCCGGCTTCGCCAATGAAAAGGGGCTGGAGGCGATCGGGTCGAACCTGTTCCTCGAAACCGCGGCCTCTGGCGCGG
>Ga0163108_10002568_pt1 | contig 13119 bp, 12 predicted proteins | sample Fk1155metaG_FD_109644 | JGI IMG/M metagenome (GOLD analysis project Ga0163108, IMG submission 109644) | Marine microbial communities from the Central Pacific Ocean - Fk160115 155m metaG | ecosystem: Environmental > Aquatic > Marine > Oceanic > Photic zone | place: The Central Pacific Ocean...
CTCATAAAAAAATCCCCTAAAATGCTTAGGGGATTTTTATTATTGTGGTCGAATACTGCGCAGAAACAATTCCTTTACCCCAAAACAGACCAAAAAGGAACGAGAAAAATTTAGTAAAAAATACACCGGCTCTACATACTATCCCAAACCTCAGCAAGTCTCAAATAACTTTTATAGTTATTTTTTTTTGCTAATTTTTTTACCTCCTCTAAACTCATCCACCGCAACTCTTCACACTTATCAGGTTCCATTATTTTTGGTATTTGACTCACAGGGCAAGTCTCTATATAAAATAAATTTATAATACTTTTTTTATACCCAAAAACCTCTGGAGAATAATCAAACTTGTACGTAAAAACAGGAAGTATTCCTTTTTTTTGTTCTATTATTACCCCCACCTCTTCTTTAAGTTCTGTTAGTGCAACCTTATGCAAATCAGTCTCACCGTCAGCATGCCCGCCTGGCATTGTCCATTTTTGTATTTTTTTGTGAAACAAAAACAAGCCATTCTCCAGATCTTCTGACAAAAGTAATACAGATGCTGCAATATCTATCTTTCCAGAAACTTTTTTTCTAACAAAGAAGTCTTTGTTATTTTCTATATTATCCAAAAGAATCTCAACGGTTTTCTTTTCCTCTGGGTCGATTATGTTTTTTGTGTATTTTTTTATCGTATTTTTAAAAACAACTTTAGACATACTGTTATTTTTTACATCTTACATATTATACACAATGATGCAATTTTTCATACACTCTTTTTAGACACGCCAGGAACAGTGTACAAATAACATACTTAGGGGATTTTTATTATTGTGGTCGAATACTGCGCAGAAACAATTCCTTTACCTCTTTTTTTGAGGCATGCACATGGTTCCCAAAAACCATATCTATGTTCTGATTTGGTATACTTTTTTTTATTTCTGAAGCAACATCATTTTTATACTGTTCGGGTGTTATAACACTCAAATGTGCAAATGTGTTTGCCTGCCACAATACTTGTGTTTTTTCGGCAACTTGTTTTATGTGTTTACTCAAAGACTCTGCGTCTCTTTTGTTATCTACATCAGCTGCGCCTGATTGCCCTGTTGCACCACTTCCACTTGCAGAAAAATGCGCTTCATGGTCGGTGTATCGTTCTTTTCTTTCTTCCAACTCTTCTACTAACTCCACACCATCCTCTTTAACAAAAAACCACAGTGCTTTTTGAGAATTGAGAACAACCAAAAGTGACGGGTAATGTGTTTGCATATACATGTCGTTATATAAATAATATTTCTATTCTGTTTTAAAATATCTATCTCCAAAATCTCCTAAGCCTGGTACAATAAACTTATCTTTATTGAGCCTTGCGTCTTCTGCCCCCACAATAACAGTAACATGTGGATATACGGAACGTATACGAGCAATCCCCTTTGTGGCAGCAATAAGTGAAACAAAAAGCATCTGCTTTTCTTTTACTCCGCCCTGCTTTAATGCCGCAATAGTATCTACTGCACTACCACCTGTAGCGATCATTGGATCAAGAATAATAACCATACTATTTGATCGTATTTTTGGAATATTTCTGTAATACTCTTCTGCCATAGCCGTATCCTCATCTCTTTTTAACCCTATAAATCCAACTACAGCGTCTTGAAAATATGTTAAGAAAACTGGCAAAAAAGCAAGGCCAGAACGTAAAATTGGGAGTAAAACAACGGGTTGTGCGAGCACTTTCCCTTTTGTCTTTTTCTGTAACGGTGTCACAACAGAGACGTTCTCTTCTTTTATATACGCAAAAGCTTCTACGGCCAAAATATGTGTCATCCTATGCGTTGCATCCCGAAAAGCAGCTGTGCTAGTTTTTTTATCTCGTAGGATAGTAAAAAGTGATTGTTTCATATGTTTCTATATAGTTACTATAGTATACCAAAATTACAATAATTTTTCTATTAACCCAAAAAAGCTGAGGTTTTCAGCTTTTTTATAATTGCTCCGCGGGTCGGGCTCGAACCGACGACCAATTGGTTAACAGCCAACTGCTCTACCACTGAGCTACCGCGGAATCACATTGTTCTACGAACCATAGTATATACTGCCTTTACCTCCACGTCAAGTGGATACAAAAACCTCTACACCTTCCTTTTGACCACAAAATCAGCAAGTACAAGGAGTTCATTTTTTACCTCTTGCCCAACTTCCATTTCTCGTACACATGTTTTGGCTTTTTCCATTTCCTCCTCAAGACAGCTTGCGGCATAGTCATACGCTCCGGTTTTTGTAAAAAATTCCTGAACCACATGAATATCCTCATCTTGCACCTCTTTTCTAAATAGCCCCTCAAGCATATTTTTTTGTTCTTCTGAACCTTGTTCGTTTATATACTGGGTAAGGAGTGTGTGTTGCCCTTCTTGCAAATCTTTACACAACACCTTTCCACTTTCTTTTTTTGTGGCATACACATCTAATATGTCATCTTGTATCTGAAACGCAATACCCAGATGGTTACCAAAAACAGATAAATCCTGTATAGTCTTTGTGTCTTTTCCTCCGGCAAGCGCATAGCCAATGTGCAGCGGTCGAACAAAGGTGTAAAAAGCAGTTTTCATTTTCATCTTTTCGTATATCTTTTCTTTTGTTACGTTTTCTAAAGTAGTAATATCTAAATCAATCATCTGTCCTATATTTACTTCATGAACCATGGTATTAAAATATTCTACAGCATGTTTTTGTGGTTCCGATATTTGGCTTGGCTGAAGCAGCATCATAATCCAAGAAAATACAATATCTCCCATTAAAATAGCGTGGGACGTGGCTGCATGATACATATCACCAACCCGCTTCTCTTTTGTGTATTTCTCATAAATTACTGCATGAATCGTCGGTACACCGCGACGCAATACACTTTTGTCTATAATATCGTCATGGATCAAACAAAACACATGAAAAAGCTCAATGGCCAAAAGATAGTTTTTTACAGCTTCTGTATACCTTGCATTATCCATACCACCCTTTCCAACACAAAACCCCATATGTGCATTGTATGGTCGAATACGCTTTCCGGCCCCAAGGATCAATTGTTTTGTCTGCTCAATTGCCACCAAAAATATAGGATCCTTGGTTAGGGATGTACAAAATTGCATTCGTTCCTCTATAAATGCTGCTAAATCACTATTAAATGTTTGAGAAAATGTATGTAGTTGTTTCATACCTTTTTTGTAAAAGTATAGCACCTCTTATGCTTTTGGTAAAGGTAAGGACTGTGCGTTACTATTTTTTTTTGTACAATTTATCATAAATAGTGTCGCACAATGCATTCTTACACTTTTCCCTATTTATGTACAAAAAAACCTAGCAGATATGCTAGGTTTTTTATTCTTATCTTGCAAATAATGCTTCTTTTTTTGCTCCGTGTTTTTTATTATCTCTACTTCTTTTTTTATGCTTTGGAAATGCATGCTTTCTACTTCCACGTTTAGCAAAATTACGATTCCCTCCCCTTTCATCGTGCTTTGGTTTCTCTCTTTCAGGAGGGAGTTCTGGTAATGCTGATTTTGGTAGTGTTTTTCGTATTAATCTCTCTATTTTTTTAATATCAAATTTTTGTGATGGTTCGGCAAAAGAGATTGCTTTTCCTAATCTTCCGGCTCGTCCTGTTCGACCAATTCTGTGCACATAGTCTTCTGTGCTATCTGGCAAATCAAAGTTAATCACCAAAGATATTTCTTTCACATCTATACCACGAGCAGCAATATCTGTCGCAACCATGACACGGAATCTCCCTTTTCTAAACCCATCCAGCGCCATTTTTCTTTGGTTTTGAGAACGGTTTGAATGAATTTCAGTAGCAGTGTGCCCCATGTTTCGTATATCTCTTGCAATACGTTTTGCCCCATGTTTTGTTCGTGAAAAAATAAGTGTTGTATTAGTTTTGTACTCTTCAAGCAATGAATCCAATAAACGCATTTTACTATTTTTGCTTACCATGAAAATCTCTTGCTCAATAGTTTCAGAAGATGTTCCTTGGGGAGCAATCTCAATCCTTAGTGGCATGTTCATAAACTCACGAGCAAGCGAAGAAATGGTCTTTGGCATTGTAGCCGAAAACAACAATGTTTGCCTTTTCTTTGGAATAGTTGTGAGAATACGTTTAATTTGTGGTAAAAACCCAATATCAAGCATTCTATCGGCCTCATCAAACGTGAGTAACGTAATCTTGTCGAGACGACACACACCCATGTCCATAAGATCTACCAAACGACCCGGAGTCGCTATGATAATATGAGGATTCTGACGAAGCGCCTTTATTTGTGGTCCTTTTGATGTACCACCTATAAGTACTGTGGAACGAAGTCCGATTGGTCCACAAATCTGCCTCAGAGACGCTTCTACTTGCAATGCCAGTTCACGAGTTGGTACTAAAATCAACCCTTGCCCCTTTTGAGAAGAAAGGTGTTGAATCATTGGAATACCAAAAGCCAAGGTTTTTCCTGTACCAGTTTGTGCAATACCAACCACATCCTTTCCTTGAAGAGCACCTGGGATCACTTGGTGCTGAATTGGTGTTGGTGTAGTAAACCCTTTTTTTGTAAGAGTCGTAAGAAGTTTTTCTTCTATCCCAAGGTCGCAAAAACGACCAGTAATCTGTTCTTTTTGTGTCATAATTATTGTGTTACCCGATAGTCCTTTGGGTCAACACATTGACACAATAAAGATTCGAGTCACTACGAGGAATCCCACGTAGTATGAATTAATACCTTATTCTAGCATAAAAATCATAATTTGTCAAGTTTATGGGTAAATTTTGTGAGATTTCATAGTGTATTTATACTAAAAAACAACACCAAAAATAGTGTTGTTTTTTGCTCGGAGGCAGGGATTCGAACCCCGATAGCCAGGATCAAAACCTGGAGTCCTACCATTAGACGACCTCCGAATAATGTGAGCGTAGTATACAAAATAAAAGATATACTGTCAACACAAACAGTACACATCTTTTTTTGTAGAATACACCACTATGTCCGTAAATATTTACGAATAGCAATACCGCTAGTAAAGACAGTGAGTGCAAATACCCCAGCAAACTCTATACCTATTAATTGGGTGGCATGAGCACTAAAATACTCTTGTAGAAATGCCTTTTGTCCAAATACCACCTCGAGATACGGATCTAGTATTGCAAGCCCATGATACACCAAAACACCCGCCACAAACATGCTGCAGATAGTGAAAATGACTGACTCTATTATATATGGCCCACGGATAAACCAATTTGTTGCACCAACCAATTTCTTTATACCAATCTCTAGTCGTTGGGTAAAAATAGCAACACGAATAGTATTAAACGTCACAAAAAATGCAATGAGCGTAAAAAGAATGCTAAGAAAAATAACTGACTCCTCTACTCGACGCGTAATGGTGTCTATTTTTTCTATTGATGTTTGCACATCATTAAAGGTTTTTGCTTCTACAATATGCTCATATTCTGGAACAGAGATTGCCGTGATAATCTTTTCGTAATCACTTGGTTCTCGTGTTTTGACCACCAGTGTTGAGCCGAGCGGGTTTTCTTCTAATTCCTCAAGCGATGTGAGAATACTACTGTCTTCTTGATGAGCTTGTTTAAACTCCTCTAGCACTTGTTCTTTGGTGAGAAACTGACTTTCTAACACCTCTGGAAATGATTCTACGTATGACCGAACTTCCGATATATGCTCTTCTGTTGCTTCGTGTTGAAAATGAATACTTACATCAATGTGTTCTTTGACACTCGCAATGGCCTGTGTTGTAATTGCCTGAACAACAACCAGTGTATTTACCGACAACAACATAAGGACCAAAATAACCACAGTCATTACAGAAAGACTAAAGTTTCTAAAAATGTCCTCAAGAGCAAATTTTACAATACGAAAAAAAGATACCATATTTATAATTGATATTTTCCATGAGTATTATCTAATACCACCGAACCATCATGAAGGGTAATAACACGCTTTCTGAGCCTGTTAACAATTCCGCGGTCATGTGTAACCAAAATGATGGTAGTACCAAATGCATTTATTTTTTTAATAATCTCTATAATTTCATTGGCATTGATTGCGTCGAGGTTTCCTGTTGGTTCGTCAGCAACCAAAATTTTTGGTCTGTGGACAAGTGCCCTTGCAATAGCTACACGCTGTTTTTGTCCGCCAGAAAGCTGGTGTGGAAATGCATATTTTTTTTCTGTAAGCCCAACAATATCTAACACACGAGGCACGGTATCTTGTATTCTTTTGTGCGTGGCACCAGAAACCTGCAACGCAAATGCGATATTTTCTATAACTGATTTTTTTTCTAATAATTTATAATCCTGAAAAATTACGCCTATCTGTCTGCGTAACAATGGAATATCTCGCTGCTTAATCCTAGTAATATCCCATCCTCCAATTTCTACAGTTCCGCCAGTTGGTTGCTCTTCTGCAATAAGGAGTTTAATAAGCGTAGTTTTTCCGGTACCACTTTGTCCTACCACGCACACAAACTCACCTGCATCTACATGTAGCGAGACATCATCCAGGCCTGTGCTATTTTTTGTATATTGTTTACTTACCCCTGATAATTTTATCATATACGACTAGTATATCATATATTAAAAAAGGTGTATAATAATATTCTTGAGCCATCTATCGGGATTGAACCGATGACCTACGCGTTACGAGTGCGTCGCTCTACCAACTGAGCTAAGATGGCATACTTACAAAAAAACATAAGGACCATACTAACAACATGTATAGTATGGTCCTTTGTACAAGTGTACTACCCTTGTGTGTTTGACGCCTCTTCTAGCGCTAAAAATGGATTGGTAATATTAATTAAGATATTTTTTTCTGCTTTGAGAAACCTATCTGCCATGAATTTATTCACATCAGTGGCATTTCTTTTTTCTTCTACTTTTAAAATATGTACACCAAACGTTGTTTGCACCAATTCATCCACAACAGTGCCTGGTTCTAGACCAAATGCCGCTTCTTCAAATTCTGACACCATATCTCCCTTTCCAAACCATCCCAAATCTCCACCATTTTGCGCGGTACCGTCAGACCCAAACTCTTGTGCTAGTGCTGCAAAATCTTCCCCACCTTTGATTCGTTCTAACACTTCGTTAGCTTTTTCTATTACAACCTCGTCACCAGCACCTTCTTGCAAAGGAAAAAGAATGTGCCTTGCTCGTACCTGCTCCAATGGATATTGACCAGCTAATTCTGTTTTTCCACTAATTACTTCTTGGATTTTTTGCTCAAGAACAAACGGTGCAATCACTTTTTCTACATATGTGTCAAAAGACCAACCATACACCTCTTGTGTTTCTTTTTCTGCCGCCTCCAGTCCGCCAAACTGCTCAACAATGAGTGCTTTTTGACTCTCAACCTCTTCCTCGTCTACCTCTATACTAAACTCTTTTGCGATATCTTGCATAAGTGACAAAGCAACCAACCTATCAACCACTATATTAGAGACCTCTTCGGTTGAAATTTGCTGTGTCTCTGGATTTTTTTTATAAAAGTTAGTCAACACACTAATATCGGCAAGGTAGTCGGTATATAAAATACTTTTGCCATTTACTTTTGCCATTGGTACTGAGAAAATCTCTGCAGACTTTACTATTAACGGCAGTTGAGACACATTCTTTACCTGCTTAACAGTTACACCATAAGAGACCGCACCCAAAACCACAACACCTATGCCCAAACCAAGCACAAAAAGTGGTAAGCCTTTTAATTTCTGACAATCTTTTTTTGGCGTATCGCAATTAACCAAAGACTCTTGTGTGCACTCTTTTTTTTCTTCCATATGAAATAATAATTATAATTCTTTATGTGTAAAATAATACCACCATTTTGTTGGATTTGCAACTTCTTGCAACACCCTTGCCTGTTTTGCTGTATACTCCTTTTCTACCACCACATCTCCTTGCGTATCACCACGATGCACATACACCACCCTTTCTTTGCTTTTTTTCATTTGCAGTTCTGTTCTTGCCTTTTCCTCAACAAATGCATCGCTCGACACGTATTCTAAGATTTCCATAGACTCAAGCCGTTTTTTTTGTAGAGTCGCAACTTCTCTTTCGTATTGTTTAATTTCTTGGTTAACATTATAATCTCGTAAAACCCCATTCACAAACCCAACAACCATAAACAGCAATGTTGCAGAAATGATATATACAAAGAGTTTTGAGTGATATAATTGTGAAAATGTTGACTGCTTCCTTTTGTTTATCATATGAAACTAGTATACCATATACAAAGAAAATACGTAACAAGTATTTCTTTAGCGCATTGCAATAGCTTTGCGCACTTCTTCTCTGTCATCCCACGGCTCCATTCGTCCGTTTTCAAAAACCATTGCCTGTTCGGACCCTTTTCCTGTTATTAACACCACATCACCCTCTTTTGCGAGTGTCACAGCCTTTTGAATAGCGTTTGCACGATCGGTAATAGCAAAACACGTCTCATCTATACGCTTCCCAACATCTAAAGCTGCACTCACAATATCTGCAATTATTTTTTCTGGGTCATCGTCGTACGGATCATCATTGGTAACTACACAGATATCTGCCTTTGTTCCAACAAGCCTACCAACACTAAAACGCCTAGACACGTCCCTTCCTCCACCTGTTGAACCAAATACGTGAATAACTCTTTTGGGTGCCAGCCTACTAACAATCTCATATAACCCAGAAATAGCGACAGGTTCAAATGCATAGTCAACTATTGCGGTAAAACCATGTTGTTTTGCTTCTTGTATAAATTCAACCCGACCAGGGGGGCTGGCAATCTTTTTTATAAGATGTATACACTGCTCCAAAGAAATACCGAACTCTTGTAACATTGCAATACCAAGTGTAACATTCATGGCGTTAAATTCACCAAAGATACTGGCCGTGGTAATATCTTTTTTATTAAGTGTAAACGATATTCCCTCTTTCTTTGTGCACACAGTATCCAAAATCAGTTCTCTGTCGGCAGTGTTTGGTGTAAAGTATTTCTTTTCCCCTGCAACCGTACACAAATATTTCTCCCCTACACTACAATCATAAAATTCTTTTACTTGTGGCATAGACGTATTTAACACAAATACCTTTGGCACTGTTTCGCCAGACCACGCCTTTTGCAATGTTTTAGAAAGCCCTGATTTGTTTTTTGGTGCAAGACTAGAAACATAGGAAAATATATCTTTTTTTGCCTGCTTATAGTTCTCAAAGCTCCCGTGTGATTCAATATGCTCTTCGTATAAATTAGTAATAATCATTGCGTCATACGCAATCCACCGGTGCCTATGTTGTACTCGCCCTTCTGAAGTTGTTTCAATAATGGCAATATCACACTGTGCTTCAACCATATCACGAAGAAATTTCTGAATTGCTGTTTTCCCCAACATGGTCATTTTTTTATCGTTGAGTTGTTGTATGCCAGCAACAGAGAAGTCAATAGTAGAAAGGGACCCAACAGTAAACCCTGCACCTTCGAGCATTTGGCGCAAAAAATGAATCGTTGTAGACTTTCCACTTGTGCCGGTAACTCCAATAACAAAGAGTGATTTTGACGGGTTTTTATACTGTACACTTCCCCACCACGCAAAAAACAGATGACGAAGATTACGTATTTTTTTGGGTACCATATTTTTGAGCAATGCTTTTACTGTCATATACTATGTATTCTACTACAACAAAAGAAAAAAGCAAACACAAAACCACCAATAATAGTGGTTTTATACATTATACAAGACGCACACATACATACTTCTTACTTTTGACACCCCTTTCCACTTCTTAAAGATAATTCATACTGCACAATCTCTAGTTTGTGCACTGCCTGTTTGGCTTGGTCAAATTTTGTCCGTAAATATTTGGTAAAATTAAACTCAATTAACTCCCCCACAATCTCATTACCCATGGCAGTGCATTGCTCTACCATCTGCACGTCTCTTTTTGCGGCCGCACCAATGGCATACCGGTATAATTCTCCTGGTACGTCACAAAGTCCTGCCAAATACACATCTGATGAAATCGTAATATCTGATATCTTTTTTATTACCCCTTTTGTAATAAATTGATGCAAAAGACGCGCTTCAACATATTCTTCGAGTGCCGCCTTATACGACCCCTCTTCTACAAATACTGGAGTTTTTTTATATTTCTTTTGTAGTGCAATGCACATCTTCTTTGCGTCATTCATTTTTGTCTCCGCCTCTTTTAGGTCACCCCGGTGCATGGCAAAAATTGCACGCTTTGCCAAGTGTAATGCATCGCCAGCATGAACAATAACATCTCGACGTATTGTGGCATATTCCTGATATGATTTCCTCATACCATGAATGTATTTTTTTTCAATCATACAAATATATATTAGACTTAAATATGTGAAATAGGTTTTTGGCGTTTAACCAAAAATATTCCTTTAATTAATTCTATAAGCAGTAAATTAAACAACCCAAAGCAAATCATGACCACCCAATGTTCTGGTGCAAGTGGTACTGTACGCAAAAGTTTTTGAAGCGGATGCCAGTATACCGCAAGAAGCAGCATGACCCAACCAAAAAGTACCGACAAAATAAGATACGGGTTATCAAATATAGGTGCTCGCCACAACATGTGACGCATGCTCCGAATGGCAAAGATAAAAAATAGTGCATCAACAGCAAAACCAACGAACACAATCGTTCTGGTAAGTGCAATATCGTTTGTGGTGGTATAAAAATACACAAACAGTGCAAATAATATTATATTAGCACAAATACTTTTTACTATAATCATAGTTCGCATGGTTGAATCTATTATTGGTTCGCCTTTTTTTCTTGGCTTATCGTGCATATTCTCTTTATCGCCTTTGTCAAAAGCAAGCGCCATGACAGGAAACGCATCTTCTACCAAATTAACCCACAAAATTTGCCCTGGTAGTGCGGCAACTGGTAACCCCGCCACAATACTTCCTGTTATCATAATCACTTCAGCAAAACTTCCGGCGAGTAAATATACTACCACTTTTTTTATATTTTGATAAATTCCTCGACCCTCTTGGACCGCCGACACAATCGTACTAAAACTGTCATCGAGCAATACCATATCGGCAGTTTCTTTTGCCACCACCGTTCCAGAACCCACAGCCACACCAATGTCTGCTGCTTTTATTGCCGGTGCATCATTAACCCCATCTCCGGTCATTGCCACGACCTCATTATTTTTTTGCAATGCCTGCACAATACGAATTTTATGTTTTGGATCAACACGCGCAAACACACTCACCTGCGTAACAATCTTCCGCACCTCTTTGTCTGACATGTGTTCAAGTGCAGCACCATCGCACACATGCATATCATCACTTGGGAGACCTAGCTTATATGCAATGGCTTGAGCGGTTTTTACATGATCTCCTGTAATCATAATAACACGTATCCCCGCCTTTTTTGTGAGTGCAATAGTCTTTTTTACTTCACTACGTAGCGGGTCTGAAAGCACAAACAACCCCACCAACACGATATCCTTGATGTCCTTCTTTGTAATAGATGATTTTTTTGCTGTATATGAAATATACCCCACTGCCAGTGTTCTGTACCCTTGCGAAGCGTATGTTTTTGCCTGGCCAGTAAACCACTCTTTTTGTTTTTTTGTTATGTTCTTTACTGTACCACCATCCTGATAACTACCGGCTTTTTCTATTATAACTTCTGGCGCACCCTTAATATAGACCATCTGTTTTTCTTCTACATTATGCATTGTTGCCATATACATGTAATCACTAGAAAATGGAATTTCTGCATTTCTTGGCAACACCGCGTCCAAATGATGTTTTTGTACTCCTGACAACATACCCGCATGCACCAGGGCTGATTCTGTGCTATCTCCAATAAACTTCCATTCTTTTTTTATGTCATCTGGGTTTTGCAATACACTATTATTACACAGTACCCCTATACGCAGCGCAAGCGCACTTTCTGTGAATGTGCTCGTTTTTTTTTGTATTGCCTTAAACTGACTCGCATGTGTTTGCTCACTTGCAGTAACAATATGACTCACGCGCATTTTTCCTTCGGTAAGTGTGCCAGTTTTGTCTGTGCAAATCACCGAAACCGAACCAAGTGTTTCTGCAGCCACCAACTTCCGCACCAATGCTTTTTGTTTTAATATATACTGCATACCAATTGCCAAAATAACCGTAAGAGAAATGACCAACCCTTCTGGAATTGCTGCCACCGCCACTGCTATGGCGGTTTCAATAAGCTCGAGCATGGTATATCTACCTGCCCCAAAAGTCATTCCTATAACAAAAATACTTATTGCCATTATCACAACCACATACGTAATAAATGTAGCTAATTTTGCGAGTTGTTTTTGTAGTGGTGTCTTTTCTTCTTTTGTGTCTTTTACCATGGTGGCTATTTGCCCTATTTCGGTGCCCGCCCCAATGGTACACACAATAGCGGTTGCTTCACCATTGGTCAGAATGGTTCCACGAAATATCATGTTTTTTCTATCTCCAATTGACACTGTATTTTTTATTATATTTGTATGCTTTTTTACAGGATCAGACTCACCGGTAAGTGGTGCCTCATCTACCGCCAAATCAATTGCGCGAATCAGTCTTGCATCAGCAGGTACCCTGTCTCCTGCACTCAACAGTACAATGTCACCAGCAACCAAATCTTGGCTTAGCACCTCTTGTTTTTTACCATCACGTATTACAAGCGCAGAATATTCTACCAAAGATTCTAATTTTTCTAATGCTTTGTTTGCTTTATATTCCTGAAAAAATCCAATCACCGCATTGAAAATTGCAGTAAAAAAAATAATACTCATGTCTGTGTATTCTTTAAACACGCCACTCAAAATACCCGCAACAACCAAAATAATAATGAGTGGACTTTTCCACTGATCTAAAAAGACATGAAAACGTGTTGTTTTTTCTTTGGACACAGGGAGCACATTTTTTCCCTGTTTTTCTTGTCTTTTTTTGACCTCTGTTTGCCCCAAACCTCTTTCCTTGTGTGTTTGCAAATCACCCACCGCTTGTGTTATACTTTTTTGGTAATACATATATATACTTATACTAAAATATGGCTTGACAGGTGCCTGTTAATAGTATATCATATTCAGTGAAGTAA
>Ga0163108_10002569_pt1 | contig 13112 bp, 7 predicted proteins | sample Fk1155metaG_FD_109644 | JGI IMG/M metagenome (GOLD analysis project Ga0163108, IMG submission 109644) | Marine microbial communities from the Central Pacific Ocean - Fk160115 155m metaG | ecosystem: Environmental > Aquatic > Marine > Oceanic > Photic zone | place: The Central Pacific Ocean...
ACGTATATGTTGCTGGGCATGGATGGCGGCGCGTGGAACAGCATTCTGGGCGGCAACCATCACAATATGGCCCACAAGGGCAGTGGCCCCGTGCTGGGACGATACGACCAATTCCACACCGACTTGTTGACCGAGTTCATCAAGAAATTAGCTGACACGCCAGAACCTGGCGGCACGATGCTGGACCACACGATCGTGTACTACGGTTGCAGCAACAGCAAAACGCACGTGAACCGTGATTATCCGTTGTTAGTGTGCGGCGGCAGGAACCTCGGTCTCAAGGGGGGCAGGTTTCATACGTTCGGCGGTAAGAGCGAAAACAAGAAGGTCCCACTAACCAATCTCTATGTGACGCTTCTCAACGCGCTCGATGTGCAAACGGACGACTACTCCGACAGTACTGGCCCCTTACCAGGGATCATCACGTAAAGGCACTAACGGCTGCCAGTCGGTAGACGGTCGCACCCGCTCACATCTTGGCGACCCTGTCAGACGCAGCGACGGAGAGCCTCAGTAAGCACGATGAAGGCGAAATCTGGCTTCGCAGCGAACGGAAATAGTGACCTGTTATCACGGTGTAGGACGGATCTCACAGGACAGGCGACGAACTGGAAAATGAGCATTGACGTCCTTAGCGATGAGTACCACACAAACGGCTTCGTGATCGTGCGCGGACTGTTTGAAGCGGATCGACTGCGAGAGATAACGGGCGAAGCCGAGCGCGTCGTGCACGATGCAGCCTCAACCGCCGAGCATGGTCGGGTGTACTTCGACGACGAAGGCGACCCGCGTGCGCAACGTACGGCATCAGCGGTGCGCTGCGTCTTTCGCATCCAAGAACGCTCGCGCTACCTGCGCGAGTTGCTCAATTCGCCGCAGATGACCGATTTGGTGCGACCGCTGCTCGGTGACGATCCGGTTGCCGATGGAATCCAGTACATCGATAAGCCACCTCATGCAAGCTACGAGTTTCCCTACCACCAAGACAACGCCTACATGTTCTATGAGCCGCCGCGGGCGCTGGTTGCGACGGTGGCGCTCGACGGACAGCTTGCAGACAGCGGCCCGATCGCCTTCCTGCGTGGCTCGCAGGCCCTTGATGTTTTGCCGCACCAACCGTCCGGCGTGCTCGGCGCGAGCCGGGGGCTTGCCGATCCGCCTGATAAGGCGACCTACCCAGAGATGATTGTGGAAATGGAAGCGGGCGACATGCTCGTCCACCACGCCAATGTGATTCATCGCACTGGGCCCAATCACACCCCGCGACACCGGCGCAACCTGGGATTTGTCTATCACGGCGCCGGTGCGACGAGGGACGCCGAGGCGAACGCCAGGTACGAGGAGGAGCTCGCCCGAAATGCAGTCCATGACACGGCATGAAAACCGCGTCAACGACCGGGGCCACGCGGCGTGTGATCCTCGGCTATGATCCCGGTGCTGCTGGTGGCGTCGCTGTCGCCGACTTCCAGTCTTCGCCCCCAACCGCACAAACGTCAACTTGTGGCTCCGTGCACGAAGCTGTCGAGTGGTTTCAAGCCCACGACGGCCCACCACCGAACGCAATCGGGGTGGGGAGACCTCCGGATTTCCGTGATCTTCTGTGGTCGAAATCTGTTGCCAGGTAGAGTAGACCGGTTGTCCGCGTTCGAGCCGTTGCTGGCGATGATCTTGCGCCAGGCAAAAGGAGAAGAAATGAAGAATCTCAGGTGTTCCCTAGGCATGGCGTGCTTTGCATTAAGCGTGGGTTGCCTGACGACAGGAGTTCTGGCTGGGCAGAACCTGGTCAAGAACCCGAGTTTTGAAATCGATGCGGATGGCGACGGCGTGCCGGACCAATGGACTCATGGCGCAGGGCACTATGGCCGTTGGCAGGAAAAGGTGAAGAAGCAACTGGGCAAGGGGACGCTGGTCGACAAGCAGGCGGCAAGCGGCAAACGCAGCATTCTCATCGCGGTGCCGAAAAACAACGAGGGCAAGAACTGGAATCAAGGCTGGGAGGGAATGTCATACCGGCAGAAGGTGGCGACGAAGCCGCTGACGACGTACACAATGTCGATGAAGGTGTTGAACAAGGACGCCGAGGGGCTGGGTGATTACGGGTTCATTTACGCCATGGCAGGTGAATTTCGCGGGAGCGAGGCTTTTAAGGAGATTCGCTTCGGACACAAGCCCAGCGGCGAATGGGTTGAAAAGAAGGCGGTCTTCCAGACCGGTCGATACGCGAGCTACACGGTCTTGTCCGTGGAGACACGCTGGAACATCGGCACGATTTGTATCGATGACGTGCGTCTGGAGGAGGGCGGCAAGCTGGAGTTGAGCCAGTGGGATCAACCGGTGCCGGAGGACAGGTTGCTGCCAGTGAAACACCAGTTTGCTCGCCCGGATGGTGCCGGAGTGCTCAAGCGTTTTGAGGCACACCACGCGGCATCGGAAAAACGTTATCGCGGCGACGGCAGTTGGGAGAGTCGGGACACGCTGGCCGGGAAGCCCGGCGGCGAGAAGCAACCGCCCGACCTACGCGCCACCTACCAGCGTTTGGAGGGATATCTTGGCGCCTATGCAGCCACCGGCAGGGACGTCTACCTGCAACGTGCGAAGGAGGGTGCGGCCTATCTCCTGAAGGTGCAGCAGGAAAGCGGGATCATTGGTGACAATTATTACAGTTCCGGGCAAGGCGGCGTGGCACTGGTCCATGCCTGGCAAAAAACCGGCGACCAAAAATACCTTGATGCGGTCGGGCGCGTGGTCGGCCACTTCAGCCGGGTCGAGCCTTCGTGGAACTACAACTACAACATGATGCTGACCGAAGCCGCTCTGGCATGGTCTCAAGCAACGGACAAATTCGACAAGATTGCCGCCCGGTTGCAGACCGAAATGCTGCAAAGCACCCTTCGCGAGCAGCGTCCGTGGGGAGGCTGGGCGGGACACAATTCCCGTATCGGCTATCACTGCGCAAACATGTCTGCCTTATGTCAGCTCTACCAGACACTGCCGAAGGGCAAGAAGTACGATCAGATGAGAGCCGAACTGAAACGCCGCGTCATTGCCGCGTTGAACCGCATGATTCGCGAGCAGGTGCCCAAGGGCGGCTTCCCCTACGTGCACGGCCAACCCGGCACGGCCCGACAGAATTCTGGCATCACCGGAGCACTCATCCACTCGCATGAGACCTTTGGCTTCCAGGAGGCCAAACAACTGCTCTACGGCCAGATGACCTATTTGAGCACCGACGCGTGCGGGAAATATTACTGGCTACCCAAGAACCGCAACCACCTTGAGATGTCGCTGCTGCATTCCGAGGGAATGTACCTTGAATGGGCAAAGAAACATGTGGAGGGAGGCGGACAATGATTGGCCGATATACCCTCACACTCGTCGGACACTCAGATCTTGTCTTCAGCGTGAGTTTCAGTTCCGACGGGAACACGCTTTGCCACGTCACCATCACTTCGCAGGCTCCTTTCGCTCGAATCGAAACAGGCCGCGCCCGTTTGCGCTGACGATGGCGAAGTAAACTTCCCCCATTTCGTCTTCGCCAAATGAAATCACCGGCAGTTTATTGCCCGGTATCAAGTGATTGGAGATCACCTTCTTTTTCGATTCGTCGTACCTCAGCGCCCAGATTTTTCCCGTAACGTAATCCGCGTAAAGATACGCGCCGACCAGTTCGGGCAATCGTTTACCGCGATAAACGTGGCCGCCGGTAATCGACTTGCCGACCACGTGATCGTACTCCCAAATCGGTTCGATCAGGTCGGGACTCGGCCCGCTGCCGTTGTTGCCGAACTTGTGCCGGGCCTCGCGCAGGTTCCAGCCGTAGTTACCGCCACGGGTGATCAGATTGATTTCTTCCCACAAGTCTTGTCCGACATCGCCCGCCCACAGCGTGCCCGTTTTCCGGTCGAACGACATCCGCCAGACGTTGCGCAGCCCGTAGGCCCAGATCTCGCCGCGCGCCTTCGGCTGACCGACAAAGGGATTGTCGCGGGGAATCGCGTAGCTCAGCCCCTTGTCCTTCCGATCCACGTCGATCCGCAAGATCGAACCCAGCAACGTGGCTTTGTTCTGGCCGTTGCCGTGCGGGTCTTTCGCGCTGCCGCCATCGCCCAGGCCGACGTAAAGATAGCCGTCTGGTCCGAAAGTGATCGTGCCGCCGTTATGGTTCCAGAACGGCTGCTTGATCCGCATGACCTCTTCTTTGAACGTAGTGTCGGCTCGATTCGGATCGTTCTTCGAAACGCGAAACCGCGAAATGACCGACGTGTGCGCCGCATCTCGCGTGCTGTAGTAAACGAAGAAATAGCCGTTTTTCTTGTACTTCGGATGGAACGCCAAACCCAACAAGCCTTCTTCGTTTTGCTTGTCGTTGTAGACAACCTGCGATTCGCGATCCCAGAAGACCGTTGTCTTTCTTGCCGATTGGCTGTTCTCGAAAACGTGAATCACACCGCGCTGCGTGGCGACATAAATCCGGTTCGACCCGTCGCCGCCATGCGTCAGCACAATCGGGCGCAATGGCTGGGCCTTGCCGCTATCGGAAACGGGCGACCAGCCGGACCATTGCAAGTCGGGAAACGCGAGCTGCCCCTTGAGCGGCAACACTCCGTTGGGCGAATCTGCGGCAAACGACGGCGCGGCCGCCAACTGCAGCCAGGTCAGAGAAATCAGCAGGAAAGCGAAAAGTCGGGAGAATCTGAATTGAATCATGGTGCTGATTTCCAGGTTCGTGGTTGGGTGAAGTCATCTATTCGTCGTCGACCTGCTGCAGAGCGAAGGCGGCACGGTTGAGGTAGCTGCAGGTGCAGACCGTGCCGTCCGGGACCAGCACGAGCCCGCCAACGGGGATCGCGTTGATCCAGCACCCCAGGCGGATGCCACCGAAGTTCTCCACGCCCGCCTTGCGTGAGAGGTCGAAGTAGCCCAGCGTGGCCGAGCGGAACAGCATCAGGCTCTTCGAACTGGAGATCTGGCCACAGCCATAAGATCGGGACATCTTGAAGGGCCGGTCCTTGCCGGTTGCAAGATCCCAGGCTCCACCCTGTGCGTACACCACCGAGTCGTTAATGAGCGGGCGTGTCGAGTAGTTGACCTTCCGGTCCCACAGCCGCACCCCGTCGGAAGCCCGGAACGCCATCATCCGTCCGCCGCGTTCCGACGGCAGCGTGTACTGTGTCAGCTGAAAACTCATCAACAGCACATCGTGGCGGTTGCTGAGTGCCAGCAGCGTGCCCCAGATTTGCTTGGCCTTCCACAGGATCTTGCCGGTCTTCGCGTCCAGACACAGCAGTTCGCCCAACGCGTGCACCTCGTTTTGTTTCACAGCGCCCCGTCGCAGGAGGTCCATCCGCGCGCGGGGCCGATCGATCAGGTAGACCCGCCCCTCTCCGATCGCGATGGCGTTGTGGCGGATCGAGTGGCGGGCGGTGTAGGTCCATAGCAGGCGACCTGTTTTCGGGTCCATCGCCCAGAAGTTCTTTGATTCCGGGTACCCCTGGCCCGCGTTCGCCCGGTTGTAGGTGTTGACCACGGTGTGATCGGTATTCGACCGGGACCCGAACAGGAGACCGCCGCTCACGGCGATGTATCCCCAGACACCGGGCCGTTGGTCGGATCCCGCGGGAACCTGGAATTCCCCCAGTTTCTTTCCGGTGACCACATCCAGACGCAGGCACTTGCCGCCGAGCCGGACATACAGCCCCTGATCACTCGCACAGAAATTGCTGCCGGTCTTGTCGGCGTTGTACGGTTGCAGGCTTTCCTTGGGTGAAAATTCCCAGAGTGTCCGACCGTTGTAGGCATCGACCGCACGCAGGCCCACGCCCTGGACGAACAACCGCCCCTGGTGGAATAACGGCGGCGGCCTGCGGCTCCGCCGCGGCGGTAACGACAGGTCGGCATCGCGGAACCACAATGTCGCCAGCGGCCCCTTGACCAGGGAATCGTCCGAGCAGCACGAGTTGGCTGCACCGGCATACTGGTGTGTCCAACTTCCGGCACCGGCCAGTTCGCCGCGGACCCGTATCCGCATCGAGCCCGGTTTGCCGACACAGAGCACGCCGCCGTAGGGCCGCTGCAGCCGCGAGATCTCCCTGGCTGCCGGCCCGATCACCTCGTCGGCCGGTCCCATGACCGACCGGGAACTGACGATCAGGTTGGCGAAGTACTTGGGGTAGGCGAGCTTGCTTAACGGTGCGTGGTGAACCGTGACACGGTTGCCATACAAGCCGGCCACAGTGAGCCTGCGACGAGCACGCTGAACGTTGGCGGCATCGGGGTCGACGGCGTAGACCATCAGTTTCGAGCGGCGGGCCAGCGCCAGGGCCAGGTCTCCTCCGCCGCAGCCCAGGTCCAGGCAATAACCGGCCTCAATTCCCGTCCTGGCCAGGATCTCTTCGGCCGCCGTCCCGTAAACCGGATCCTCGTCCGGGATGACGAAGGTCGACGACTGGGTGCGAACGACAGTCTTGCGGTCGGCCTGGCCGCTAAAACAGTGGATTCGGCCACGATCGGTGCTCACGTAAAGGCATCCGTTGGCGACGGCCAGGCCGCAGGCGCTGCCTGCGACCGCCCGGGACCAGGTCACGGTTTTCGAGTCGGCATCGATGGCACAAACCCGGTTCCGGCCACCGGAGATGACCGTTCGGCCGGCGACGATCAGCGAGTAGCCCGCCGCCGGCGGATCGATCGACCAGAGTTGCCGAAGGCCCTTGACCGTGATCGGTTTTCCTTTTCGGTCCTTCTTCTGCAGTTCGGCCAGTTGATAGGCAGTGACACTCTTGGCCGTGGCCCGCACGATGCGGTCGCCCTGGTTGGACAGGGCGGCCATCGGACCGATCCGTTGGGGAGAGCCGTCGCCGGCAAGGCCGGAGGTCGCGTCGAAGGGGAAACCGACATTGAAGAACCAATCGCCCAGGGCGGTGACCCGATCGCCACCCATACGTCGGTGTGTTGCGAGATGGAAGTAGCGAAGCTTGCCCGTCCTGAGATCAAAGACCGCCGGAACGGCTCGGCCAGTCGGAACCAACAGGTTGGTTCCCGCGGCCACCAGGTATCCCTGGGCCGCGACGCCACTGCGGCCATAGGCCCCCTCGTGAGGCTGTGGCATGTTGAGCGATCCGGTGTCACGGTTCGACCAGAGCGGCTTGCCGTTGCGGGCATCCAGTGCGTGCAGGTGGAACCCGTCGGTGGGCCAGATGCCGGCCGCAAAGTAGACGACACCGTCCAGAACCACCGGGCCACCGCGAGCCGGCCAGGCCGAGGTCATCCGGTCGTTGCCCAGCACCATGCGAGGTCCCGGTCCACCACGGAACTTCCACAACAGCCGACCGTCATTGGCCGACAGGCAATAGAGGAACCCGTCGTCGCTGGCCACGTAGAGCTGCCGATTCCAGAAAACCGGTGCGAGGCGGATGGGGCCGTCGGTCAAAAATGTCCATCGCGGGGCTCCGGTCGACGAGTCGAATGCGTGGACCCGGTCATCAACCGAGCTGCCAAAAACGAGCAGGCCACCGGCGATGACCGGTTGAAAGGCCTGGTCGAACCTCAAGCGAAGATTGGTTGGCCACGCCCGGGCCGGAGGACGTGCCGACTCGTACGTCCATGCGAGTGTCAACGGGACCGGCAACGACTCCGTGACGAATCCGCTGCGTGACGCGTCGCCGCGGTACTGGGTCCAATCGCCGGCCCTGGCAATTGCCGCACAAGGGAGCGCCAGCAAGAGTACCGCAACCACTCTGCTCGTCATTCGCCTGCGCTCCGGGTGATCGACAGCTTCTGCGATGCCGCAGATTGTTCCCAGTCTCTCCCAAGGAGCCACCGCGTTCAAGCAACGTTGCCGCAATCGACCCGAGTGGGTCCTCCATCCAAAAGGCGGCGAGGATTCGGTCTGGTGAAAATCTCGACCCGGGCAATCAACGGCTCCTTTCCACTGCCCCTCTGGCACATCCGCAGGCCGCCTCTGGCGTCTTGACTGCAATCATCCTCCCGGCGAGACACCCAGGAGCCGCGGTGACGGGGCTACGGATTGCGCGAGCTCTTCACCGCGCCGTCAACGTTTTGTGTCAGCAGGCGGTCACTTCGGGATCACGATCGTCTGGCTCTCACGGATGAACTGAGCGGGGCCGGGATGGGGAGGCTTGCACCCAACGACCCCTCGTCATTTGAGGGGGTACAGGGTATCCTCGGCGAAATCGCTGACGCGTTTGTTTCGGTCTGGTATCCGACAAGTCCGTGTTTTCGGGAGTTCTCGATGAGAGTCGTTTTTCGTGCAGTCCCGGCAGTCGTTTTGTTTCTGGCAACCTGGATGGGTGCGTCTTGTGCCCAGGCCGGTGAACTGACTAAACAGTTGGCGGAACGGGATTCAATTCAAAAGGCCGTGGATTTTTTGACGCACGGCAGCGTTGACTGGATCCGCAAACGGGGATGTTTTGCCTGCCATGCCAACGGGCTGGGGGCGTTTGTTACCGGGCTGAGTGCCAGGAATGGTTACGTTGTCAACCAGCACGAGTACGACCAGAATGCCCGTTTTGTTTCGGCACACCTGCATCCCGACACGAGCGGCGCACCGCCCGAAGGGCACCAGCCGATTGGAAGCCAGGCCTGCCGAAGATGCCATCACCTCGCTGAAGGTGACAAGAACGTCTCGATAATCGCGGTGGTGGGGTCAGGATTTGCTCTCGGCAGCAAGACAGCCTCGAAGGACTTTTCCGAACAGACCAACTATGTCGTCAAACGGTTGCTGGCCGCCCAGTCGAAAGAGGGCAAGTGGGCCACCGATTACACCAATCGTGTGATCGTTGCCGACAAGGTCATGACGGGTGTTCTTTGCACGGTGCTGTTGAAGGAATCGTCCGCGAAAGCCGATCAGACCACCGCTGCAATACAACGCTGGCAGAAGTCTCTGGACGTGTCGGCCCTGGCCAGCACGGCCGATATCGCGTTTGCCTTCATGGGGACGGCCCTGTCCGGTGCCGGTGCTGCAGAGGTAGACAAGTTGAAGACCAGGCTGTTTGATCTCCAGAACTCCGACGGGGGATGGCCGTCGCAGAAAGGCAAGGAGAGCAACATCATCGGAACCGGGCGAGCGTTGTTCTCGCTGGCGTCGGCTGGTGTGACCCGCAACGAGCCGCACGTGGCCGCGGCGATCACGTTTCTTTCCAAGCGACAACGCGAGGATGGCACGTGGGTGCCCGTGGGCGAGGGAGCCGACTATCGCAAGTTTCCCCAGACCTACACCAGGACGGCCTGGGCCACCGCGGGGCTGTCGAGCATCCTGCACGTGAACGATCTGATCACCAAACGATCCGAGGTGATCGCGGAATTGCAACGGACGACAACCGAAGGCCTGGACAGCGACAAGCTGAGACGTTTGGCACGGGCCCAACTGTTGTTGCGAGATGTGCCCGGAGCTGTCGGGACCTACAGGCGACTGGTTGCTGCCGCTCCGGATGTTCCCGCCAACCGGTTGGACCTGGCCCGGACACACCTCTCGGTAGGCGACAGGCAGGCCGCCACCGGTGTCCTGCGGGACGCCCTGAAGACGAAACTGGCCGCCGACACACGGTTGTCCGCCGAGTTGACCTTGGCCGAGTGTCTTGAACAGACCGGGAAGAAAAAGGAAGCGGCGTCAATCTACCTGGCATTGGCCAGGCCGCAGGGGCCGCTTTCATTCACTCGTGCCCGACGCCTGCTGTCGAAGGTGACCGTGCTCGACACCCCGTTGAAACTCCAGTCACGGTACGGGGTCGCAACGAAATGGGAGGTCTGTGGCCCGTTTCCCAACGCGGGTGAAGAGGGCTTCAAGGTCGCGCACGGTCCGGAAAAGGACGAGAAAGTCACCTGGCAGAAGTTCGTCACGGATGATCCGGCCGGCGTGCTGGTTCTTCCGGAGGTGGTCGAAGCCAAGAAGGATATCGTTGCTTACGCTCGCGTCCGCGTTTCGAGTTCGGCCGCCAGGCAGGTTCAGCTTCGATTGGGCAGCGATGGGCCACTGGCTGTCTGGCTCGATGGCAAGGAAGTGTTCCGCAAGAAGGTCGCCCGTTCGATCGCATTCGACCAGGACAAGATTGCCGTGACGGTTCCCAAGGGGGGATCGGTGTTGCTGATCAAGGTCGGCCAGAACAAGGAAAACTGGCGGTTGAGTTTGCGACTGACGAACAAGGATGGCAAGCCGGCCGACGGCATCAAGTATTGAGCTTCGTTTGAACCTGGCCGGCGGCGCCAGGGACATCATGCATGGCGCTGACGTGGCCCTTGTGATGAGATGAACGAAATGAATGCACAGAACCGACGACTTCTGGGCACATTGACGTGTGCAATCAGCGTGATGCTCGTCGGTGCCGGGCATCCCACCGAGAAGGACAGGAATGATCTGAAGGCTCTTGGATTGCAGTATCAGTTCCGGGAGCTCAAGGAACCGCGGCCGAACCGCGTGCATGTTCTCCGGGTGGATTTTTCCACGGGAAAGATCAGGCCGGCCGTTGTCGTTGGCAAGGACCCGGATGGTGACGGTCCGGCCGAGACGGCGTTGACCGACCCGCTCGAGCTTGCCGCCGGCCCGTCGGTTCTGGCGTTCATTAATACCAACCCCTGGGACAGCTTTCCGGACAAGAACGGCAGAAAAAACCGGCGTTGGTATGAAGGACAGCCAGCCGACATTTCGGGAATTGCTGCCTTCGATGGCCAGGTAAGGAGTCCAGCCCAGACGAACGCAACATCTGTATGGGTCGATCGCCGCGGGCGGGTACGGATGGGCAAGGCCCCGGGGGCAGGCGGGAAAAAGGAAGATGTTCCTGAAGCTGATCGTATCGTCGAGGGCATGGCCGGATTTCAACTGATCGTCAAGGCCGGGGTGGTTGTTCCCGCCGCGGGAGGTGCGGTGCATCCCCGGACGGCCATCGGTGTTGATCGCAGTGGAATGGTGATGTGGCTGGTCGTTGTCGATGGCCGTCAGAACCGGTTCAGCGAGGGCATGAACGTAAACGAACTTGGCCGCCAGATGCTCGAACTGGGCTGCTGGAACGCGATGAACATGGATGGCGGAGGTAGCAGTGTCATGGGCCTGGTCAGCGGTAAAGAAGGACTGCGTATTGTCAACAGCCCTTCTGACCGACGGCTGTATCGTCGGACCCTGCCAGCCGCTGAAATTGCGGCAAGGGGAGCTCTCCGCAAGCAACTCAGGGAACTGGTCGCCAAGGGCAAGCGGACACGACAGGAGGCCCGCAAACTCTACATCGAGGCTTTCCCGCCCGACCGTCGCAGCAATCAACCCGGGACTCGCCCACTGCCGATGGTGCTGACGATCCGGAAGACGAAAGGTCCTGAGAGTTGAACTCCGGATCTGAGGTGCGGAGACTGGGGCAGTTCACCCTGCTCCCACCGGCGGGCCGGTCCTCAGTCGGACTGTTGACGTTTCTGCGAGGTTATTCAGGAAAGGCCGAACGATGAGTACCTGTCCCTCTTGTGCTGAAGTGATTAATGCCGATGCCACGCAGTGTCCGCACTGCGGCATAGAATTGTCAGGACAATCTCCCGACATCGTCGGCGATGATCCGCCGGTCCAGTCATCGGAGTCGAACGCCAAGAGGCGGATCATACTTGGTGCCGCCGGTTGCGGCTTCCTACTGTTGGTCCTCGCTTGCGGCGCCTCCTTTCTCCTACCGATGGTGAACAGGATCAAGCAGGCCGCCCAAAGGCAGGCCGTAGAGGCAGAACTAGAGGCAGTAGAACCAGAGCTGGACCAAGAATCAGAACCAGAAGTACAACATTGACCAGTCCGGTCTTGTCTGGCAGTTCCAGGGATAGAGCAGTTCCTGGCTTCTGATCCCGAGTTGGAGAGACGGGATTGGTGAGCCGAGTCCGGAGAAGGTCTGATGAGAGTTCTACCGGGGGTTTTGCTGGTCCTGCTCACGGCGAATGTGGCCCTGGCGGTCAACGTCAAGGACCACGGTGCAACCGGCGATGGCGAGACCGATGACACGGCGGCGATCCAGGCCGCCATCGATGCGGGCAGATCGGTCTACCTGTCCCCAGGGACGTATCTCATCAGCAGGGAATTGCGAGTCTGGAATTCCGTTCAGTTGATTGGTGAACGCGGGGGTCCGCGTCCGAAACTGCTGCTCAAGGCCAATACGAAGGGTTACGGCGACGCCGGCAATCCCGGCTACATGGTCAAGTTCTACGAGCGGCGGACGCCTGTCCTGAAGCCGGCGTGGATGAACACATTCTGTTCCCAGCTGGACGGCATTGATCTTGAGATTCAGCGTGGCAACAAGGGGGCCGTGGGCATCAGTCATACCGGCGCCCAGAACTGCCACATCCGCAACTGCAAGATCACGATGAACGGAAGTTCACTGGGCATCTACTCGCTGCCCAGTGACAGTCTCACCGAGAATGTCGAGATTGTCGGTGGACAGGTCGGCGTTCAATGGAAAGAAACGGGCATGTGGCCCAGCGTGATCAAGGGCTGCGTGTTTCGGGGGCAGACGGTTGCCGCCATCCAGGGTGCTCAGCATGGCATCATTCTCGAGGGCTGCGTTTTTGATGGCTGTGCAGTCGGGATCAACGTTCCCGGTACAAAATGGAATGCCGAGCGGCTGTATCTGGAAAACTGCATCTTCAGGAACATCACCAGCGGAAAGGCCATCACGGCATTTCACGGTCGACGTTTTGACTTCCTGATCACGATGAAGAATGTGTATTTCAAGGATGTGCCGCAGATCACCTTCTGGCTGGACGGTTCTTCCGATCATATCGTCGGCCAGGCCTCTGGCTGGTGTCGGGCAGACGATGTCATTCACGGTCCACGCTGGGAGAACGGTGTCCAGCAGGGAGGCGACGGGGCCAATCACCGACGCGTGACCGCCGATTGTCCCGCTCCCGCGTTCAGTGCCCGGGACCATGTCGACAAGATCCCGGCTCGGGCCGCCTGCGTCGACGTCAAGCGGTTCGGAGCGTTGGGCGACGGACGGCACGATGACACCGCGGCCATCCGAAAGGCCATCGCCAACGCGAAACGGCCGATCTGGTTTCCCTCCGGCACGTATGTCGTCTCCGACACGATTCAACTGGACAAACACACCAGGCTGATCGGCGAGCATTGCGTTGCCACCGAG
>Ga0163108_10002572_pt1 | contig 13103 bp, 10 predicted proteins | sample Fk1155metaG_FD_109644 | JGI IMG/M metagenome (GOLD analysis project Ga0163108, IMG submission 109644) | Marine microbial communities from the Central Pacific Ocean - Fk160115 155m metaG | ecosystem: Environmental > Aquatic > Marine > Oceanic > Photic zone | place: The Central Pacific Ocean...
AACATGGGAACTTAAATCAGCAAAAGGTGTTACTTTTCCAAAAACAATCGATGGCGATCTCATACTCTTGGGCCTCACGACAACAGATGGGCTAGTTCTACCTGATATTGTTACAGGCAAAGTACTGGTTGATAGAAATAAATTTTCAGAAGAAGATTTGGTCACTATGGAGCAAAAATATTCACACCTAAATATAGAGTATAAAGAATAAAATAAGCTATACACAAATCCCCACACTTCAACATGAATTAAAAAAACAAACACAAATATCTCGTGTTTGTTTTTTATTTTTTCAAAAAAATTAATGGATACCAGACTGTGAAGCTGTTACCTGTCCGTTCAAACCACCAAGTTCTCCTTCTAATGTTGCAACAACAGCAAACGCGGTACCGTCATCTGATGTATATGTATATGCCTCACCTGCATTAGGGCCAGATGGAACTACTTCTAAGAACGGAGTAGCACACCCTACTGCACCAAAACCATCACCATTTAAACAGGCGAAATCCCCTGCCCCTAAATCAGCGGCAACTTGCGCAACCGGATACTGGTTGCTTCCTGAATAATGTAGCTCTAAGGCTGTTTGGATATTTCTCAAATCAGATAAACGCTTTGAATCTCTCGTCTTCTCTCTTGCAGTCGAAAGAGCCACAACCGCAAGTGTTGAAAGTAGCCCAATAATTGCAACTACAACGAGCAATTCAATAAGTGTAAAACCTTTTTTATTCATGTCATACTCACCCCCCTCCTTGTGTAATTCATATGCAAAAAAGAACAGTAACTATATACCCAACACACTCTTCACCTTGTCAACCGTTTCTGAGGGTTTGAAGTGTGCTTTAATCAGATAATCTGCAGCACCGAGCTTCAAACCTTTTTCTACATCATCTTTTTGACCAAGATTGGTTAAGAGGATAACAGGAATGTTTTTTAACTCAGCATCTTCTTTCATGTGTTGTAAAACCGTAAACCCGTCCATCTTTGGTAGTAAAATATCAAGCAACACAAGGTCTGGCTGCCTTTTTTGAACCTCCTTAAGTCCTAGTTCACCATTTTCTGCCACATCTACCACAAAACCTTCCATTTCAAATTTTGTTTTGTAAATGTTTGCTAAAAACGTATCATCTTCTATAAGCAATACATGTATACTTTTTTCTGCCATAAAACAAAGTTAGCATTTATATATATAGTATATACTATTACAAAAATTACACAAGGTTACGCATTGCCAACCCCACACTTACTGCCATTCTTGGACCCAAATTATCTAACACGGTCTTTAGTCCTTGTTGATACACTACCCGAGCCCATGGATCACCAATAAACACTGTTAGTGGAAATTTTTGTTTTAAGTAATCCATAAATGGTGGAAAAAACGCTACTCCACCAGTTAGTATAATCTTTTCTATTCCACGATCTGTCGAATTATCTCGCACCTGACTTTTGTATACATCAATACTATACTGTATCTCTTTAACCACTGGTTCAAGTAGCGCACTAAACAATGAACTTTCAATACGCCTATCTACAGTACCGCTCGCTAAATCAATTTTTATCTGTTCTGCGTGATCGTGAGAAACCCCTAAAACTTGCGCAAGGTGCGCATCAAAGTTATTTCCTCCTATCTTAATACTTCTATGTGTAATCGGGAGGCTATTTTTTATAACAAAGAAATTTGATCTTTCGCTCCCCATGTCTATAACCAAAGAAGCTACGCTGTCTCTCCCCACCAAGGCTCTTTCCAATGCAAATGCCTCCGTCTCAAGCTCATCAAGAATAATTCCAGCTTTTTGAAAAATCTTACTATACAAAACTACAAGAGATTTTGGTGCCGCCGTTACAAGTATTTGTAAATAATCTCTTTTTTCTTCTGAGTCAGGAAATATTTGAAACACAATTTGCATCTCATCTATTGGAAGTGGAAGGAGTTTTTTTACTTTTGCATGAACATGGTGTTTTAAATCCTTCTTGTCTACTTTTGGTAGTGTAATAAGTGTATGAAATATCTCAGATACTGGAAGGCTTGCGGTTGCACGGTTGGCTGTTACTCTTGCATCTTTTAACACCTTCTTTAGTAGTGCCGCATAAACTTCAACACGCTCATCCTGAAACACCTTATCCGCACCCTTGTCACCCTCTTTATTGGCATCTTTTTGTTCATAATCAAAATACTTCACAGCTTTTTTGTGTTTTTTTTGCGGCGCATGCACATCTAGTTTTTTATTTAACAAACCATATGTCCAGATGTGTGGTCTGTTTTTTACTTTTTTAAGTTCAACCAATTTGATGCCGTGTGCACCAAGGTCTACCCCTAGATACGCCTCCTGTTTTTGAAAAACCCCCATATTTTTTTATTACCATGTATTCAAGAATAAAATACACACTACTTCTTTACAGAGTATATCATATCTCTTGTTAAACACCTAAACCAAACCTATATACCGTGGACGCGGCAAGACTAAGAAAAATCTCTTAATTTTTCTATAATATCGAAGTGTTTTATTTTTTCGAGTGCTTTTGCTTCAATTTGGCGTATTCTTTCGCGAGTCACATCAAACTCCTTCCCCACCTCCTCTAACGTGTGTGTAATACCATCCTCAAGACCAAAGCGCATTTGTAAAATCTTCTGCTCACGTGGTAAAAGCTGTGATATTGCATGTGAAATATACTCACGCAATAATTCTATGCCCGCTGACTGTGAAGGGCTTACATTCTTTACGTCTTCAATAAAGTCAGATAATGGTGAGTCATCATCCTCGTCTCCCACAGATGTTTCTAGAGAAACTGTATCTTGAGAAATCTTTATAATATGGTGTATTTTGTGAATTTGCTCACCCATTTCTGCTGCCAACTCTTCTGGAGTTGGGTCACGGCCCAAATCTTGCAACAATCGTCTCTGAACTTGTTTAAATCGGTTAATTGTTTCAACCATGTGTACCGGAATACGAATCGTCCGTGATTGATCTGCAAGTGCCCTGGTGATAGCTTGACGAATCCACCACGTAGCATAGGTGGAAAACTTATACCCCCTTCTAAAATCAAATTTACGTACCGCACGAAACAATCCAATATTCCCCTCTTGTATTAAATCAAGTAGTGTAAGCTGCTTACCAACAAACTTTTTTGCAATAGACACAACAAGGCGCAAATTAGCTTCTATCATTTTTTGTTCTGCCGCTTTGTCACCTCGCTCTTTTCTTTTTGCCAACAACACTTCTTCTTGGGCAGAAAGAAGTGGAATCTTTCCTATTTCTCGCAAATACATTTGTATATTGTCCTGAAAAATATTTGCTAAATCAAAAGTACCCGCCTCCACATCAGGTTGTTGTCCGTGAAATGTTTGAAGCAATTCTGCTCTTTTTTCTTTATGTCCTAATAAATTACTCTGCTGGTGTTCTACTATCGAAACATTATTTTTGTCAACCAAATCCAAAAATAGCTCGAACATGTCGATATATTTTTCTAATCTAGGAAAGCAGACAAAAATCTCTTTTTCGGTTAAAAAGTTTCTCCCTCTTCCACGATTTATAAGAGCTGTAATATCCTCCAGTGACGGTGGTATTATTTTTTCTTTAACTTTTGGCTGATCTATTTTTTTTATCCTTTTTGCTGTCTTAGTGACATTTTTTTTTGAAGTTTTTCGTGCTGTTGTTTTTTTGTTTGCAGCACCGGTACTTTTTTTGGTAGTTTTTTTGACTACTGTATTTTTTTTTGTGACACGTTTCTTTGTGACACGTTTCTTAATTGTAGATGTGGTTTTTGCCATTCAACAAATTATACTAAATATTTTGAAAATCCTTTATAAGAGCGGCAACCTGCCCGCTATCACCTCTCTGTTCTGCTGCAACTATCTGTTTTTGCAACACCTCTCTCTCATGCTGTTTACAAGCAACAACCAACTGTTTATAGAAGACCTCACCTTCCTTTAATGCCTCTACTTCGGTAATCCCAGGAAAATCCACCTCCCCCTTTATAAGGAGCATGTCAACCTGCGACTGTATCTCTGGTTTCTTAATCAACAGTAGAAGTGTGTCTGTAGTTGTAATTTTAGATGTATTATAGCAAACATCCAAAGAATCGTAAAGGGAGGTATGTGTAGAAAGGGTAGAAAAACTATTAAAAAATGGTTGCACATGACTATACCACAGCCTAGGGTACAAAATACCAAGCAAAAGCAACGTCTCAACCAGCGTATCGATGCGAGAGGATTTGGGCAAAACAACTTCTTTTTTCTCAACCACCTCTACTGTTTTTGGCACTGGATCCGCAGTATTCGTATATTTTTTCATATCCTCACGAAGAATTTTTGGATCTACAGCTAATTTGTCGGCCAACACTTTAATCCAGTGGTCACGTTCCATGGCAAATGGTATTCGCTGAATCTCACAAAGAAGTGAGTTTGCTATAGCTTGCCGTCCTTTGGGAGTACCCACATCACCTGTTAAAAATGCCTCTGAAAAATACCAATCCATTACGTCTTTTGCCTGTTCAACCACCTGATTCCAAACATTAGGATCCCGCCGAATACAGTCATCTGGATCGGAACCCATATCTTCTGGAATTTGAATAATACGAACATCAAGGCCTTGTGTTATAGCTAAATCTATACCACGTTTAGCTGCTTTTTTTCCCGCCTCATCAGAGTCAAATGCCATAGCTATTTTGGATGTATATCGTTTTAACAATGTAATCTGCTCGGCCGTAAGCGCTGTACCACTTGAAGCAACCACATTACACATACCATGCTGATGAGCGGTAATTACATCCATCTGCCCCTCAACCAACACAGCCAAGCCTGCCTCTTTAATAGCTTTCTTTGCTTTGTGTAAACCAAAAATGACTGATGACTTGTCAAATACCGCCGTTTGCGGTGTATTAAGATACTTCCCAACACCCTCTTGCGAACTTTTTATCACCCTACCAGTAAACCCAACAACCTCTCCGTGTGTACCATGAATAGGAAACATAATCCGACCACGAAAACGATCATAAAAACCCTTACCGCTCGTATAGTCACCACCCTCTCTTTTTACAGTAAGTCCAGCATCCACAAGATCATCTATTCCACACCCCTTGTTCAGTAAATACTTTGTGAGAAGATCCCACTGATCAGGAATATACCCAACATGCCACTCTATAAGTGTTTTCTCATCCAAACCCCTTCGTGTGACATAATCTTGTGCCTCTTTTGCCCCACCCATAACCAGCAAAAAATTGTGAAAAAATCTTGCTGCCTCAAGCAATACCTCCTTTATCCTAGTGCGCTTACCACCAACCTCTTTACTATACCCGGTGGAAAGTGTCACCCCTGCCCGGTTAGCCAAGTGCTTTAGCGCTTCTAAAAATTCCATTCCCTCTATTTCTTGAATAAAAGAAAAAATATCACCGCCGGTAGCACACCCAAAACAATACCATGCCTGCCTGTCACGACTTACGGTAAAAGATGGTGATTTTTCATTATGAAATGGACACAAACCTTTATGGCTTGTGCCAGCTGGCTTCAGCTGCACATACTCCCCTATCACATCAACAATATCCAGTTTATCTTTTATCATTTGTGTATCACTCATAGATCTCAATTATATTGTCAGAATACCGTAAATCTTGCACAAAGGCAAATGCGGACTATGCGAGCAAAATCCTAAACTCTTCTAATAACACGTCCAACTCCTTGAGGGAGGTAACTCGAACCAACTTACCACGCCATTCTTTTATTCCTGGAATGATTGCGCCAATTTTCTGTGATTTCACATACCAAGAAAGATGTTTTCTAAATGTCATAATGCCTTTTTCTCCATACTGTTCTACGTGTTTTTGCGCATGGGCTCTTATTGTGTCTATACGCTCTTCGATAGTAATACGTTGCACAGCTTCCACATCATCTGGATATGCTTTTGCCAAATAAAAGAACCAGGGATTTCCCAATGCCCCTCGAGCGATCAGAACACCGTCTGCATCAGTTTGACTTAAAACTTCTTTTACTTGGTGTGGTGCATGAATATCACCATTTGCCAAAAGCGGCACCGTTGCTATCTGTTTTGCGTCAGCAATACGTGACCAATCACTTACCCCACTATACCCCTGTGCTTTTGTTCTTCCATGGAGCGTGATAAGCTGCGCACCAGCTTGTTCTATTACCGGAATAAACGTTTTATAGGTATCAGGATCATTCCAGCCGAGTCGAATTTTGACACTTAATGGCGTATCCCCAATCGCTGATTTTACTTCTTTTACTATTTTTTTTGCCAAACCCGGGTCTTTCATTAATGCACACCCATTGAAATTTGATGTGATTTTATACACTGGACATCCCATATTTATATCAATCCCTTCTGGGTGGGCGTGTTCCATAACTTTTGCTGCAGCACGCGCCATGGTCAGTGGGTCGGCACCAAATATTTGCTGAACAATAGGTCTCTCGGCCTCTACAAAATCAGTCATACCGAGTGTTTTCTCATTATCTCGCACAATAGCCTCGCTACTCACCATTTCACGAAACACAACATCAGCCCCACCAATTTGGCGAACAATTTGACAAAAAGCAGAATCAGTCATGTCTGCCATTGGTGACAGCGCGTAAATTTTCTTGTTTTTATGTACTATGTTATGTATCCACATATCCACCTACAATATCGTAAAACGAAGAAAAAATCAAGGCTTTCTTTTCACAGTATAAGCTGCTATGAAAAACACTAGCCGAAAGGTAGGTTTGGTGGTGGCCCACTATATGCATCTGATTCACCCTCCTTAGGGAGAACAACACCAGAAAGATCGGCTCCTTGTGAGGAACCGCCCATTTCTATTGGCAAACCAACAGGTGGTTCAGAAGGTTTTGAAGCCACAACCTGTAATAGCGGTGTTTTAACATGAGCAAGTGGGAAATGCCAAACACTTGCAAGCTCCTCAACATTCAAAATATATGGTTTTGGTCCTTTTTTAATACTAATTTTTCTTTTTTTATAATGCTCCATTAATACATTCTTTTTCTGGTTACTACGCTTTTCTGCCTTAAAATATGACGTTGAAACACCATATGTGGGAACAATAGCATTGGCTGTAGGTATACTAAACTGATTCAAAGAGCCCAAAAGTGCATTGATACCACGCTGAGGCGAAAAGTTATCCTTTCTTCCTATATACACCGCACGCATATTAGTTTTTAAGCCAACTTTTGTCATTTTTTCTTCCATACCTTGAACAGCATTAGAGACACCTGGTGACAAACCAGAAGAAACCTCTGGTCTGGTATCAGTCGAAGCGGTAGACTCTTCTCCTCCAAAAATATGAAAAAACAACTGCCCTATTATTGTTGAAATAGAGGAAAAAAAACGTGAGATTGGTCCAGCCCCAGAAACCGAAATATTACCCAACACTTCATTGATTTTTTCAATAACATCTTCTTTCCACTTACTCGATATTGGCTCTACTATTATTTGCAACCAGATCTGTTCACCAGACCCTATACGAGAAAAGCTCTCGAGCAAAGCACTCATAGGGTCTTTTAACACCTCTTCTTCTGAGTTTTTGTGTTCAAAATCAGAATACATCCGAATTGGATATGCACTGTGTTCGGCCAATCCAATATCTGTAGCCCAAATATCATATTCTTCATGAGGGTACCTATTTGGAATCTTCTGCACATAATCTTCTACTTGTGTAATTTCAGCGTTAGGGTATTGCGCATAGAGCGCAGCCTCAACCAGTTCCCGGTACTCTTCTTCTGTGTGCACAAGAAATTGTATATATCCGTCAATACTCACGATTTCAAAACTAAAAGATCGCTGCACATGACCGCCACGGAATTTTGCAGCAATATTTGGCTTACTAAAAATACCCGCCAAATGCGCAAACAATTGCTCAACCGCTTTTGGGGTTTGAATATTCATTGGAGGAATATCTATAGCCAAAACAACAAAATTCCAAGATTGTGTATTTTTGTTTTGTCTATATTCTATATATAGATCAAGCACCGACTTGCACAAAGGATAAACCAGCAGGGCGTATCCAAAAAAAATAAATATTGACACAAAAACTTCCATAGGATTACTGCCTATGGCCCCTAGAATAGATGATATGTTTAATAAAGAGACTGTTTCCATATTACACATCAACGAGTTTGTAGACAATTATGTACACAAACAAAAGAGTAAAGCCAGTAAACCACCAACCTCGTATTCCGGACATATACCCAACACTAAAAATAATAAGACAAATAAGCACTACAAGAAATGCTATAAGATGACGTATAAAATTGTCTGTCATATGATTATTTATTTATAGAGTAAGTATAACAGAATTACACTAAAATAAAAAGCGAAAGAAAAATAGCACAAACGTGCTATTTTTCTACAGAAGCAACATAATACTATTTTTTCTCCCACCAAACCAGTAGTGGACTTGCCAAAAACAGTGACGAATACGTTCCTAGTATAATACCTATCACCAAAGAAAGTGAGAAAAATCTTACACTTTCTCCGCCAAAAATACACAGACCAAGAAGTACTAACAAAGTGGTTACTGATGTGTTGATTGAACGAGGGATGGTTTCGTTCACTCCAACGTTAACAGTCTCTGCAAAATTCTTATATTCTTTCCTCATAAGTTTTTCCCTAATCCTATCAAACACAACTATAGTATCGTTTACAGAATACCCAAGAATGGTAAGCATTGCCACAACAAACGGAATACCAACCTCTACCCCCAAAAAGTGGCCAAGCAGTACAAAAACACCCATTGTTATGATAACATCATGAAGTAGGGCAATAATCGCTGTAATACCAAACTTCCAAGAAGATACCGGTTTAGACACCTTTCTAAAAGAGTACGCAATAAAAAGAATTATAGCAATAACTACACCAAGCCCAGCCTTGATAGATCTTGAACGAAGATCGCTACTTATTGAGGGACCAATAGTCTCAACGCTTTCTTCCACAACCTTATACTCCTCAGACTCATATGCTGTTCGAACCGAGGACAAAAGACGCTGATGATCGTCTTCTTCTAAATACGCCATCTTCACGATATGAGAATCGCTATCCGCTGGCTGTATGAGTACATTACCCAATTCAAGACCCTCCACCACAGTCTGCAATGCAGCGCGTTCTGGGCGCTCTCCTTCAAAACGCAACTGTATTAACGTACCACCGGTAAAATCAATACCAGGCTTAATACCCACAACAACAAGCAGAATCACACTCACCGTAAAAAGGATCGTGGAAATTGTAAAAGGAATGTTCTTTTTTTGTATTATTGGAATCATATTATTTTTTTTCAGTAAATCCTAAAAAGAGTCTATTGCCGTACCGTGAAAAGAGTGGCACTATTGCGCGCAAAAACAGTCGCGTAATGGTAATCGCCGAAAACATACTCAATAAAATACCAATTGACAATGTTGCAGCAAACCCCTGAACAAAACTAGCACCAAACCCAATCAACAATACACAAGTAATAAGTGTTGAAATATTTCCATCTCGTATAGATGTCCATGCACGTACAAACCCTTCTTCCACTGCAACCTTCAAGCTCTTGCCTTCACGCAACTCCTCCTTCATTCTTTCAAAAATCAGCACATTTGCATCAACAGCCATACCAATTGATAGTATAAACCCGGCAATTCCGGCCAGCGTCAGTGTCACGCCTATGAATTTAAAAATAGCAAGTGCTGCAACAATGTACATGCTTAAAGAAATAACTGCCAGGACCCCTGGTAATCTATAATATAACACCATGAAGAGCATAACCAAGATAATAGCGATTATTCCGGCATGCAAACTCTTTGCAAGTGACTCGGCCCCCAAACTTGCGCCAATAGCCTGCTGAGAGACAAGGGTAATAGGAACAGGCAATGCACCTGTATTAAGTCTTTGAGACAAAAGCTGCGCCTCTGGAATGGTAAATGATCCGGTAATCACTGCCTCACCCCCGCCGATAACGGCCTGAACCGTTGGTACACTAATAGGAGAACCATCCAAAAAGATTGCAACAGGTTTATTAAGGTTTCTTCGTGTAATATCTTCAAATAGTTTTTTTCCTTCCTTATCAAAAACAAGAGAAACTTGTACAGCACCTGTTTGCGGATCAATAGCAACGTCCGCCCGCTCAAGTTGTTTTCCGGAAAGCTCTGTTGATTTCCATGAATCCTGCGGTGGGAGGACTTCTCTTTCTGTTAGCTTTTTACTCATAATATGAGCAAGACCATACGTTGCAACCTCCTCCACATCGGTCTTATAAATCACATGATACCCAAAATCAGTTTCAACTGGTCCTACGATTTGCCCTACTTCCGCAGAAAACACCGCCTCTTCAAACGCAGGTATCATCATACCGCGCCCAAAAGAACCAAGGTCCCCACCCGCACCCTTGCTTGGTCCAGTAGAAAATTCTTTCGCTAAATCAGCAAAATTTTCAGCATTTGCTTGAGTAAAAAGTTCTTGTGCTTTTTCTAGTGCCGACTCTTTTGTGTATGTTTCATCTTCACAACCCTGTGCACCAAAATAACAGATTAGTATGTGGCTCGCTGAAACTTTTTCTTTTGACTCACCATCTTTCCCGCGCTTTAAAACGTGATATCCCAGCTCTGTTTCTATTGGTGTTTCAGAAATATCTCCCTCCACATGAGTCTTCGCCCAATCATATAATGGATCTGTTATACCCAAACCTGCCTCGACATTTCCCAAGCTCCCTCCATTGTTTTTTGTTGTCGTGTCTTCAGAAAGCTCAGAAACCAGCTCTTCAAAAGACTCGCCGCCTACCGCTCGAGCCACTACTTCCTCTGAACGTGCTTTTGCCGCACTATTTGTTTGTGTTATTCGCTCTCTCTCCTCTTCATTAAGCGCCCTAGGTGGTACATCATTTTCTTCCTTAAATTCTAGAACCGGCGTCTCACCTATAAGCTTTATCGCTTCATTTACATTTTCAATACCTGGAAGATCAACAATAAGCCTATATGCCTCACCAACACGCGCTGTTTGGACATTTGGTTCAGAAACTCCCGTCCCGTTTACTCTACGCTCAACCGCATCTCGCACACCTTCTACAGCAGTCGCACGATCTTCGGCTGCAACATGTTGCACGTCTGCCTCATATATTAAGTGCGCACCGCCTTGCAAATCTAGACCCAGCCTAAAAGACTCTTCCGATATGTTTGGTAATCCTAGATATGCCAAAGCATTAATATTATTAATAGCAATATTTGTATACTTCGGAAATATAAACCCGAGCATAGCCAAAAAACAAATAGCAATACTTACCATTCCCCAACGCATTTTTGCGCGCTTTGTCCCTTCTTGATTGTTCATAAACAGAGTAATGTACCTTATATATTAGTGCAAGTATAATACGACACAGTAATGCAAAAGTCAACTATTTTTTGCGTAGAGCCTTTATAATTACTTTTTTTTATTCCTCTTCCGTTCTTTTTTACTCATTTTTTTCTTTTTTGCTGTCCCCGGTCCACCGCCTTTATTTTGCAACGCTTCACTTTCTGTAGTTTTTTTGGCTCCCTTCAGGATCATACTATCTTCAGCCATAATAGTCGGCGCAATCTGCAAACCTACACCCACCTTAAAAAATGAGTACACGACCTCTTTTTGAATATTTTCTTGAAGTCTATTGAAAATACCAAATGATTCTTTTTTATACTCAACAAGCGGGTCTCTCTGGCCATAACCACGCAAACCAATACCTGTTCGCAAATATGTCATCTCAACCAAATGATCCACCCAAAGCGTATCAACCGAACGTAATAATATTTGTTTTTCTACCGCACGCATTACTTTGTCTGCTTCACCAATATCCATATGCTGACCCTGAGAAGCAACATGTTCTTCAATAGCAGTATATGCAGCTGATGCCTTGGTAAGTAAAAACTGCACAATACGATCCCGCTCTTGTACTGCGTCAAACTTGCTCTCCTTGGTGTCGCCCATAGAAAGAAGTTTCTGCTTTTCTTCTTCTGTAAAAGTGCAAATTGTGTGCATTGTTTCATAAATTTCCTGCATATTCCACTCATCATCCTGCTTTCCTTCTTCCATTCGAACATTCGTATGAAAAGATACCACAAACACAATCTCTTGCTCTATCATATTCATAACAACCTCTTTTAACGACGTAGCACCACCTTCTGTTTCCTTCTCACCAACCTCCGACTCTTTTGAAAGATCAAGAATCTCTCGTCTCTTTTGATATATAATATGCCGCTGCTTATTGAGAATATCATCATATTCTAACAAGTGTTTTCGTGTATCATAATGATGGGACTCTACTTTTTTTTGTGCACCTTCTAGCATCTTCGTAATCATGTTTTGCTCAATTGGCATATCTTCTGGCACCTTCAATCGCGTCATAACAGACTGAAGTCTTTCACCGCCAAAAATACGCATAAGATCATCTTGTGTTGAAACAAAAAATTGCGTCTCACCAGGGTCACCCTGACGCGCGCTTCTACCGCGCAACTGATTATCTATTCTCCGTGACTCGTGCCGCTCTGTTCCAAGAACAAAAAGACCGCCGGCTTCAATAACCTGCTGCTCCTCCTCTTTTGTGGCATCAGCGCCACCAAGTTTAATGTCCACACCACGACCTGCCATGTTTGTGGCAAGTGTCACCGCACTTACTTTTCCTGCATTAGCCACAATCTCCCCTTCTCGTTCATGGTTCTTTGCATTAAGTATTTCGTGTGTAATATTATTAAGAGAAAGGTAATGGCTCAAATCTTCATTCTTTTCTACCGAAATAGTACCAACCAGAATAGGTTGTCCTTTTTCTTGACATTCTTTTATTTTTTCTAAAATTGCTTTGTTTTTACCTATATCATTTTTATAGATCCTATCTGTCCTGTCTATTCTTTTATCTTCTTTATTTGTAGGAATCACCAACACATCTAACTGGTAAATACTCCTAAACTCTTCTTCTTCGGTAATTGCCGTACCTGTCATACCCGAAAGCTTTGTGTACATACGAAAAAGATTTTGAAACGTGATGGTCGCAAGCGTCTTACTCTCTTGTTGAATTGACAAACCCTCCTTTGCTTCTATTGCCTGATGCAAACCTTCTGAGTATCGCCTTCCTGGCATTTTTCTTCCCGTAAACTCATCAATAATTAC
>Ga0163108_10002580_pt1 | contig 13090 bp, 2 predicted proteins | sample Fk1155metaG_FD_109644 | JGI IMG/M metagenome (GOLD analysis project Ga0163108, IMG submission 109644) | Marine microbial communities from the Central Pacific Ocean - Fk160115 155m metaG | ecosystem: Environmental > Aquatic > Marine > Oceanic > Photic zone | place: The Central Pacific Ocean...
ATCCGCGGCCAAGATTTCTTCAGGGGAGGCTCCGGCTATCAACTCACCCATGGGACTGATTTTGATGAGGTTGTTATAGCGACGCCCCGTTCCGGTGTTAATTTTGAAGTCACCCGCCAAAATGATGCCTTCGTCCGGATGCTCCAACACCTCGCTGATCACGCCATCATTGAACTTCTCCTTTTGGTAGATGCTCGAAAAATTTTCCGTAAACTGGATGTCCAACACTCCATTTGCATTAATCTTGGCCACCTTCTGAGCGGATGGGTTGTTGCTGAACTGCTCAAAATCACCACCCAGAATAAACGACCCGTCCGCCAACTGGACCGCATTGTAAATAGCCCCCGCACTGCCCACATTGTTCCCCCAGGGAGTGACATCGGTTGCCGTGGCATCATCCAAGACGACAAGGCCCCTCCGGGTTTTCCCCTTGTAGTTTTGGAATCCACCGACCACAAGCAGGTTTCCATCGGAGAGTTGGTGAAGGGAAAGAGCGATTCCATCAAATGCAGAACCCGGATCGAAGGAGTCATTGAGGTAGCCGTCGCTGTTGATCTTGGCAATTCGGTTCCTGGCCGTCTCGCTGACAGTGGTAAAATCACCCACAATGATCATTGAACCATCCGGCAGGGGCAAAATTTCCTTGATCGAGCCGTTGGTTCCTCCCTTTACATTAAACTCATTATCCAGATGGCCCTTGCTATTAAGCTTGGCAATGCCATTTCGTATAATCCCGTTGATCACCCCGAACTCACCTGCAAGCAGCAAATTGTTTTCATTGTCACGCTTGATCACCTCAACTGGCCCGTTGACCTTGATTCCGATACCGGTATCAAAAAATGTGTCAATGCTGCCGGCCGGGACGTTCACGGTCTCATCATCCACAATGTTGACTTTCGCCTGGGCAACGGAACCGAGCAACGCCCCGCCTATCGGGTTACTGATCGTCAGGGTGAAGAACTCGGTGTTTTCATTCGCAAAATCATCCAGAACCTTGAGCGTTATTGCGTGTCCCGTTTGACCGTCTGCAAAATAAAGGGTCCCGCTGGATTGGACATAATCCGGAAAGTCGCCCACTGAGGAAGCGGTCCCATCACTCAGCTGGTAATCGACCTGAATATCACCCTTTGCCCCACCATGTCTCTTGACGTAGACCGACAACTCTGCGCCATTTTCATTCACATAGTAATCTGATTCCCCAAGGGCAACCTCTCCGGGATCGTCATCGTCCTCAACCGACACGACAATCTGACTTCGCTGCCCAAATATGACATTCATTGGATTGGCCAGCGTAACCTCAAAGGTTTCCAACTCCTCCACAACATCGTCATTAAGGATGGGGATGGATATCCACTTCTCTTCGACATCCTGATGCGCCCAACTCAGGACCCCCTGAACGGGTTGATAGTCCTCGCCAGAATTCGCATCCACTGAACGCGTCGAGTAAGCCGCGCTAGCCTGACCGCGACTCCCCCCGACACGCCTGACGGCAACTTTAACCTCTCCTTCATTTTCCTTAACCTGGGCGGAATCGGCAGTAAACTCTACCTTGCCCCCCTTAAGGTCGTTGTCGACAAGAAAAACCCTTAACGTCAGGATCTCGCTACCATCCACCAGATTGCCCCCTCCCGTGACATTAAACAGGTCGACTTCAAAGAATTCATCCACCTCCTGGGTTTCATCATCGACAATATTGATTGTGATGGTCCTGGAGTCCTGACCGCTCGCAAAACGAAGACTTCCACTTCTGGAATTAAAGTCGAAGGGTGTAGAGGCTGTTCCAGCCCTTGTCCTGTATTGCACCGAAATGCTTCCATTGACGCCGTTAATGCGTTCCACATTAAGCGTGGCTGTTCGATCCGCCTCGTTGAAATACAAACTATCAGAAGAAAACTGCAGTTCTCCGGATTTGAAATCATCATCGATGATGAGCAGCTTGGCTTCGGTCCGGCCCAGAGAAATTCCGGTCGGAATATATTCTCCACCCAGATAAATGTAGCCCCTAGGCACCGACAACTTGAGCTTGGCGGTCTCATTTCCCTCGATCAAGGAATCCTTGACCGACTTAATGGGAAAAGACCTCACACCGTCCTCGCCATCCTGCAACTGCCAACCAAGGCCCTCAAAGCCGAATGCAGGGACCAGGCTATCCTCTTCATTGTAAGTAAAAACAGTTCCATCAGTATCTACAAGCGTCTGATTAGGCAGGCGCTGATATACATTTAACCCCGCGGCACCCTCCGGTGGTTCAAACTCATGGGGTAACAGAGCGCGGTATATATCACCGTCAATAGTGGGATACATTGCATCCACAAAGTCGTTATCGAAGCTCCAGAAGTACCACCAACTTAAACCGCCCTCCGGGGCTTCCACCATGTTGACATAATGCTCAAAGAAAATGGGTTCCTGCATATTGAGATAATCCGCCTCCTCCACCGGCGCCACGTCGCTTCCCACGGCTGCACCGGCGCCGGGCTTCAGGTTTTCGGTCTCGATAATCGCGCTGGCAAAACCTTTTCTTCCGTTTTTCCTTCGGACGGTTATCTGGCCGATGATCTTGTCCTCATCGACGCGATATTCCTCCTCCTCGAACTCCAACTCTCCAGGACCGGATGTTTCGCCCGACCCGAGCTTGGCGACATTTGAAACCAGCAAAGAACTTGCGCGGGATGCCCCCCCCCCCATCCGGGTAAAATTACCTGCGACATAAAGACTGGGATCCCTGTCATCGCCCTCACCAAGGACCATCGAGTTGATCAACCCGGTCGGCTGACGAGAGGTACCAGCCGTAAGACCCGCAAATTGGTTGAATGCCGTGTCTAGAAATGAAGTGTCCACTGACCCATTCGGATTAAGCCGTGTCAACCCCATTCGCCTGGTTCCATTGTATGAACGGAAATCACCCGCAATCAGAATTCGATACAACTCATACCCGACTTTACCTCTGATGTATTGCTGCATGTAGATTGGGATATAACCACCATAACTTTCATAAGATTGAAGATAATCCAAGTCTAATATATCATCATCAATGCCAGCATCTGGCTGGTTGACATCTGCCAGTTCCTTTATCAATGCATCCTGCTCCTTCAAATGATACGTATTGCGGGCAACCACATTCACACTCTCATCAATCATCACAGTGTAAACAGGGCCATCGGCGCCAGTCCCAACGTTAAATGTCTCATCCAAGTCGCCATCAGAATTAAGAACGGCAACATTGTTCATCTTATATCCCTTGACCTCCGAAAAGGAGCCGCCAATTACAATTCGTGCCTTTGCCCCATGGGGCGCTACATCAATGGCATAAACCTCACCCAGTACTCCCTTGCCTATGTTAAAATTCTCATCCAACTGTCCGTTACCCTTGAGTACTGCCAGGGAACTGCAGGGAGTGTCGCCAATCACGGAAAAACTGCCACCAATCACAATTCGGCCGTCGGGAAGCTGGGTCACGGAATAAATGGGACCGTCCGGTCCTTCGCCAATATCGAAATCTTCATCAACATCCCCGTTTTCGTTGAACCGAACAATCGAATTCCTCCTGAAACCGTCGACAGTCATGAACTCGCCAACCACTAAAACCTGATTCCCCTGCTGTACGTGCAGGTTAAAGACTGTTCCATCCTCGATTCCCCTGCCTGGCACAAAATCAGGATCCACCGATCCATCGGCCTCTATCCGGGCAATACCATTCCTAGGTTGGCCGTTATAGGAACTAAAACCGCCCCCAATAACATATTTCGCGATAATTTCCTGCTGCTGCGGCAAATCTCCTTCGACCGCAAACAGGGACAAGTCAATGCAATTGATATAATTATCGGCTCCTGTGCCAGGATTAAACGAGGTATCAAGAGCCCCGCTTTTATCCCCCTCGGTAAAAACCCGACCGATGCGATTCATGGGAGTCGCACTAATGGAAGTGAAATCACCCACCAATACTAGCTTATCTTCCCTGGATTCCATAACTTCCGTCGAGGAATCGAGTCCCTTTCGAATCATTGCCATGTCATAGATATCATTGTTGATAACCGGCGCAAAATCTGGATTGGCACTGCCTGATACCGTTCCCGTTCCACTCATAATGGTGACTGTCGCCCAGTATTGGATTCCCAGGGAAGCACCTGGCTTGATCGACTGAAGCTCATCTCCATCTCCGTCCCCATCACCATCCCCATCCCCATCACCATCTCCGTCACCATCACCATCTCCGTCTCCGTCCCCACCTTCATCAGGATCCTCCCCTGCTTGGTCTTGCCCCGCTTCCAACCTTTCGTAATCGGGTTCATACAGGACCACCACGAGGTCCTCGTTGAATTCAAGATAATCTTCACTAATTGTCCTGACGAAAATGGACTGCGGCTCCTGAGAATTGGCTTCAAATGTCAATGTCCCGGTTGTAACGTGGAAATCACGCTTAACGTCATGCGGGGCCAGAATCTTGTTAAATGAGGGGCTTAACTCCCTCTCACCAGTAGGACTGGCTATATCGGACCCAGGATTAATAATTGGGATGTCCAACTCGGAGTTGTGCATGAGCTGTTCAACATCTCCAAAAAACATCCTAGTAAAACCACCATAGAGTGCGTTGGGCTTAATCCTCGGTTCATCTCCCGGCTGGTAACCATATTTAATATCCTTTATCGGTCCAAAAACTAAATCCTGATCTCCCGTTTCAGTATGAGGTCCCGCATTACGGTTCCCGCTCATAAGACCGTTATTCGTCCAGTCCTCCATTGAATCTATGAAGGGGTTATCCTTTATTTCCTCTTCTTCCCAGTTTTCACGGGGGTCATCAACCAAAAAACCTCGGTTCGGGCCAGTCATGTAACGAACGGTGAGTTCTTGATCGAATGGAGCAGAGCGATATACCAGTAGCTCCACTGTTTCACCCTCTTGAGCGTAATATCTGGCCCGTTCAAACCGAAAGCCAACACGCCACTCGTTTTCCTCGTCCGGAGCGGGTTCCTCCTCCCAAATCTTATCCTGACCAGGACCGGTAAAGTCGTTGATTCGAAGGGATGCCAGTCTTCTATCCTCATCAATGCTGGGTACAAAATCTGAGGTTTCAGGCACAAACCTTTTAGGATTGGCAGTCATCTCATTCAAGAAAGCCCAAGCGGCGATATCAGATGCATGGGGCGTGATCCCCTCCAATTGATCGAGACTCGTTAGTGGTCTGGGGTTCGACACCGCCATCTCAAGCACCGTGTGAGGGTAGGCATCACCATCAATGTTCGGTATTAAATTGACACTGATTATTGCACTGCTTTGATAGTCCAGAAACAAAAGAGTTCCAGTATCCGGAAGAAAATCCCTGAAAGGCTGCGCCCTGACACCGGGCATGACCTTTCGTTGGATGAAGGCAGCATCGGGAAGCCTTCGGTAATGGGTCACCTGCCCTAAATGTTCTTCCTCATCAAGTTCGGATAATTCACGAATCTCATAATCAACAAGAATCGCGCCCCTTAACCCATCTCGACGACTGACCAGAATCCTTGCCTGCCTTTCATCCGTCAGGGGATCGAAATCCATCTCGCTGGCGATGAATTTTTCCATTGAAAACCCCAATTCACCACTTTCTTCACCGGAAATGACAACACGAGCCGTGTCGGCTTCACCCAAATAGGTTCCATCGCTGGGATTCAACAACTGTATAATGATCTCTTCATTCGTTTCCTCAAAAGGATCGTCCAAAATGGTCACGATGATGCCCTTGAGAGACTCATCCCCATCCCCCCAATTCAGGGTTCCCTCTGTGGTCATCGAATAGTCCAGGTCAAGCGTTGCCGAGGAACGCGTGACACGATAATCGACGGAAGAAGGCAGAAGATTGCTCTTCGTGCGTTCAACAAAAAGCGACACATCCCCGGCACTCTCCTCAACACGAATGTCCGGCATGACAAATTGAACAGTTCCTGTACCCTGCCCAAATAACTCCATGCCGGAAAAAATGACAACCAAGCTGAAAAGAAAACGCTTCATTCTTTATTTTGTCTTAATTATATAAAAGTTATAGTCTAACTCGTTCGTCATAAAAAGGCCGGCTTTACCATCGTTATCCACCTGCACATCGCTTGACTTTTGCCAGTCTTTCAAGTCTCGACTGCTCCAAATTTCATATCGATGCAGCGGTTCTCCGCTGATCAACAACTCAAACCGGTCTGGGTGCGGGATACCCTTGAGTGAAGCGGAAATACTCAAGGGCAACGATAAATTATCCAGCCAAGCCGCATCCAAATTGGCCGAGTTTGCGAAATCTTTCTTGTAAGCCCAAGTTAGAGTGTGTGCCCCCGAACTGACTGGAAAACTGACAGTTTTCCAATCCACAAGGCCTGTCCATGTACCGACAATTTCATCATCTATGGAAAAGATCAGCTTGTCCCAATCGGTCTCGGATGAGATTTTAATCGCAAAGCTAACTTCTCCGTCACTGAAATTCCCCCTGAATGAAAGGAAAGACTCCTGCATGTCACTAATCCCTCCGGTTCGCATGGAGTAACTGCCTTGGAACGGCTCCTGATCATCAGGAGTCCAAGGCATATTTCCACCCGTTCTCCACCGAAAATCATGTCCCTTCCAATCCTCAAAGCCGTACACACCCCTGTTTTCAATGAAATTTGCCCGAATATGGTATTCACCTGAAATCGTCAGATTGAATTTTTCATCTGTGACATTGACATCACCAGACCAGCCAAAAAACCGCCCATCATCAACCGGAACCGCCTCGACCAAGACAGTTTCATTCTGCTGATAAAGAGAATAAGGGCCAGACTCATCTGTGAAGGGTTGATAAGGTGAAACTATGGAACCCGTCCCGTTCATCTCCAACTTGAGCCGATAGACTGAATCCATCTTGAATTGACTACGAACCGCCACATTACCGGTTTCCCCCCCATATCCATCAACTGCAATGTAAATGCTCATGCCCTGCTCCAAAGCCTGGGTCAACTGGCTAATCCCTGGATCAAACTCCAATTCATCATCCGTAAACGCATCATCACTGCTGGTTACCTTAACCAAACTCCCAACGCTGGAACCGATGTACATCCCCATCAGGGTGTCAAACCCAGACTCAAGAATGTCGATGGTAATCACTCCATCATACGGAGCCTCAAAATGATACCAAACCGATGAGCCCCCTTCATTACCGGCATGGTCTGGCTCCTGATGCTGCTTGGTTGCCTTTAGTGTGCTGACCGTCATTGTCGTCCAGTACGGGTTGAAAACCTCGATAAGGGCGTCCTGTTGAACCGGATCAATGAGTTCAATGACTCCTTTATCTTCCGGATCTAAACGGTACTGACTGGACTGCATCGGCACCCCACCCCGACTGAGAACCACATAATCCAAATCCCCTATTCCATGGGTCAGAGGGACCCGGTACTGACCTGCCCGCAGCGGGACTACATCGAGGTTCAGTTTAACAGCATTAACAAAATGATCGTTGGTCAAGTCGGGTGGAAAATAATCGTATTGCAGTCGGACAGTCTCTGAAACATTGTCACTGTAATCGATGGCAATAATTTCAATAATATTTTCGCCCTCGAGCAGCGCAACAGGCGTGAACCACTCCTTGGCACCCACGACAACGGAAAAAAGACCTCCATTGACACGCGCACGGACCTCCTTGACTCCTGATGCGTTGGGCTGCGGATCATGGGCAAACCCTCTGATCTCGACCTTGTTTGTTTTAGTGATGAAACCGTTGAAGGGCTGTATACCACTCAGGAATGGATTGTTGATGTCAGGCTTTCCTCCCGGGGCAACCCTGAGACGAACATAGCCCAGATCCTGCTGGGTCGGACTGGAAACACAAAATTTATAGGTCTTTCCGGCAAGGGCATCGAAATATATCCCCTTGTCCCTCTTTTCAAAGGTGTAGTTCTGGTTCCTTCCGATCAAAAGTAACTCTTCTATTTCATTGCCCCGATACACCGCAATATTTGCATCCACGTCACCTCCAGCCGTGTCAGCAAAAACAGTTCCACTGGCTTCGGCGGTCCACTTCCACCAGAGCGACCCATGATGCATGGCTAAGCCAGAATGCCTGGGCTCATTTTTTTCTACCGTGGCATAGATGTTGAATGACTCAACTATCGCAAATTGTTCAGGGATTTTTTCTGCCAGTGAAAAGCTGTCATTCTCCGGAACATCTACAACGTTGTACTGTATAACCCTGATGGCATCATCTTTTCCGTCAGAGGAAACAAAAAGCGTCATCTTGAGTTTGCCCTGTTTCTCCGGAACCTTGAAATATGAGGTATAAAGATTGTCCCCCTCTACGTCGTCAGGAAACTCGCCATCATTGGAAAAGAAAGCAGTGTTCCCATCCTCCATCAGCATGGTCACTATGGCGTTCTCGACCTTCTCACCATCAATCACCTCAACCACAATCGAAATTTTATCATCAGCCATCAGCATGGATCCCGAGGGAGGATTGACAGAAATCTCCATGATCCCATCCGGAGCGCCAAATGACCCCATATCCGCCACTGCCTTGGCGGCGTTGAGTCGTCCACCCGTCACTGTCTTGCCTTCAAGGGACTCAATCGGATCCACACTGGCCAGCAATTTTTCCCTGATCTGAAGCACGGTCCAATCCGGGCGAAGGCTCCTCATTAATGCGACGACGCCACTCACATGAGGTGCCGCCATGCTTGTTCCAGCCCAACTTTCATAGCTTTGATCATTGGTGTTGGTGCACGAAAAAATTTCCAACCCAGGAGCCCCCAGGTCGACTGCCGTTTCCCCGTAGTTGGAAAAACTTGTAATGTCATCATTGCGATCCGTGGCAGCGACTGATATGATGCATTCAAGGTCATAACTACATGGATATGCGGGCAGTGAATCATTGTCGCTTCCATCATTACCGGCGGCTACAAGAAAAATCATGCCTTCAGCTCCTCCCGCAGCGTAAGCGTCATATGCAGCTTGAGAGGCAAAGCGGCCTCCATAACTGCAGTTGGCGATTTTTACACCCTCAGCCACGCAAAACTCAATAGCCGCAATGACGGCCGAATCGTGCGGGCCGGAATCTCCCACCTTGCAAGGCAGAATTCTTGCATTAAATGCAACACCCGCGTGGGGGTGTTCATCATTTGCCGATGCAGCAATGGTTCCACTGCAGTGGGTGCCATGGCCATGGATGTCATTCGGATCCCCGTCATTGCCATAAAAATCAACCCCCTTGTAGTTATCGATATATCCGTCCATGTCATCATCAACGCCATTATTGGGTATTTCATCCTCATTGGTCCATATCTGGTTAATAAGGTCGTTGTGAGTCACCCTCACGCCCGAATCGAATACAGCCACCACCGTTTCGGGAGTACCTGAAGTTACGTCCCATGCCTGCTCTGCATCTATGTCCGCATCGGCTGTCCCATTATCCTGACCATGATTCTCAAGTCCCCACAGGGTGCCATCCACAAAAGCTGAGTCAGTGACTCTTGAAAACGGTTCACCCACATAGTCCAGCTCCACATATCTGAAAATCCCCGAAGCCTCCAAACTTCTTTTTGTGGCCAAAAGTCTTTTCAGTCTTTGCTGATTCGACTGGGCCTTGGCAGGTGGTTTGGGCAGGGCCAGAAGCTTGAGACCTGGGACCAGGGTGAATTCACGAATTAACTTCAACCCTGTCTTTGCAATTTCACGGTCCAGCTGGGCCTGATCAATTTTTTCCTTCAGCCTGACCAGAAGATAATCACTGTTGACCTGCCCTTTTCCATAATCGATGAACGAGGGGTTGTTGACCCCCTCCAAGCGCGCTGCATGAGTAGCGGTTGAATCGACCATGCCCCCCAACAGGGCGACGACCAAAATCCCATTATTTAATTGCCTGTTCATCTTTAATTATGAGCAACGCGAATGTAGACCGTCTCCATGCCCTGGCCTGGCGCAATAAGCGCTCTTGGAATTTGAAAGCGTATCGAATGAAAGACCGTCTTGTTGTTCTTTATGGAACTTAATGTTCTCCATTTGGCTTGATCGCCAAGTTTTTCAGTATATTCGATCCTGTACATTTTATTTGGAATGCCGAGCCACTCGATGAATCTTCCCTCAAGCTGCATTTTAGGACGGCCATCCCCGTACGGAGTCGGATCAAAGCCGTTTGCAACCCCATCACCATCTGTATCAAAAATCCTGCTCCTTCTATGTGCGCGGTTGACCATCACGGATTCTGCCGAGCCAGGCAGGTAAAGCGGCATGGAGCTGTATTGGCCGGCGAAATCCTTCACCCATCTTAACTTCCCATCGCGCATCCCGTCCAATTTCTCCTCCGGAAGATTTGATGCCGCGAAATAAAGCGTCATCCCATCCTTGATTTTCAATTGATCCAGTTTGTTTGTCAAAAGGGCATTTTCTGTCAAACCTTCAAGAACCAGCTTATCGACATAGATGGCCTTCTTTGATTCCGAGGTGCTGGCAATTTCAAAAACACCCAGATATGAATTTGTCAGCGAAAGCAACCCGATGGCGCGGTTGTCAACATAACCCTCATACACCGGCCCCTTGTCCTTGGAGGAGTTCCAAACAACCGGAACCGACTTATAAGAGTCAGCATTAAGAAAGAACTGGGAGTTCAACAATTTGCCGGAATTGGACTCCGAATCCGATGCAATGCCATTACCAATAAAGAACCAATTCGTAGTGGCGCTTCCCCCGTCCACCAGCAGATTGGATATATTCATGTTGAGCATGCCTCCCACCATGTTGGTGCTGTTCCTCAGCTTGAAAAAATCCCCGTTGATTTGGACATTCTCTCTTACATTCAAGGCCGAATCACTCGCATTGATATACTTTGAATTCAGAGCGAAGGAACCATCCACAAACATTCCACCGGAATTGTTAAAATTTTCCGCATAAACAGTTAAATTCTGGGTGGCATTTGTTCCCGTGTTATCAAAGATTTCATAAGGCTCCTCAGCTTTGCCCATTATGACATCCCCCGGAATCCTTAATGCCGCATTATTGGTAATCGATATAACCCCTGGAACAACCGTTTCATCCCACTTAAACGATTTATCCGGATTAGGAATCACCTCAAAATCATCGTCAAACGTAACACTGCTTGAACGAATAATCAGCTCGCCAGCCAACCGAACCTTGTCCCTTATGATCACATCATCACCCCTCAGCCTTAGTGACTGGACAAGAACCTGGTTTGTCATGCTTGAAGCCAGATCGACATATAATGCCTTGTAGTGAAGCGGGATCGTCACTTCCTCTATTTCAGGCGGATCCGCATCATTTAGAATGAAATACTTCCATGTATCATCCCACGCTGCCTCGTACATTTCCAAGCTACCACCAAACCGGTACACCTCGTCCGCTATCAGATCCTCAATGACCAAGAGGCGTCCCGTAGAACCGATATCAAGTGAAATATTCTGACAATCCAATATGGCATTTTTACTCGAAATCAGGTTGTCCGCCTTGATCTTTAGGTTTCCTTCTGCCCTGATTTTTGCAGCCTCCAGGTTCAAGTCACGGGCCTCTATCACGACCGACCCTGGCTGGGTTTGATTAATTTTTTTACCAAGTGAATCAACATTACCTTCAATGTCCACCGTTGTTTCCGTCGTCAACTCAACCCGCGACAGGACATTGGTGAATTGAAAACCGTAGGTTGTCCAGTTGACCGTGACGCTCTCGGCAAACCCTGCCCCAAACACCCCCGAAAAGGGGTATGCCTCAATTGAACTATTCACTGACAAGCCCTCATCAAACTCTTTGTTGATGTTTCTGCTTAACACCAGTGATGAAGGAATCCGGGTATATTTGGCGACGGTTCTCTGCACGTTGGTAAGGAGGGTGGCTGTGCCGTAAACATTACCCAATTCCGAAATGGCGTAGATGGTCGAGGTTTCATTTATTTCCTCCACCCTATTCGTCACACTGGTTTTAATCTCAAGAACGCTGCTATGAAGTGGTCCGCGATCGCCACCATATAAACCGTCAGATTGGCAAATCCTTGGTGTAACCGTTACCGAGTCATTACGATTCAGGACGAACACACCTTGTCCATACCAATGTTCCTGTTGACCAATAACGTACTGACTAAAATTGACATGAGGTTTAAATGTGGTCCCCTGCCGATCAATCCTTCTGCCCCAACCCGACGCTCCCACGATGGACCAAGGGTAGGTGAATCCATAGTAGCCGATCGGATACTTTAATGGCATGGGCTCCTCGTAAAGGTCATAGTTGTTATAGATCAGATTCCTGGGTGTAACCAACTCATCGGCCAATATGGTTGGCGATACGACCTCAACTCCCAAATCGGTGCCTTGCGCATACACACCTGAACCTCCTCCGATCGTCCAAGTCCCCGCCCCCCAATAAATATCCTGCAAGCCCCACTGTGTTGAAACAAAAGCGCCATTTCTCTTGTTTAGATAACGGCCAACAGCCCCAATATACCTTGGCTCACCAACGCGGTTTAGTCCCGCTTCATAATCGCCCCCTGTCCTGATATTCAAAACACCCCGTGAAAGGTCAATGTTGTCACCCTTTAAAAGTATGGAATTAGAATTGGTCGCAACAATCGTTCCCTGGTTTTTGATGTCCTTGGCCACGATGGCAATATAACCAAAATCATTCTCCTCTCTATCCGCAACCATCCTGCCACCCACCTTGTTTTCAAATGAATCCAGGGGCGCCACTTCAGGATTAATAGTACCACCCTCGGCCGGAATGGTGTCCTCTATGACCAGATTTTGATTAAACTCGAACAAACCGGAGTTAACAAATTTTTTAAGGTTGAAGAAATTGTATTCAACACCATCATCAAGATTGATGTAAAACTTTCCATTATTTACAAATTTTTCAACAGAAAGAAGCTTGTTGGTTATGGAATTGTTGTTCGTAAAAACTGTCTCATCTGAATATCCAACAGTCCCAGTGCCAACCGTTACCAGCAGCAAGAATCTTGCAAAAATTTTATTGCAGTTGGTTTTAATCATTTCCATAAATTTGCCGCTCCAAATCCAAGACAGTTTGACTGTTTGGGAATAACATGAGCTCGTCTGTGGTCCCATCAAAATGGCCCCAAACCCAGCCCGGAGCCTGATTTTCCTCATTTTCA
>Ga0163108_10002581_pt1 | contig 13089 bp, 12 predicted proteins | sample Fk1155metaG_FD_109644 | JGI IMG/M metagenome (GOLD analysis project Ga0163108, IMG submission 109644) | Marine microbial communities from the Central Pacific Ocean - Fk160115 155m metaG | ecosystem: Environmental > Aquatic > Marine > Oceanic > Photic zone | place: The Central Pacific Ocean...
ATAACTGAAGAGATTCTACCGCCTTTAGTTGAAAAGATAATTTTTATTTTTTCATTTTCTAGAATGAATTCTTCTTCTGTTCCTATTGCCGTATTTGCAAATACCCCATACTGATTAGCAAAATGTTGGGTAAATAAAGAATCAACAATTGCATTTGCTACTAATTCTGTTTGACTTTGTTTAACTTGAGTTTCATTGATAGTAGTAACAATTTCTGTAACATCTTTCTTTTCTGTCCCCGTAATTTCTGCCTGTGGAAAGAAATAAGTATTGAAAATAATAAGAATAAATCCCATTAATAAAAGTCCTATTAAAGAATTCTTGTCGTATTGTTTCATTATCTTTTTTGATTAAGACAAGCTTTTATAAAATCTATAAATAGGGGATGAGGAGATGAAACCGTGCTTTTGTATTCCGGATGAAATTGTACGCCAACAAACCAAGGATGTTTTGGAATTTCAACAATCTCAACCAAATTGCTTTTAGGGTTTACGCCTGTTGCCTTCATTCCAGCATCTTCAAGATCTTTTAAATAAGTATTGTTAAGCTCATATCTATGCCTATGCCTTTCTTTTGTAATTTCTTGTTTGTATGCTTTTTTTGTTTTTGAACCATTTTTAATTTTGCAAGGGAATGATCCTAAACGCATAGTGCCCCCCTTGTTAATGACCTTCTTTTGTTGCTCCATTATGTCTATAACAGGATATTTTGTATTACCATCAATCTCAGTGGTGTGCGCTTGTTTAAGTCCAATGACATTTCGAGCAAATTCAATAACAGCACATTGCATACCAAGGCAAATCCCGAGAAACGGAATATTATTTTCTCGTACATATTTTATAGCATGTATTTTTCCTTCAATTCCTCTGTCACCAAAGCCTGGTGCTACTAAGATCCCATTCAAATTATTCAATTCTTTTTTTACATTCTTAGCTTTAATATTTTCTGCATGAATCCATTTAATTTTCACTGCACAATTGTGTGTTGTTCCTGCATGAATAAATGCTTCTGAGATAGATTTATAAGAATCTTTCAGCTCAATATATTTCCCAATCAAACCAATACTCACTGTCTTCTTTGGATTTTTTAATTTCTTTAAAAAGCTAACCCAGTTATCTAGATTTAACTTAGCAGAATCATTCAGGTTTAATTTTTTCAAGACGACTTTATCAAGGCCTTCGTCTAATATCTTAATAGGTACTTCATAAATAGAATCTACATCAATCGATTCGATTACAGCTTCTTTTTCTACATTACAAAACAGGGCAATTTTTCTTTTGATGTTAGCATTCAAATTATGCTCGGTTCTACATACTAAAATATCTGGCTGAATCCCAGATTCTAAAAGTGTTTTTACAGAGTGTTGAGTTGGTTTTGTTTTTAATTCTCCAGAAGCTTTTAAGAAAGGAATCAAAGTAAGATGAATAAATAAAGCATCATCTCCCAACTCCCATTTTAGTTGTCGAACCGCTTCAATGTAGGGTAAAGACTCAATATCACCTACTGTACCTCCAATTTCCGTGATTACAAAATCATATTCTCCTGTTTTACCCAATATTTTAATCGATCTTTTTATTTCATCAGTAATATGAGGAATAATTTGAACGGTTTTCCCTAAATAAGCTCCTTCCCTTTCTTTATTAATTACGGTTTCGTATATTTTTCCAGTAGTTACATTGTTTGCCTGTGAAGTTGGAGTATTTAAGAATCTCTCGTAATGCCCTAGATCCAAATCGGTTTCTGCTCCATCTTCTGTTACGTAGCATTCACCATGTTCGTAAGGGTTCATTGTTCCAGGATCTACATTTATATATGGATCTAATTTTTGAATAGTAACTGAATATCCTCTTCCCATTAAAAGTTTTCCTAAGGATGCAGAAATAATACCTTTACCAAGTGAAGAGGTAACACCACCGGTTACGAAAATGTATTTTGTAGTAGAAACACTCACAATTAATTAGTAATTTAATTGTTGTCAAAAATACTATTTCAATCGGATATTATCGGACTTGATAAAAAATTTATTAAAAGTTTTTTAAAAATCCGAAGATTTAGAATGTAATACTCGCTCCAATACTTGGCATTATAGGAAGCTGATTTACCCTTTCGTATTTAATTCTATTAAAATAGAAAATATTTTCTCTATTGTACACATTAGTAATTGACGTACTAATATTTAATTCTGATCTTTTAGCTACTTTTATTGTTTTTGAAACAGATATATCCAATCTGTGATAATAAGGTAAACGGCCCTTATTTAATTCGGCATATTGTATACCTAATTCTCCATTGACAGAAGTGTAATCAGTATTTATTCCATCTTGGAAATTTAAACTTTCATAAAATCCTTGCGTTTGTGTGAATGGAAACCCTGAACCCAGATTCCAGCGCACATCCATTTTCCAAGAATTGTTCCTTCCAAACTTATAAGAAGTAATCAAATTTACATTATGCCTTCTGTCAAAATGTGGCGCATATTCCATTACCCCATCATTTCTACGAACAAAACCAAATGAGTAAACACCCCAGAAATAAAGCTGCTTATTACTATATTTAAGCAATATATCTAATCCTTGGGCATAGCCGGTCTCAATAATAAAATCGTTATCAGAATTAGAGGTCTTATTTCTATTGATATTGGTTTGTTGTGTAAAATTCTTTCTGTAAGCCTCAATGCTTAAATCAACATTAGTTCCTAAATCATATTCAATTCCAGCAATAAAATGGATTGCTTTCTGTAACTTGTGAGGATATTCTTCTCCATTTTCTTGTAGTGGAATATTATCAGGGCCAGATATAAAACCATAAAATAAATTAACTACGTCTCTATCTGAAACAGTACTTAAGATATTTTGGGAATAAACTCCTGTTGCAAATTTTAATCGTAATTTTTCGGTTGCATTGTATTTCATACCTAATCTTGGTTCAGGCGAAAAACCGAGTGTATATTTTTGAATTCTAAATCCTGGCTCAATAATAAATCTTTTTAAGGTGTATTGGTAATTTACGTAAGCCGAAAATTCTGAAGTATTTTCATCTTGCTCAATAATAGAATTAACCAAATTGTAAGTGGTGAAGTCTGTCTCAAATCCCAATACATCAAAACCGTATTTAATTTTTCCTTTTGATAAAAAGTAAGTAAAATCGAACCCTAAATTAAAGCCAGTAATTTCACTTGAACGCAAGGGTGAAGCCACCTCTTTCATAGTTATACTGTAATTAGAAAAAGCGAAATTTCCTTCAATCAATATTGGAGAATTTCCAGGTACAAGTATAAACTGGCTTCCAACCCCTTTGGAATCCCACTTCAAATCAGAGATATATTCGTAATTTACTTGGTCAGAGAAATTAAAACCAAAGATATTTAGTTTGCTACCATTATTTCCATGGAAAGACAATTTTCCATATAAATCAGTATAAGAGTAAGGAAGTCCTTTTTTATCAAAAGAGAGAATTGGATGTTTGTAAAAAAGATCGGAACTTTTATTCAGGTAAGAGGTTTTTCCTGAAAGAACAAAAGAGGATTTACCTGTTTTACTCAGTGGTCCTTCCATTAATAATTTGGAGCCAAAAGTATTTGCGGAAAGTTTTCCTTGAAAATTCTTTTTATTTCCATCTCTTGTTTTAATATCCATAATGGAAGAAATCCTTCCGCCATATTCTGCATTAAAACCGCCTGTGTACACATCAGTATTTCTGATAATATCGGTATCAAAAACAGAAAATAAGCCAATTGAATGAAAAGGACTATATATTATCATTCCATCTAATAGAACTTTATTCTGGACAGGAGAACCACCTCTAATATAAAGCTGTCCTCCCTGGTCTCCAGTAAATATTACGCCTGGAACAATTTGCAAATATTGGGCTAAATCTGGCTCGCCTCCAATGGCTGGAATCATTTTCAGATCTTTTGGTGTAATCTTAATTACAGCAGCTTTTACTTCGGTTTTCATTTCTTGGCGTTCTGCTGACACTTTCACCTCTTCTAATTTTATACTGGATTCAGATAACTCAAACTTTTTGGTAAGAATCTTTCCAGCTGTAAGATCTATGTTCTCTTGCAAAGAATCAAACCCCAAATAAGTGATAATTATTTTATAATTGCCTGCCGGAACTTTAGCAATCGAAAAATAACCATTCACATCTGTAGGTGCACCCATAGTGGTTCCCTCAAGAGATACATTACAGAAAATTATGGGTTCTCCACTCTCTTTGTTATACACAAAACCTCTAATAGTTCCGTTTTGTGCAGAAATACTAGTGGTAAATAACAATAGTAAAGTTAATAAGAATAAATTTCTCATATTCAAAAATTGATGCAAATGTAATGAAATTAGTGCAGTATTTTGTATACCAACTCTTTTAGTAATTCACCATCTTTTGTGCTTGTATTATTTACTCCTTTTGATTTCAAATCATACTGTTTTAAATATATAAAGATATCGAATAATTTGCTTTGTGAATAGTTTTGGGCAGCACTGCTATACTGATTTACAAAATAAGGGTTGACTTTTAGTTCTACGGCTACATTAGTTTTATTTTTATCTTTTATACTATGGTAAGCCATGAGTTTTTGAAAAAAGGAAAATAGCATCCCAAGTGTTACTACTAAGGGATGATTCTTTGGATTTGCAGCAAAATGATTGACTATTTGGTTTGCTTTTAGGATGTCTTTGCTTCCAAGAGCTTGTTGAAATTCAAAAATATTATAGTCTTTACTAATGCCTATATTTTTTTCCACAATATTAGCTGTTATTTTTTCTTCCTTTTTTATAATTATCATCAACTTATCTAATTCGTTACTGATATTAGACAACTGAGTTCCTAAAAATTCTGCTAACATAAAGCTGGCTTTTTCTTCTATCTTATATCCTTTTTCATTCAAGTATTTTACAATCCAACTTGGAACCTCATTATCGTAAAGACGTTTGCTTTCAAAAACTAATGCTTTTTTACTGAGATTCTTTCCAAACTTTTTTCTCTTATCTATTTTTTTGTATTTGTAGCAGATCACCAAAAGAGTAGAGGGTTGAGGATTGTTCAAATAGCTTTCCAAATCCTCTATGTTTTTGATGTTTTGCGCCTCTTTTACAATTACTACTCTATAGGCAGATCCAAATGGGAATTGTTTTGCCTCCGCAATTATTTGTGCTATATCCACCTCTTTTCCGTAAAGCACAGATTGATTAAATTCTTTTTCTTGTGATTCTAAAACATTTTCAGCTATGTAATCAGAAATCTTATCGATATAAAATGGCTCTTCCCCCATTAAAAAATATATAGGATGAAAATCTTTATTGCTTATTAATGATATGATTTCTTTATAATTCACTTATTTTGCTTTTATGAAAATGCCACATCTAAACCTTCCTAAAGTAGCCCTCAAAACTAAATCAGTTAAGGGAACTATACAAGTTTTTGGACAGGTAAGAAAAAAATATTTTGTTTTAACCCCAGAAGAATGGGTGCGGCAGCACTTTATTCATTACTTGAATAATGAGAAAAACTATCCAATGGGATTGATGGGAGTGGAGAAAATGGTAAAGTATAATGCTTTAAAAACAAGAGCAGATATTATACTTTATACTACAGAAGGAAAAGCAAAAATAATAGTGGAATGCAAGGCGGCAAATGTTAAAATCACCCAAGATACTTTTAACCAGATTGCAAAATATAATTTTAAGTTAAAGGTTCCGTTTTTGGTGGTGACAAATGGAATGCAACACTTTTGTTGTAGGATGGATTATGAAAATAACTCCATTAGTTTTTTGGAGGAAGTTCCTGCTTTTTAGATACTTTTTTATTTGCGTATTGTTGCCAAGCTACTCCAAAAACCAAACCTAATGAGATTCTCCTAAACCAATATTGTCGTAAAGTGAACCAGATACTACACCAAAGCATAATCCAACTCCAATATAATATTCTGATTCTATTTTAGATTTTTTTTCTTTTTCCATAACTTATTTTTAGTAATTTATAAAAAGTCTTAAGCGTTCTTTTGTCTAATTAAGTTGAGTGCAGAACCAGCTTTAAACCAATCAATTTGCGCTTTATTATAAGTATGATTCAACATAACTATGTTCGTTGTTCCATCAGCATGTACAACTTCTAATGTTAATTGTTTTCCTTCTGAGAAATCAGCTAAATCAATAAAATTGATAGTGTCATCTTCTTTTATTAAATCATAATCTGATTCATTTGCAAAAGTAAGACCTAACATTCCTTGTTTCTTAAGGTTTGTTTCATGGATTCTAGCAAATGATTTTACAATTATCGCCATTACCCCAAGATGTCTTGGCTCCATAGCCGCATGCTCTCTTGACGAACCTTCTCCATAATTATGATCTCCTACAACAATTGAAGTAATTCCTGCTTCTTTGTATTTTCTAGCTACATTTGGTACTTCATCAGTTGTCCCATCAATCTGACTAACAATAGCATTTGTTTTTCCTCTAAAAGCATTTACAGCACCTATCAAACAGTTGTTCGAAATATTATCCAAATGTCCTCTGTATCTCAACCATGGTCCAGCCATAGAAATGTGGTCAGTTGTGCATTTCCCAGCTGCTTTTATCAAGAGTTTAGCTCCCATTATGTTTTTCCCATCCCAAACAGAGAAAGGAGTTAAAAGTTGTAACCTGTTCGACTCAGGATTTACAACCACTTCAATATTACTTCCATTTTCTGCAGGAGCTTGATAGCCATTATCTTCTACTGCAAACCCATTTTCTGGTAGCTCTATTCCTTCTGGTTCTGCTAATTTTACGGCTTCTCCATTTTCGTTAGTCAGAGTATCTGTAATTGGGTTAAAATCCAATCTTCCAGAAATTGCAATTGCTGCCGTCATTTCAGGAGAGCCAACAAAGGCATGTGTGTTTGGGTTTCCGTCTGCACGCTTGGCAAAGTTTCTATTAAAGGAATGAACAATCGTATTTTTTTCTTGTTTGTTAGCTCCTTCTCTGTCCCATTGACCGATACAAGGTCCGCAAGCATTTGTGAATATTTTAGTGGATTCAAACTTCATAAACGAATCCATCAATCCATCTCTCTCAGCTGTGAATCTTACTTGTTCCGAACCAGGATTTATACCTAAAGTTGCTTTGGGTTTAAGTCCCTTGCTTACTGCATCTTCTACAATTGAAGCGGCTCTGGTTAAATCTTCATAAGAAGAGTTGGTACAAGAACCAATTAATGCCCATTCTACATCCAAAGGCCAATCATTTTTTACCGCCTTTTCTTTCATTTCTGAAACTGGAGTTGCTAAATCTGGCGTAAAAGGTCCGTTTAAGTGAGGAGTCAATTCTGATAAATTGATTTCAATTACCTTATCAAAATATTGCTGAGGATTTGCATAAACTTCTGCATCTCCCATTAAATGTTCTTTAATTTTGTTTGCAGCATCAGCAACATCATCTCTATCAGTTGCTCTTAAATATCTTTCAATGCTTTCATCATAACCAAAGGTTGAAGTAGTTGCGCCAATCTCAGCTCCCATATTACAAATTGTTCCTTTTCCTGTTGCCGAAAGTGATTTAGCTCCTTCACCAAAATATTCTATAATTGAATCAGTTCCACCTTTTACGGTAAGTATTCCAGCTACTTTCAAAATTACATCTTTAGAGGATGCCCATCCGCTTAATTTTCCTATTAGTTTGACTCCAATCAATTTTGGAAATTTTAGTTCCCAAGGCATTCCTGCCATGACATCTACAGCATCTGCACCACCAACACCTATTGCTACCATTGCTAGCCCTCCTGCATTTACTGTGTGTGAGTCGGTTCCAATCATCATTCCTCCAGGGAAGGCATAATTTTCTAATATAACTTGATGGATAATTCCTGCTCCTGGTTTCCAAAAACCAATTCCGTATTTATTACAAACAGAACTTAAAAAGTTGAATACTTCATTGTTTGTGTTTAAACTTTCTTGCAAATCTTTATCCGCTCCTAATTTAGCTAGAATCAAATGGTCTGCATGAGTGGTAGAAGGCACAGCTACTTTACTCTTTCCAGCTTGCATAAATTGCAAAAGTGCCATTTGAGCTGTAGCATCTTGCATAGCTACTCTGTCCGGAGCAAAATCTACATAATCTTCACTTCTCACGAATTCCTGAGTAGGATTACCTTCCCAAAGGTGAGCATATAGAATCTTTTCAGCTAAAGTTAAAGGTTTATTAGTTGTTTTTCTTGCAGCGTCAACTGCCGCAGGGTACTTTTGGTACACCTTTTTTATCATATCAATATCAAAAGCCATTTGCGTATTTGTAGGTAATTATAAGAAGTGCAAAGTTAAAAAAATAAAGGAAATTTAATTAATTCTTGATAGCCCTTTTTGTATATTGCAATAACTTATGCAAGTATATTTTGAGAATATAAAAATTGCTATTCAAGCTATAAAGTATAATCTACTAAGAAGCATACTTACCATCCTTATTATCGCTATTGGTATTATGGCTTTAGTTGGGATTCTTACTGCTATTGAATCTATTAAAGGTTCGATCTCTGAAAATTTTACCTCAATGGGGGCAAATACTTTCACCATCAAAAACTACGGTATGCATATTCGAATTGGCAAAGACGGAGAAAAACCTAAGAACTATCCACCAATAAAATATAGAGATGCAGAAAATTTTAAAGAGCAATATAATTTTCCTTCAAAAGTTTCCATATCATCTTGGGTAGTTGGTGCAGCAACTATAAAATACAAGAACTATAAATCAGATCCAAATATAAATGTGTGGGGAACAGATGAAAATTATCTTTTTACTTCTGGATATGAGCTAACAGAAGGAAGAAATTTCTCGTTGGATGAGATTAGCTTTGGTAGAAATGTAATTATTATCGGAAAAGAAGTAAAGAATAAAGTTTTTCCTAGTACAACTGCTGTGGGTAAGATCATAACTGGAGGCAATCAGAAATTTAAAGTAATTGGGGTATTAAAAGAAAAAGGCTCAGCCATGGGTTTTGGTGGTGACAAAACAGTGCTCATTCCAATTACTTATGCAAGGCAATTTTTTAGTAGTACTAGTCAATCTTACACCATAAGTGTAATGTCTAATAATGTAGAAGAATTGGATCCCGCTATTGGTGCGGCTATTGCAAAATTTAGAAGCGTTAGAAAATTAAAGCCTATACAAGAGGATAATTTTACAATAGTAAAAAGTGATAATTTGGCGAATATACTCATTGAAAATATTCGCTATGTTACTCTTGCAGCTACCCTTATTGGAATAATTACCTTAATTGGAGCCGCAATAGGGCTTATGAATATTATGCTAGTATCAGTAACTGAGAGAACTAAAGAAATCGGAACCAGAAAAGCAATAGGAGCAACCCCTGAATTAATAAGAAATCAGTTTCTAACAGAAGCTATATTAGTTTGTCAGTTAGGTGGATTAGTTGGTATTATTCTTGGCGTTCTTGTAGGTAATTTGACCTCTTTTTTTATAGGTGGTATTTTTGTAATTCCTTGGATTTGGATTTTCTCAGGAATTTCACTTTGCATTATAGTTGGTATAGTTGCAGGAATCTTTCCTGCCCTACAAGCTGCCAAACTCGATCCTATTGAGGCCCTTAGATATGAATAAAAAAACTCTTTCAATTGAAAGAGTTTTTTCAATTAGTTATTTCAGCGTTTACTTATTCAGCAATAACCTCAAAAGGAATTGTTACCGTCACATTCCTGTGAAGACGAACTTCTGCCTCATATTTCCCCACTTCTTTAATAGCAGAAAGTTTTACAAATCGTTTATCAATTTCGTGTCCCATTGAAGCAAGTTCATCAGTAAACTGAACAGTGGTAACCGAACCAAATAACTTTCTTTTGTCCTCTGCAACTTTTACTTTTATCTTAATCTCTAAATTAGAAATTACTTCTGCGATACTATTTGCATCAGCAATTACTTTTTCTTCTTTGTTTGATTGTTGTTTTAGTTTTTCTTCCAAAACTTTCACAGCAGAATCAGTTGCTAAAATAGCTTTACCTTGCGGAATTAAAAAGTTTCTTGCAAAACCATTTTTTACTGTTACCACTTCATCAACAAAGCCAAGTTTTTCTATATTTTCTTTTAATATGATTCTCATAGCTTTTTATTTTAATAAATCACCGACATAGGGTAACAATGCAATTTGTCTTGCTCTTTTTACTGCAACTGATAATCTTCTTTGGAATTTTAGTGAAGTTCCAGTAAGTCGTCTTGGTAAGATTTTACCTTGCTCGTTCAAAAAGCGCATTAAAAAGTCAGGATCTTTATAATCAATATACTTTATTCCCATTTTCTTGAAACGGCAATATTTATTCCTATTTCTTTTATCAATATCAACTGGAGAAAGATATCGAATATCTGTTTTTTGGTTGAATTTACTCATGATTCCTGCTCCTCCTTTTCTGCTTTCACTTCTGTTTTATTAGCGCTTAATCTCTTTCTTCTTCTTTCGGCATATGCAATGGAGTATTTGTCTAAACGAATAGTTAGCCACCTCATTACTCTTTCATCTCTTTTAAATAAAATTTCCAAATCGTTAATAACTGTTCCTTCTGACTCAAATTCTATGAAGTAATAAAATCCGGTATTTTTCTTTTGGATAGGATACTTTAATTTTTTTAACCCCCAGTATTCCTCATTACCAATTTTGGCTTTGTTTTTTTTTAGGGTTTTTGTAAACTTTTTTACCGTTTCCCTCATCTGTTCTTCAGACAAGACGGGATTCATAATGAAAACGGTTTCGTAATTGTTCATTTTTTCCTTTTTTGTTTAATAATAAATTTCGGGTTGCAAATCTAACAAAACTAATTAAATCGGCAAGACAGAGTTTTGTAATATTTTTTTACTCTTTTTTCGTTAGAAATGTTACTTTTGTTTTTTCAAAAAATTAGCTACAAATTCTATGGCAAATTTTATTGTATCGGCCAGAAAATATCGTCCTACTACATTCGAAAGCGTAATAGGGCAATCGGTTATAACCAGCACCCTCTCCAATGCAATTTCTGATAATCATTTAGCACAATCGTTTCTTTTTTGTGGACCAAGAGGAGTGGGTAAAACTACTTGTGCTCGTATTTTAGCTAAGACTATTAACTGCGAAAATATAAGCAAAAAGGTAGAGCCATGCGATAAATGTGAATCTTGTATTTCTTTTAATGAATTGCATTCCTTTAATATTCATGAATTGGATGCAGCATCAAATAATTCAGTTGATGATATTAGAAATTTAGTAGAACAAGTTAGGTTTTCCCCACAAATTGGTAATTATAACATATATATTATTGATGAGGTTCACATGCTTTCTGCATCTGCATTTAATGCATTTCTAAAAACCTTGGAGGAACCGCCAAGCCATGCTATTTTCATTTTAGCTACTACCGAAAAACATAAAATAATTCCAACCATTCTATCAAGGTGTCAGATTTTTGATTTTAAGCGAATTGTTATTGACGATATTGTAAATCATTTAGAGTTTGTAGCAGAAAGTGAGGGCATAAAGGTAGATCAAGATGCCCTAAATATTATAGCTCAAAAGTCAGATGGCTCATTAAGAGATGCTCTTTCGCTTTTTGATCGTTTAGCAAGTTTCTCAGATGGAATAACTTACAAATCAGTAATTGAAAACCTGAACATCTTGGATCATGATTATTATTTTAAAATAACAACCTCTATTTTAGAACAAGACATTTCAAATACACTCTTAATTTTTAATAGTATTATAGATAATGGTTTTGATGGGCATCATTTCATTGGTGGGCTTGCAACACATTTTAGAGATTTATTGGTTTCAAAAGATGAAGAAACTCTTGTGCTTTTACAAAAAGGAGAATCATTAAAAGAGCAATATCTTGCTCAATCAAAGCTTTGCGATCAATTATTTTTGCTAAAAGCATTGGAGGTTTGTAACAAATGTGATGTGCAATATAAAACAAGTAAGAACCAACAGCTTTTGGTAGAACTTAGCTTAATGAAGCTTTGTTCAACAAGTGATCAAAAATCAAAAAAAAAAGAGTCTGAAGTAATAATTCTCCCAAAGAACAAACCAAAAACAGAAAAAGAAGTTATTCAAGTAATAAACGAAACAAAAAAGGAACAAAAAAAAAGAACAGAGAAGATTGAGGGAAAGGAAGAGATTGATGAAACTGAAAAGCCAGAAGTAAAAAAAAGAACTAATCTAATTTCTATTTCTGATTTGGATGAACTAGAAGAGATTGAGCCGGAGAAAACAACCGAGAAACGAAATACTGAATTTAAAAATGAGGGGTTACAGGAGGCTTGGAGAGAATATGTAAATTTGCAAAAAGAAAAAGGAAAATCTAATTTTGCTACTACTTTGGATATGAATAAGCCAGTTTTGTTACCTAATTGTAAAATTGAAATTCCGATTTCTAACAAATCCCAAGAAGTAGTAATTGAAAAAGAAAAGATAGATTTGCACGAATTTCTAAGAAATAGATTACAAAATGATACTCTTGAAGTAATTACAAAAATTCAAGAGAAAATAGATGAAGAAAGAACACCTTTTACTAATAAAGATAAATATGAAAAAATGACAAAAGAGAATCCTAAATTACAAAATTTAAAAGAAAAATTAGGGCTTGATTTTGACTTCTAAAAAACAAACCAAATGAATAAAAAGACACTAACAATTATTTTAGTAAGCATATTATTAGCATTACTAATTTTTAATCAAACTAAAGAGATGAAAATAGAGAATAGATACGAAACAGCAAAAAATGATCCCTTAAAAGCGAGAGTTTACACCTTAGATAATGGTTTAAAAGTATACTTGAGCGTTTATAAAAATGCACCAAGAATTCAAACCAATATTGCGATAAAAGCTGGTAGTAAAAATGATCCTGCAGATGCTACAGGGCTAGCTCATTATTTGGAGCATATGCTTTTTAAAGGAACAGATGTGTATGGTAGTTTAGATTATGAAAAAGAAAAACCACTTTTAGACAAAATTGAGATGCTATATGAAGAATATCGTTCCATAGCAATGACTGATACTGCAAATCGTGAGCGTGTTTGGAATCAAATTGATTCTGTTTCTGGGGAAGCAGCAAAATTTGCTATTGCCAATGAATATGATAAAATG
>Ga0163108_10002582_pt1 | contig 13081 bp, 35 predicted proteins | sample Fk1155metaG_FD_109644 | JGI IMG/M metagenome (GOLD analysis project Ga0163108, IMG submission 109644) | Marine microbial communities from the Central Pacific Ocean - Fk160115 155m metaG | ecosystem: Environmental > Aquatic > Marine > Oceanic > Photic zone | place: The Central Pacific Ocean...
ATTTCTCATCCACCCAGCTATAGAACAAACATCCGATTATTATAGAAATAAATCCTGGCAAAAATGCAAGATAAGTTCTCAGTGTCCACGGTTTGTCGTATTCCCATGGACTATCGAAAACAAAGAACCATCTATCTGCAAATTCAATGAAAACATTGCCAATGAATCTACATGCTTTATTCTTTCTCACTCTGCGCCTCCAGCTATAACAGGATTTGTTGACATTAAAAATTCATTATCAACAAGGCTGCTGATAAGCCAGCTTGCATTATCATTTTTAATCTTTCTTATCATCGGGTTACTTTTCTTTATTCATTTTACCAATCGGGGTCTTGGGGCAGCTTGAGGCAGCGTTCCTGACCCTCACCCAAACCGGAGGGGTCGCCTGATGCGTTCCATCTTTCTACTGTGATGTAGTGGACATATTCAAAGAAATACTCCACACGGACATATTCATCACGCCGCCATTTCAGGCAGTAGAGATAGAAGAGCAAACCGCGAATCCAGTTAGGACCAAAGTCCTTCCCAGGAATCCCATCCATATCTTCCACATCATAGCCTGGAGCAATCCGCAACAGGTAGAGAATAGAGCGCAGCATCACTCATCTCCTTGGTCATATACTGTCGTCGCAAAACAACCTTCTTCATATTCTGAACCAGCAAACACGATCCATCCGTTTGATACTCGTCTGATGATAATGTCTGTGTCTTCGATATTATGTTTCATTGGTTTCATCCCTCTTCCCATCTTCTTTGATCTCAGCCATTATTGCTTCAATCATAACTTTCTGGAATCGTTTGTCGCTCCATCTTTTTAATCCGAACGACTTTTTGAACCACTCTCTGAACTTGTCATTAAGTTCGAAAACTAATTCGGCAGTTCCGTCAGGGTTGTCGATGATCTCAACAACTTCGAGCTTTTGCCAATCTTCTTTACTTATAATCTCGAAGGATACGCTGTGTTTGCTGCATGGAACCTCATTTGAAAGATTATCTTTCAAGACGATGTAACCACGCTCTTCTCTTTCGTAAACACCTATAACCTCTAATCCGTCAGACCATGTGGCTTTGATAAAATCTCCATCTTTCATTTCATAACCCAATTAATATTAAATGGTGGAGGCGGCGGGAGTCGAACCCGCGTCCAAAGCAACTCATTCTTCAAGTCATTCACAAGCTTATCTAATGTATTCCCACACTAGCAAGGTAGCCACAAAAATCCCGCTTCTTATGTAGCCTAAGAAGTCCACCTGTCACAAAAGGTAATCACTTATTTCTAAGTGGTACTAGTTTGTGACAGGGAGCCATTTTGATTTTTTATTTTCGCAGGATCTCTACCTGTTATCTAATATTGGGTGACAAGGCCATTAGAAGCCCAGACAACTAAGCCGCTAAAGCGACGTTGTTGTAGAAATAATTGTTATTGGCAATTATAGTTTTTGTAACAATCTTTAAGTCATTCGTTACCGTAGACTGCTTGCACTATCCGCTCTCATTACCCTGTCGATACCATTTCGCCCCCGTATAAAAAATCATAATTACCCATAGTTAAATGGGCCTTTATAGCTCTAACCTGCTCAGGTTTTAAATTAAACCTACTTGCAATTACTTTTGTCTCTATTCCATCGTTAAGTAATTGAATAATACCCCTTCTTGCTTTATCTGTAATAAACATAGGGTTGCGACTCATTTTAACCTCAATATCTCTACCCCATGTATTTTGCCCATCTATTTTTGCGCTTCCTGACTTGGGGTAAGACCCGCCTATATTTGCCACCTCTTTGCTTCCGTTACACAAAGAGGCAGACCACAATCCCCTTTCGTCTTGATAGACATTTATAAAAGACATTACGCCTCCACAGGCTTAGTTAAGATTAAATATAAATAATAGTATACCATTTGGAGTAACCGATAAGAAAGGAGTTTTAAAAAATTTTATCTCGTTACAGTCGGCACAATTCATAGATACAATAATTGCTCTTCTTTTCTTTGATAACAGGAAGGTTTAATGTTACACTTCTTTGATAACCGCGACTTGTCGGACCATCTTGTTTCACATCGCGCCTAACCGAAATATATGCTTTCCCATTTGGATTCAAATGCCTTTGTATATTAGAAATAATATCTGCTTCATCTTCTTTTTTTAATACATTTAAAACATATGTGCAGAGGATTGTATCATATTTGTTGTCTTTTAATGAAATTGGACTCCAATGCGGGTCATATGAATCTGTGAATATACTTTTTGATTTTAAATATTCACCATCAGACCCTCTGCCGCAGCCATAATCTAAAACTTTGCCTCTTATTAAGCCCAACTTTTCAAGCTGGATTAATGGAGCAGATGGTGTTCTTCTAGAAATTGCAGTTAAATAGCTTTTCACACTCATAATATATCCCTTAAATAGGTTAGTCAGAAATTTTATCTAAACTAGATTTTTCAATCCAAACTACAGCATTAGTTGCTTCTGGATTGTCACATTTAGATAAAACAAAGTCAACATCAAGAGCCTCTATGGGAATCTTAATGGGTGACAAATTATCTCCGCCTCCAGTCCAACTCATAGTTTCTGCTTCAATATCGTGAGAAACATTGGCACTCTTTGTCTGAGACGGGTAAAAAAAGTTATAGTGTCCTATTACTGACAGCATGCACTTTGTCCCGCCTTTTATAAAAACAGTCATAGCAAACCTCCTGTTTTATTATTATACTTTTTAAATCTCTTTAAGAAGAAATATCTTCATTAATTGGAGCAAACATATCTGCAATAGAAATAGCACCAAAATCCTTAGCCTTAGCTCTATCTTGCGGGCTAGCATCAAAGCGCATGGTGGGGTCATGCTGACTTGTTTCTTCGTTCAACTCATCCATTTCGGCTACCGCTAAAACTAACGCCTCTTCAGCACTTTTGCCTTTGCTCTGATAAAACTCTATAAGCTCTCTAATTAAATCAGCTTCATCTTCTGTAGTATCTGTCAGCGCCCTATAATATGAATCTAAAACAGCCTCTTGAGTTTCATCCTCTTTTTTTGTAGAAGTTTTTAACATAGAAAGTACAGATCTAGACTCTTGCTCAAACCCTAGGTTTCTTAAGGTGGAACAAAGATGAACTAACCGTCTTGTTGCAGATTTGCTTAGCATATTAATACACTCCTTATTTTAAGGAATTATTATTAGTATCTTCTATATCGCTATCTATAATATTTCTTTTCTTCTTTTCTTCTTTTATTGCATCTATAAACTTATCTAGCTCTACATCGGAAAATTGATCTATCTCAAGAAAGCCTGAATCATCTCTCCATATCAAGTATTGATACTTTTGATAATAATCGTTAGTTCTGTTTTTAATTCTCATGATTCCATATCATCTATATAAAGATTTTTTAATATTGGATCTTTTATAATTGTTTTTTCAACATTAAGAACCTTTATATTCCTTGGTTCTTGCGCAGCTTTTAATGCGCTTAATGCTTCCTCAGATATCCTCTCTAACCGTGATGCGTAATGAGCCTGAACCCATCCGTCATTTCTAAAGCAAGTTGCTTCAATCTTCCACTGATTTATTGTTTTCAAAATATCATTTAAATTCATAATAATATCATACCATATTTCTAATATCAAATTGGCTCGCAAGCCTTTTTTGCATACGATCTAAAGCTTTTATCTCAAGCTTTCTAACCCACTCTCTAGAAATTTTCATCTCTTTACCAAGATCTCTCAAGGTTTTGGGATTATCGCTTAAAAACCTATCGGATATAATTTTTCTTTCATCTTCTGGAAGAGAATCTAAAATAGAATAAAGGGCAGCAGATGTTGATTTTGATTCAATTTTATTTAAAGGCACATTATCTACGCTGTTAGTGTCCTTTAATAAATCTACTTTTAAAGTATTAGACTCTTCCGAGGAAGAGGTTTTCACCGGAGCATCAAGGCTAACATCAAAGCCGCTAAGGCTTGCAGACATTTGATATAAATCGCTCTTGTTAACCCCAAGTATTTCTGCAATCTTTTTTAATTTACCTTCTCCGGTAAGGCCCAGTTCTTCTGCCTCTTTTCTGGCCGATGAAAAGTTTGAAAAGATTATCCTATCTGCCCTTGTTGTGCCAAGTTTAACAACAGAGCGATAGCCTAAAACATGTTTTCGTATATTAGCTTTAATCCACCATGTAGCATATGTTAAAAATGTTACATTTTGTTTTGCATCAAATTTTTCTACAGCCCTTAGTAGCCCTGCAAGCCCTTCTTGTATTAGGTCTTCATGCGATATGTTTGGATTACTTTTTTTCGTTCTATATGCTTCTTTTAAAACCGCCTTTATATTAGATAGTATTAACTTATCTAAGGCCTCTTTGTCTTCATAGTCTTTCCATTTTTTTATTAGTTCCAATTGTGCTTCCGAAGATATAATTGGATATTTTTTATTTATATCATTGATTGATTCTAAAAAATTCATTAACACACCTACCATGTATCATTGTTTTTATTTGAAGATTTTTCTCTTTTTCTTTTCTGACTTTGTTCTATTGCCTCGTCATATAGATGGTCCCATTGTTCATCATAATAATCATCATCATAATCATCATCATAATCATTATTAATTTCTTTTCTCCCATTAGGATCGTCCCCAACTTGTTTCGGAAGACTATCCGAAGAAGGTTTCTTTTTGCCCGTACTAACTGGTACAAAGGGGCGATAGCTGGCAGCTAAATCACTAGCCTGTGCCATTATTTTAGGTCTCCTATTCTCTCAGTCTAGATACAGAAATTGTGATAGTTTTATCATCATTAATAAGTTTAGTTAAAATCTTTGTATTAAAAGCTTTAAGCGGATATTGCTTAAGATATTTATCCATCCAACTATCTAATTGATAAGAGTATCCAGTTACACTAGTAACTATTTCTCTCTTATTTGTTTCGGTCCAATTAATTTTAAACTTGTCTATATTATATGTCATTTTAACCCCAAGCTGGCAAGAGGCTAAACTACTTTGCTTTAAACCTCTTGTTTTTTTGCGACTTTCGATACTCTTTGGATTTGTCTATTATTTCTTCCCATAGTCCATCCCATGTATTAGATTCTACCGATTGAGAAATTAAGTGGCAAATAGCTATAAAATTATCTGACCTTATGTCTTTATACGACTCCCAATCATATCCGCAACATTTTCGGATAGCTTTAAATTTTAAATTAGTCATGCAAGTATTTGTTTCCAAATCAATTTAATAAATTTGCAATATACGAAAGAACCCGTAACCATTCAGGCTCTTCTCGAAAGGTCGCTTGCCATATTCCATGGTAAGCACCAAGTTGCCGTTAGTCAAGAATATATTTTAAATATATAATATTTTAACTAAGAAGATAAACTATATGTCCAAATAAATATCCAAAAGAGAAGCTACCTACCACAAGAAAAAGCTCTCTTCCCCATAATTCTATAAAATTGCTCATAATGTACCCACTCATTTGCTAATAACCTCGCACATTAGCGCGAGAGGTCTTTTGCCTAGAATTAAACATTTATTAATATATTTAATAATTATATCTTGCTCTCAACCCAATGCGGCAAGTTCTTGGGATGAAAATATAGACAGAAAAGCCTTTGAAGACAAATGGTGGGAAATTAGTTTGGAAGATCCTCCTGTTTGTTTTTTGTTAGATTCTAATTGCCACGAAATTGTGCAATATCAAGATAATGGAAACTGCATCTTACACACTCTGGAAGATGGCAGTATTTTTGATTCATGTTATTCTTTAGAGGGCTCTTGGGCTTTTGAGGAGCCAAATGTTTACTTTTGGGGAGGGAAAGAGTTTGCTATTAATTCTAATGGAGAGAGCTGTTGGGACATAACATACAAAGAGGTCATACAAGAAACGGTCTGTGAGTGTCATGACTCATCGTTGGATTTATCTTTTTCTCCATTAGGAATTGAATAATCTGTTTTTTTATTATTTAATTTACAAAAAAACTCTCTATAAAAAAGTTCTTCTTTTATAATTTTTTTAAGAGTCTCAAATGAAAGCGCCTTCTTTTCATTATTTTTTTTACTTTCCATGCAAACTTTCAGAAGGTGTAGTTTTATAGCCAGTCTTAAACAAAAAATCTACTTCTGGATAAATTCCAGAAAAATTAACTTTTGGACTCACTGTATGATGATACTTGTGATGAAAGAAAAATTTAGAACTATTATCTGAATTATGTATAAGACTATTTATTAGTAAGATTTTTTCGGAACCGACCCTGTTAGGGTTTCTACATTTTCAATTAATTCTTGATTTAGTCCAAATAAGATTTTTGAATCTTCAATCATATCAATATATCTCATAGTATCTTGAGATAATGCTCCCCAAGAACTGCCTCCTGATACAACCCACCACTTATGTTCTAAAAACATATGTCCAAGATCACTTCTTTCAGCCTCTTTGTATATAATTTCTGTCAACGCTTCTCTGATTAACTCCATAGCTAATTCTTTTTTAAAGAAACTTTCTAGAGAATCAACTTTAAATAGATGATCTTCGTCAAGATTGTCTATTCTAGACTTCACTTCTTTTCTCCAAGAGTGATGATAGTTGTCGAGCAAGTAGGTAATTGTCGGCTCTTTTATATTTACAACTCTAAAATCAATTTTTTCTTTAAGGTCTTCTGTAATCTTTGGAGGCAGAGGGCAAACAGAGAAAACAAATTCACTATGCATTTTTAACTCCTTTTTTCAAAGCCTTTTTAACTACACGAATAATTTGCCAATCATAAGTAAAGCTTATTGTCTTGCTTAAGACCTCCTTGCCTGTATACCCAACACATTGTTTCTTCAAAGCATATAGATCGGTCCTTCTGACAAAAGCTCCTTCAAACCCATTAACTGTTATCTTTCCAAGGGTTGTGTATTCTGACGTTGTATTTATTTTCTTTTTGACCTTTTTGTAAATTTTTGGTCCCGCAAATGTTTCAACTTCTAAAATATCTCCAACCCTATATCTTATCTTCTTATCTCTCTTTTTCGACGGCTTTGTTGACTTGCTCATTATAGCTACCTTCTTTTAAAACCCCTCTTTCCAATAGGGCTTCTTTTAACTTTAATAAAGTAAAAATCTTTTCTGCATCAAGATGAAACCATGGGTCTTTTAACACAACAACTTTTTGCTGCTGTCTGTTTTTGTTTATAGCAGACACAGAGCATTGTGTTTTGTCAGCACACCACCAGCATGGGATTCTGAATGATAACTTCTTTGGAGTTTCTTTTACAAACACCCCAAGTTCCATGCCCCACCCTTTGACAGAAAATATACAAATATCACCGGGTATTATATTGTTTCCTAATAAATCAATTAAATAATTATTATCTATAGGCTCAATCATCGTCCTTGCTGTTTAAAGAATCTTTATTAATCTCCATTCCCAATAGAATTGCCGCATAAGAAAAAACAGCAAGCAGCATTAAATTTATATCTCCAATAACAAGGCCTGTAACAAAAGTTATTGTATTAATTGCCAACAAAGAGATTGAAAATACTTTGTTTTTAAGTAAGTTTATAAATCCTTTTAGCACAAAGACTCTCCTTTATTTATTTCCAATAGTAAGAGATACCTGTGAGAGAGGGCTAGTCACCACCATAAACAGCATATAAATCAATTTCATCTTCATATGATTCAAGATCGCCACATTCCGCCAGCGCATCGTCCAATGGTTTGCTTAATTCCCAATTCCAACTTTTGCTGTCTTTATCAAGTGAGAATGTTCCATTTTCTGCGAACCAAGTATTAACTCCATCTTTAACAATGTCATTGTGGGCTGCGATTAATTCTTCAACTGAATTTATTCTCGCTTTACAAAAAGAATTATATTTGCCATCTTCTGACATATATAGCTCTACAAGTTCACAATAATCATCATTAATTATAAAATTACTTTCTGAATCAATAAGTGTATCCAGAATAGATGGGTGCTTAATTTTTATTAAGCCATATTTCCAGTTCATAATATTGCCTCGTTGTAAATAAAACATAAATTATAATAGAAACAACAAAATGTTTCAAATATTAAATTTTATTTTACAAGTATAGTGTTTCCCACTCACCGTTCCAATTAGTATATTTAACTCTTTTGATGCCAGCCTCTCTCATATATGCTTGACATAGTGGGCAGGGCTTTGCCATAGTGCGCACATAATTACACTTTTTAAACCTTATAACTTCAATTTCATCCCCAGGCTGTGCGAACCTTAAAACATTCATTTCGGCGTGCATATGAGAAGCCCATGTTCCGTCTGGATATTTGCGTCGAAACCGAGGATGGGTCTTATGGGTATTTTCCCCAACCCTAACAACCCTTCCGTTTCTACGCAGAATTGCAGCCAGATGATAAGTTCTTCCGTTGTTTATTGCAAGCTCTTTAGCCCGATAGTACACTTGGCATAATGCCCCTCCAATCGCCCCTGTGCCGCTTAACAGGGCCAGGTATGATACTTGGTATAATCTTCTTTGCCACAAGCCGTAACTGCTCCACAAAGAGTCCAGCCAAAGCTTTTCCACAAATTAGGAGAGGGAGCCCTTATGCTCTTCATGCTTATAGTGCGCCTAGAATAAGATAACTCAAAGACGCTTTTGGCATCAGTCTCTGTAGCTGGGAAGCAGCTTTGGGTTGACAAAAGAGAGTAGGGGAAATCTCCGCTACCTATCACAAGAAAAGTATACATATTATCACCAGTCATATTGTGGAAACTCCTCATAAATAGGACCATCGCTATCTAATTCAAGATACCGACAATCGTTTGATAACGCAAATAAAATAAGCAATTTTAACCCTTCGCTAATAGATGCTTGTTGCATATTGTCTAACAACTGGTCATCATCTAAATATATTTTTGTACCATAATAATGGTCGTATAAGGTAAATATATCTGGAAACTCTACCAGTACGTCAAAGTCAGATTCTTCTACATGTATAGTTGAAGCAGAAAATGTTTTATAAATTTCAAAATTTGGATTAGTCATCTAGTGAATTTGTATTAAATGTAAAAGGAGATTCTAGATCAAATCCTAAGTCTATTAGTTTTAAATCTGCCATAAACATAGCTAACTCTCTAGAATTAAATTGCTCAGACCTAATCGGCCCCACCCCATTTATGTTCATAATTAAATAATCCCAACCTGCATCAAATCCATCTTTTCCAGGATTGTAAATGTTTATAACTTCTACAATTATCGGGTTGTCTTTAAATCCAACAACCCTTCTAGCTCTATGCTTAAACTCAGCAGGCTCTAATTCGCGACTAGACCTATATCTTTGCCATTTTAATACCTTCATATAAAGAAGGTATTATATTAATATTATTCAGCAAACCCTCTAGGGGCAAATGTCAAGCTGCCAGACCACATATCTGTAGGATCATTATAATAAGATATTTCATCAAAAACATACCTTGTTGTATCTTCTCCATTTTTAATAATTATATAGTCTCCAGAATTAATGCCGCGCCCCCAACCTGACATAGAGAGCTTATGTCCACCATTTTCGTGAGATATAACTTGATAATTGCGGCCCCATTCTCTAATGGAGTAATCATGTGTCTTGTTCATCTTTAGCGTCCTCCTTTGATTCCTTTTCTTCTATTAAAGAAATTAATTTTTCTAGGTTATCATTCAATCTCTTTATTTGAAGCAGCATGGCAGGGACAGTTACATCAAAAAACTTTCTTCCCATAAGGGTTTGAAAAAATTTAGGACCCATCTTTGCTCCTCCAAGGCTCATTAAGAAAAAGTAATTCACATATCTTCTCTAAATGTTCCTGTATGTTATCATCTTGGCAGGCTAAAAGCTCTGGAAAGGCAATAACAGTTTCATATAAAGTTTCAACCGAACTTTGGCAATCCTGCTTTGCTAACGCCCTCCATATATAATTCATCTGGTCCATCACTACATCCTATTCTAGAAAGCTGTTAGTATCAAACGGATCAACATATTCATCATTATAATGCTCTTCTTCTTTTTCTGGAATCTGACTGTCTAAAATGTCAATAATTTCATGCTCAACAATTTGTGGATGGTCAAAAGAATAGTCCATATCTTGAACTATCTCCTGAATAGACTCCTCTGTTTGTCCTGGTTCAAGACAAATTTTAACCGAAATATAAACGTAAGTATCTTCCAATTTTATTTCTCCTTTTTATTTTCATAAAACTTTCTTGCACTATTTTCCATATAAATCCCTAATATAAATCCTGTTAAAAATGTTATTATACAAATAGACACTACCATTCAATAGGATCATTTGGACATAATTTTTCTGCCCGGTTAGAGCCCGGAGACGAAGGTTTCACAAGAGGCTTCTTCCCCTTCTTTGTTGGGTTATACAAAGTATACTTGACGGAAATTTCTTCGCCAGCTTTTATATCGCCAATAGAAACAAGTTTAAGGCAGTCCCCTTCTTCAACCACCTTGCAGTTTGGACTATTAGAATGATTGAAAAATCCGCCCAAAGGTGTTCTTATATAAGAATCTTGAAACCTAGCATCTTTAACGTGCGATATTCCAAATTCTGTTTCGGAAGGTATATCTTCTGCTGCAAATAATCCAAGCCCATGTATAGAGGACTTGTCAATGGTCAGGCACTTTGGTAACGGTTTGTACATGTTTAATATCCAATGGAGCCGTTGATAGGACTCGAACCTACAACCTGCTGATTACAAATCAGCTGCTCTACCAGTTGAGCTACAACGGCGCAATTACAGTTAGGTTTATTCGCTTTATTACTTTTCATGCTTATTTCTCGCACAAGTATAACCGACAGGAAAATGGTGTTAAAAAATTTTACTCTGGGAATTAATCAGGTGGCTGGGGCACAAGGACTCGAACCTTGAATGGCGGGATCAAAACCCGCTGTGTTGCCGATTACACCATGCCCCATCATATTTTATTTGCATTTTTTTATTGTTAAAACAATTGTTCTTACGGCCTCTATCATATACCCATCGTGTCGATAATGAAATTTTCTAACTGCATCTTTCCCTTCATATGCAGCAAGATTAGGAGTCCTGGAAAAACTATCTTGTGCAAGACTTTTCATTTCATCTGTTACTCCGACCTCATAAAGTTCTTGAGCAAAACGTCTCATTAATTCTTCATATTTTTCTTTACTCATTTCCATTTTATATCCATATTTGTTTACAATAGAATGGGATCTGTATACATTCTAAGGTGTTCTATAATAACTCCAAAGATTAACCATGCAGGATAATGCTTTAAACTAATAACTCCTCGCCAATTATATTTAATCAAAGAATAGTCCCATAATTTATTCCCTGTGGGTAATCCAATCACAATCTCTACCGCCCAAACCCAAAGCGGGTAAGTTAGCCACTGTATATAGCGTGGACTATTTATCTGCGTCATTATAAACTGTATAAGATCAAAACCATATGTTAGGCCAACTCCATATATAGGAAGCATCCATATTGATACACTTCCTTTTAATGACCAACTGGTTTTGCACCTTATTGCATTAAATATTAATTCTAATGTTACACCTATTGCTGCATATAATAATATTGAAATAAACATTTCACTTCTTTGTCGGGGGCTTCTCCGTAGGGGATATGTTAATTATTTCCCACTCTGGATGCACTTCTTTAAATATCTCTTTAATCTCATCTTCACTATAATTAAGTGCTTCTAGAAAATAAACTTCTTCATCTGCATCAGACGCATGATTCAAAATTTTAATCTTCCAATACTTCATTTGAGGCCAAGCGTTTTCTTTTCTTTTTTAGAAAGCGTATTCAATACAACTCTTTTGTTTCCAACCTTAATCCTGACCATTAATGTTCTTTAAGCCATTCTTTTTTTTCATTTTGAAATCTAACACCGCCGTCTTTTTGTCTAACAACATACCCCGTCCAGAAACAATTTTTTATATCCCTTAACGCTTCTATTCCTACTCTAGATGCAAATAAACTATTAGAGCAATAGACATTTGTTTTTGCTCCAGGCTTGCTGGATTGCAGGCTCCATTTTATTATAGAACTACATTTTGGACAAATATTATTCCACTCTTTAGGTTCGGAATCAAGTAAGTTATTGTAATAGCACATTGTTTATTATAATCTTACTTCTTTTTTAAAGTTAAAATTAAAATAAATGGCACGCCCGAGAGGATTCGAACCTCTGACCCACGGCTTAGAAGGCCGTTGCTCTATCCAACTGAGCTACGGGCGCATATTTTTAAAACTATTCATCTTTGTTTTTAGCAGCTTTATTAATGAGATCAATTCTCCATATGTTAAAAACCTCTGCTGACATTCCGCCAGCAACGCCCTCTAACTGTTTGTCTGATAACTCGCAACTATTGTCAAGGCAATTTTCATTTAAAGAATATTTATCTTTTTTTTTTCTATAATTAGTAAATTTTATCCATAAATTCCAAGCAAGAGGTACAACCAGCCAATGTAGACATAACAGCCAACTTGCGGGAGCGCCAGCTATAAACGCAGGGTGGACATTCTTTCCAAGCCAAATAAATAAAAGTGGAAACCCAATATCTTCTATAACTTCCCATACAATAATTATTGTGACCAATGCTGCGCCATGCTTTTTAAATGTTTCAACTAAATGTTGAAATTTTAAATGCTCAAGTTTATGCTTGATTCTTTCCTTTATCCAATTTAAAAGTTTCATTTTGTTTGCTATTGAAGCTGACTATTGAAGCTGACTTATAACATATGTCAGCGTCGATATAGACACTAACAATGCGACTGAAATTGTGGAAACAGCAAACCGAAGCTTTTTGATATCACTTCTAATCTTCTCTATTTCTTCAAAAGCATCTGCTTTTCTTTCCATTGTTTTTCTCCTATTTTTTCTTATGGAGCGGGGAACGGGAATCGAACCCGCAACATTCAGCTTGGAAGGCTGATACTCTACCTATTGAGTTATCCCCGCACAATTTAACATTTTCTAACCGTTAGTGTAACTGCTCTCGTTGCTTCAATCATATATCCATCGTGTCTATATGAGAACTTATCTGTTTCGTTTGAATAGCTAATTGAGACTTGATTTGGAGTACGATTTGCTTGGTCTTTTATTA
>Ga0163108_10002584_pt1 | contig 13075 bp, 9 predicted proteins | sample Fk1155metaG_FD_109644 | JGI IMG/M metagenome (GOLD analysis project Ga0163108, IMG submission 109644) | Marine microbial communities from the Central Pacific Ocean - Fk160115 155m metaG | ecosystem: Environmental > Aquatic > Marine > Oceanic > Photic zone | place: The Central Pacific Ocean...
GCGTATGGCTGCGAGAGCATCTGCTATATCGTCAAAAATGATGTCGATGGATTCTTTTGATTTCAACTTCTAATGATTCTAAGGATCAATGTGCTTTAACTCACATTCAACACAAGTAAAATTCTTCTGAACAGATAAATGTAATGGATAGCACGGCCTTCTCAAATGTCGAAACGAGATCTAATGACTCACCCAATAGAGTCGCGATTGTTGGGGCTTCAGGTTACGGAGGTCTTCAGTCGATAAGACTTTTAAGAGATCACCCTTTTTTTAAAGTTACTTTTTTAGGAGGTCAGAGGAGTATCGGTCGAAGATGGAATGAGTTGTGCCCGTTCTTAACCTTATTAGAGAATCCAATCATTGAAAAACCAGATCTAGAGAAGATTTCAGCAGAGGCTGATTTTGTGATTCTCAGCCTTCCAAATGGATTGGCTAGTCAAATGGTTCCTAAACTTCTTGATATGAATGTGAGGGTTATAGACCTTTCTGCGGATTATCGATATCGCTCTTTAAATCAATGGAAAAAAATATATGTTAGAGAATCATGCTTAAACAACCGTTTAGATGCAAAATTGTGCGAAGAGGCTGTATATGGTCTCTCTGAGTGGAATGGGTCTCGTATCATTCAAGCAAGATTAGTTTCTTCACCGGGCTGTTTCCCAACTGCATCCTTATTACCACTCCTACCTTTTCTAAAACAAGGATTAATTGAAAATGATGGTCTTATCGTAGATGCTAAGACTGGTACTTCTGGCGGGGGGAGGTCTCCAAAAGAAAATATGCTTCATTCTGAAGCTTCAGAATCCATATCTCCATATGGTGTTTTGGGGCATAGACATACTTCTGAAATTGAGCAACAAGCGACTGAAGTGGCAGGTCAGGAGATAAATCTTCAGTTCACTCCACACCTAGTACCAATGGTAAGAGGCTTATTGGCTACTGTTTATGGAAGATTAAGGGATCCAGGAATTACAGCAGATGATTGTATGACTGTACTTGATACTTTCTATAGAAATCATCCAAATGTAGGCATACTTCCAGTTGGTACATATCCATCCACTAAGTGGGTTAGGCAAACAAATAAGGCACTACTTTCTGTTCAAGTTGATTCTCGTACTGGTCAAGTTGTTCTTATGTGTGCGATTGATAATCTTGTAAAAGGTCAGGCTGGCCAAGCAATACAAAATCTAAATCTGATGGCTGGTTTGCCTCAAGAAACAGGACTCCCTTTAGTTTGTTACTATCCATAATTTTAACTTCTCCTCCAAATCCTTCCTGCTATAGAAACACCCATTGGTAAAATCTTATGTTCTTGTGTTTGTATTCTTCTTGACAAACTCTCCTTATTGTCAGTTTGGTAGATAGGAACAGCAGCTTGTATCAAGATAGGGCCGGAGTCAACCTCTGCTTCTACTAGATGAACTGAACATCCTGTTAGTTTAACTTTCGCCTTCAAAGCTTGGTCAATGGCATCAATACCCCTAAAACTAGGAAGTATTGACGGGTGGATATTTATAAGTCGATCTGGATATGCGTCTATTAATCTATTAGATACTATCCTCATCCATCCAGCCATTACAACACCTTCTATCCGATTTTGTTCTAAGTATCTAACTATTTCATTGTCATAGTCCTCTCTAGAGTGGAATTCCTTATGGTTAAGAACTATATACGGTATTTTTAAGCGTATAGCTCTTTTAATGGCTTCACAATCTGGATTGCTGACTATAAGTAATGAAATATCAGCAGCTAAAATCTGCTTTCTTGTGGCGATAACTAATGCCTCAAAATTAGTTCCGTTTCCTGAAGCCATGACGGCAAGGTTTAACCTAGGACTAAAACTAGTGACTTTATCTATTCCTGGTGATAAGAGAAAGGAGCGATCAGGCAAGATTAAAGTATCCTCATACATTGATTGTTATTGTAAATGGATGATAGAATTTGATTTCATTTATAATAGATGTTGTATTAGCAGTATTTGTGCTTCAATAATAAAATTGTTATAGGTTTAGATATTGCTAGATATCAGGCTGCTAATATATATAGAATAATTGTAAAACCTGTTGAGTTTTCAATATGGAACAAACAGTAAATATTTTAATAGATTTAACTGAACCTTCCAATCAAGAGTTGAAAATAACTCTTGATTGGAAGCCTAATGTAAAAAGCTTTGAATTCAGTTTGCCTATCTGGACGCCGGGTTCATATAAAGTACGTGATCATGTTCAGTATTTGTACAAATTACATTTATCGCAAGGTGAGAAAACTATTGAGACAAAACGTACAGCAACTAATATGTGGAATGCTAATTTAACTACATTAGAAAGAATAAAGTTAAGTTATACAATAGAGGCAAGAAACTTAACTGTGCGCACTTGCTATTTAGATCCAGACTTTGCTTCATTATGTTTATCAGGAGCAATTTTGCTTATAGAGGATCAGCGAACCTCTCGTTATAATATCTCTCTTAATTTACCATCTAATTGGAGAGTATCTCTTCCACTAAAGAAAGACGGTTCCAACTTTATAGCAAACAATTATGATGATCTGGTTGACGCACCATTGACTGCAGGTGATTTCACTGAAGAAATCTTTTATACATTGAATAATTTACATAAAATATTGAAGATAGGTAGTCCACCAAGAGGTTGGCCTAGAGAATTTCTGAATGATGTTAAATTAATATGTGAGTCTGCTTGCAGAATTTGGAACCAAGATCCTCCCTCTGGAAATGAGTATGTGTTTATTATTCAAATGCTAGATAAGGCATATGGTGGGTTAGAACATGATAATTCATCTGTTATCCAGTTTGACTGGCGTACCTTATATGATTCTTCTGGTTACCGAAAATTATTACAATTAATTGGCCATGAATATTTTCATCAGTGGAATATAAGGAGGCTTAGGCCAATAGAATACACTTCTTATAATTACAATAAGATAGTAATGAGTGAATCACTTTGGTTCGCAGAAGGAGTCACTAGTTATTATGATTTAGCGATACCCATGATTGCTGGTATTACATCTGAGAATGATTTTCTTTTTGATCTCTCTAGAGAACTTACAGTAGTTTTAGACACTCCTGGCCGATATTTTCAATCCATAGCAGATAGTTCAAGGGAATCTTGGGTCAAATTTTATAATTCCTCTTTAGCAAGTAAAGCGACTCAAATTAATTATTACAGATTCGGGACAATATTAAGTTTGTGCTTAGACATAAGGTTAAGACAACATGATTCTAGCCTGAGTCAACTTCTTCGCTCATTGTGGGATAAATTTGGGAGATCTCAAAAAGGTTATTCTAGAGAAGATATAAAACAGGAGATTTCTTACATAAATAAGAAACTATCTGAAGAATTAGATGTCTGGTTAGATGTCCCTAACAGTCTTCCAATTATTTCTACTATAGATTCAATAGGTCTAACTCTTATTCAGTCCTGTAGTGATAAGGTTACTACTGGCTTGTTAATTCACCTAGAAAATAAAGCTTTTTGTATAAAACGAGTAGATTCTAATAGTCCAGCAAGTAGGTCAGGTTTAGTCGTTAATGATGAGATAATAGCCTGTGATGATTTTAGATTAGAGTCAATCGAAGATTTAAATCATATTGCACAGCAAAAATCCAAGTTAAAGATTAGTTTCTTTAGAAGAGGTATTTTAAAAAATACTATATTGATCCCTGAATCCAGTAAAGAAAATCGATGGGAATTGGTATTCAATAAGAATCAAGATGAAAAATGTAAGGAATTAAGGAAAAATTGGCTCAAAATAGTTTAAAAAACTAATAAATAATACTATAATTAATAATACATATATAATTGAAGTGACTGATTTTTGTTTATTACCAAACATAACTGATTTCTTAGGGCTGGATATAGTAAAATATAAATTTGCTAAAATCTGACAATTAGAATTCCATACTTAAGATGGCAACTCAATCTTATGTAAACAAGTTCTAGAGGTGTTAGGTCTAAACCAAAGATGAGTTTTCCTGATTTCAACAGTGATAGTCCTAGTGTGCAATGGGAAAGATTTTGTGAGCTTCTCTGGTATGACAACAGCCTTGGGATTTGGCTGGACATCAGTAGGATGCATCTCAATAATAATGATCTGAACAAACTTGAACCTTCTTTTCAAAAAGCCTTTTTAGCTATTGAGCGTCTCGAAGCTGGCTCAATAGCAAATCAAGATGAAAAAAGACAGGTAGGTCATTACTGGCTTAGGGATCCTAAGATCTCGCCAACTATAGAAATAGCCTCTAGTATTCAAAGCGAAATTGAATCTATCCAATTATTTGCAAGTAAAATATTAGATGGCACTATTAATGCATTTAATGGAAACAGATTTACTGATGTCTTATGGATAGGGATTGGAGGGAGTGGCTTAGGTCCATTACTTATTAATGAAGCACTTAAGCAACATGGTAAAGGTTTGCCAATAAACTTTATTGATAATGTTGATCCAAATGGAATAAATCAGAGGCTAGATATCATTCGGGATCGTCTCCATACAACACTATTTGTGACCGTAAGTAAGTCTGGAGGAACACCTGAACCTCGTATCGCGATGGAGCAAGCACGCAAATATTTAGAACGTAGTGGTGCTAATTGGGCGCAGCAGGCCGTTGCAATAACAATGACTGGAAGCAAACTTTATGACCAAGCAATTGATGAAAGCTGGTTGGCTACATTTGATATGCCTGACTGGGTAGGCGGAAGAACGAGCATCACAAGTGCAGTTGGCCTTTTGCCTGCCGCTTTATTAGGAAGCAATATCAATGAATTTCTTAATGGAGCTTCTTCTATGGATAAATTAACACGAAGAAAGGATTTCTTCTCAAACCCTGCTGCCCTTTTAGCCGCTTCATGGTGGACTGCCGGAGAAGGTAAAGGTTATAGAGACATGGTAGTTTTGCCCTATCGAGATAGGTTGGAGGTTTTCAGTCGATATCTTCAACAATTAATAATGGAATCATTAGGTAAGAGATTAGATAGAAATGGCAATATAGTTGAGCAAGGTCTTGCCGTATATGGCAACAAAGGATCAACAGACCAACATGCATATGTTCAGCAACTAAGAGATGGGCTCGACAATTATTTTGCAACATTCATCGAAGTATTAGAGGATAATAAAGAAATACAGACAATAAATAATAGAAATCCTGGAGATTATTTATCAGGTTTTCTTCAGGGAACAAGAGCAGCCTTAACAGAAGCAGGAAAGCAGAGTCTAACTATTTCAATTAGAAGCTTTGATCCAAAGAGTCTAGGTAGCCTAATAGCATTATTTGAAAGAGCTGTAGGTTTATATGCAGAGATAATAGATATCAACGCATATCATCAGCCTGGAGTCGAAGCAGGGAAGGTTGCAGCTTCGGAAATATTAGAACTAAAGGTGGAAATTATAACGTTGTTAGCAGATAAGGCTAGTAGGTCTATATTAGAAATAATGGAATTAACATCAACGGATTCAGCAGAATCGATATACTTTATCCTTAGGCATCTTACTTCGAATAATCATAATTATAATGTAGAAGGTCGTTGGGACGAGCCTTTAAGCCTCAAATTTAGATTGGTATAACTCTATGGTACTAAATTAACAAGCTTATTCGGAACAACAATAATCCTAGATGGTTTTTTACCATCAAGCCACCTTCTTGCTATTTCACTATTTAGTGCAATTTTCTCTATCTCATTCTTTTCTAAATTTGTAGTAACCTTAATTGAACCTCTGACCTTACCTTTTATTTGTATTATTAAATCGAATGAATCAGATATCAGTGCATCAGGATTATATCTTGGCCAAATCTCTAAATGCACACTCTTGACTCCTCCAATCCTTTTCCATAGCTCTTCTGCTATATGGGGTGCAAATGGAGCCAATAATTTAACTAATGTTATTATTGATTCATTCGCTATACTCTTCTTAACTAGATTTATATTCTCATTCATTGAATTAGTTAATTTCATAAGCTCAGAGATCGCTGTATTAAATTGTAATCCAACCTCTATATCCTCAGTAATAGATTTTATAGCATTATGTATTGCACGGTTGAGAACTTGATCTTTGGAGTTCAATTTAGAACTCGTAGTAGCCATATTTACATCTAATATATTATTTAAAGGGTCTTTACTTTTGTAAGAAGTAACAAGCTTCCATACCCTCATTATGAATCTGTATTGACCTTCGACATCTGCAGAATCCCATTCTAGATCTTTCTCGGGTGGCGCCTTGAAAAGGATAAACATTCTTGCTGTATCTGCACCATATCGATTGATGACTGTTGAAGGTTCTACACCATTATGTTTAGACTTTGACATCTTTTCGTATATTATTTCTAGTTTTTCTAAGGTATCGGGATCAATTGGATTCTTGCAATCTTTAATGGCAGTTGCCTTTATATACTTCCCTGTATTTCGATTTAGATAAGTAACACCTTGAACCATTCCTTGTGTTAGAAGTTTTTCAAAAGGTTCATTAATTCTGTGAAGTCCATTCTTATTGAGAGCTTTTGTGATAAATCGTGAATATAGAAGATGAAGAATTGCGTGTTCTATGCCACCTACATATTGATTAACAGGCAGCCATTTATTGATTTCTGATTGGCTAAATGGCATTTCACTATTGTTAGGATCGGCGAACCTAAGGAAATACCATGATGAACACATGAAAGTATCCATTGTATCTGTTTCTCTCTTTGCTTCTAAACCACAAGATGGACATAAAACATTTGACCAGGTTTCCAAGTTATTTAGTGGGGATTTACCTTTAACATTTAATTTTATATCTTTGGGTAATTCCACAGGTAAATCTTGTTTAGGAATTGGCACTTGTCCACACTTTTTGCATTGTATTATTGGGATAGGGCATCCCCAATATCTTTGTCGTGAAATAAGCCAATCTCGTAGTCTGTATTGAATTTTTTTTCGTGCCCAACCTTTATCTTTTCCAATCTCTATTATCTTCTCTTTAGCATCATCAGTCGTAAGTCCATTTATCTTATCGGAATTAGTAAGAATACCATCGCCTATCCACGGTTTATTGTCCTCTTTAGTCTTATCAATACCTTCGTTTAATACAACAGTTTTTAGTGGTATTTTGTATTTATGGGCAAATCTGTAATCTCTCTCATCGTGAGATGGAACCGCCATAACTGCTCCGGATCCATAATCAGGCAAAACGTAATCTGCTATCCATATAGGTATTAAGTCGCCATTTATAGGATTTATTACTTTTACACCAATAGGCATACCTATACAGTCTCTTCCTTCTGATGACCGTTCTAGTGATGATAATTTGCTTATTGTGTCTCGGAATTTGTTGAGATCTGATTTTAGCGATTCATCAATAATTTGATCTATAATATTATTTTCGGGAGATAGAACAATATATGTCACGCCATATAAGGTATCAGGCCTTGTAGTAAAGACTGTAAGTAATAAATTTGGATGATTTTCTAACTCAAAATCTATTTCTACACCTGCTGATCGCCCTATCCAGTTCTTTTGCATTGTAAGAACTCTTTCTGGCCAGTCATTGAGTTTTTTTAGATCTTCAAGTAATGGCTCTGCATAATCTGTTATGCGAAGAAACCATTGGTTTAAATTTCTTTTTTCTACTTTTGCCCCCGAACGCCAAGATTTACCATCTGCATCTACTTGCTCATTTGCTAGGACAGTCTTGTCAACTGGATCCCAGTTAACACTAGCTTCTCTTTGATAAGCAAGACCAGCTTCGAAAAGCTCCAAAAAGAGGTATTGAGTCCATTTGTAATAGTCTTTATGACTTGTTGTCTGCTCCCTACTCCAATCAATAGAAAGCCCAAGCCTCTTTAGTTGTATACGCATCTGAGATATATTTTGATCAGTCCAATCACTAGGATCAACATTTCTCTCAATGGCTGCATTCTCTGCAGGCAATCCAAAAGCATCCCACCCCATTGGATGCAGGACTGCATAGCCCTTCATTTTTTGTATTCTCGCTATCACATCGGTGATGACATAATTTCGCACATGCCCCATATGGAGCGTTCCTGAAGGGTATGGAAACATTGAAAGCGCGTAAAAGCACTTCTGCTTCTCGTGAGGTTCTGGTGTGTTATTTAGGCCTGTTTTTGCCCATAGCTCTTGCCAATGCTTTTCAAGCTCAAGAGGCTTATACCTATCAGATTCTTTTTCTGAATTGCTTTTGATGGGATCTTGCTCCATCACGGAATTGGATTGCTTTTAAAAGATAGTGGCATAAAGTCAGCCTGGAGTCTGATATAGGTTTGTTTCTATTGTTTGAACTAACATATTAGTGGGTGCTTACTTGTAATGTAAATTAGAGATGAATAACAAAAACAGTCAGATATGGTCAAATTTAGTAAATACAGCGGACTCGGTAATGACTTTATTATCCTAGACGCTAATCAAGGAAATATCCCAGACTCAATCCTATCAGGTCATGCTATTCCGATAAAGCAAATTTGTCATCGTCGATTTGGTATAGGTGCAGATGGGGTGATCCTTTCCTTACCGTCAAGAAATAATGCTGATGCAAGAATGCGAATATTTAATTCTGATGGCTCAGAAGCTGAGATGTGTGGAAATGGAATTCGTTGTCTAGTCAGATTCCTGCATGATACTAATAAAGTAAGCTTAAATCAAAGTCTTGTTATTGAGACATTGGCAGGTCCAATTGTTGCTCAAATAAATAATAATTCTAGTATTTCAGTTGACATGGGTAAACCAACTTTTATCCCTTCTGAAATACCAACACTTCTAGAACAAAATTTATTAGGTATTCCGGAAGGAAAAATTTCAATTCTAGGGGAAGAAATAGTAATAAGGGCTGTTGGTATGGGTAATCCTCATATGATTGTATATGTAAAAGATATTAGAAAAGTACCGCTTAATACTTGGGGGAGTCAACTTGAGTCACATGTTACATTTCCAGCAAAAACAAATGTTCACTTTGTTCAGACTATATCAAGAAGCAAGTTGGCAATGTTAGTTTGGGAAAGAGGAAGTGGAGAAACCCTAGCTTGTGGAACTGGGGCCTGTGCATGTGCTGTTATGACAAGAACTCTTGGGTTATGTGAATCTAATATCCAAATCAAACTGCCAGGTGGAAATCTCAATATCAATTGGCCCGATAACAAATCAAATGTCACAATGATAGGCCCAGCGCAATTGATTTGTTCTGGACAGTTTGAAATCTCTAATTTCTCTGAATGAATAGTAATGATTCAGATTGACTCTCTAGATAAAGCAATATATCTTGATGGAAGTGCAACTACACCTCCTAGAGTGGAAGTAATTAATAGGATAAAGGATGTCGATAGTAACTATTGGGCAAACCCTTCTAGTATTCACTCTCTTGGTATTAAAGCAGCTGAGGTGGTTGAAAGAAGCAGAAAAAGTATATCTTTGGCGTTGGGTGCTTCACCAAACGAACTTATATTTACATCTGGATCTACAGAATCAATCCACTTAGCACTTCTTGGCTCGGTAAGGAAGCAATCGCCAGGGAGGATAGTCATATCAAATGTTGAACATCCATCAGTAATCTCAGCAGCAGAAGAACTTGTTTATAAAGGATGGGAATTAGCATATTGGCCAGTTGACAAATATGGCCAAGTTGATTTATCAAAATCAGAACAATTATTATCTTATCCGACGAAGTTGGTATCTATAATATGGGGTCAAAGCGAGGTCGGTACAATTCAACCAATAAAATATATTGGAGAAATTTGTAAATCTAGAGGTATTATATTTCATACAGATGCAACACAAATACTTAGTCAAGCGTTTTTCAATTGGTCTTCTTTGCCCGTCGACCTCTTAAGTGCATCAGCTCATAAATTTCAAGGGCCTAAAGGTGTAGGTTTCTTATTATGCGATAAGAATATAAAAGATTCATTCTCAGCACTTAGTGGTGGAGGTGGTCAGGAGGGTAGCCTGAGATCTGGTACAGAGCCAGTATCTCTAATAGCTGGCATGGCATTAGCGATAGAGCTATTAAACTCTACTATTTATTCTAATAACCAAGCATTAACTGAGTATCAGAAAGTATCAACATTAACTTCTGAATTAAGAGGAAGATTGGGATGTATAAAATCAGTAAAGTTCACAGGTCATCCCACCAAAAGGTTGTCCAACCATATTTCGATGCTAATAGGAAACCATTTTGGTGATCCACTACCTGGAAGGGCAATTGTAAGGGAGTTATCAAAACGAGGGATTTATGCTAGTAGTGGAACAGCATGTAGAGCTGGAAGAAAAACTGATAGTGCTATTCTCAGGGCTATGAATATTCCATTACAATGGAGGCAATCTGGACTACGATTTACCTTAGGGTCTTGGATCAATCAAGAAGATATAGCAAATATAACTGATAATTTACATCTGTGCATAGAGTCTCTATCCTCTGGATAGGGACTTATTTATTTTCTAGATATATTCATGATTCCTAAACTTCCAGAAAAATTAATTGACGCTGAGGAACAGATCTTGAGTTCACTCACTAATTATTTTGATAAGAGCAACTCTAACCTCATCTCTGTAAACATACTCTTCGAGGGACTTAGGTTACAGCCAATCGCAATAAGGTTATTTCAAAAATTAGAATCTCTAAGTAATAAATGTAAACTTGTTTGGCCTGATGCAGGAGCAGCAGCTTTGGCTAAAAGGGACGCTCCTGAAATTAGTAAAGATATAAATACATATAAGGATCTGATAATAGATACAGATAGTCTTGAATTAGAAGAATTGGTAATTATAGCCGTCTCTCCTCAACATTATGATTATGATGAATTCGAGAGTTTATGTAGCAAAGTAAAAGGGAAGATAATAATGCTAAATGGAAAGTTGGATGATCCAGCGGTAGGGATTGGAAGCGTGGCTAGGGAAAGAAGAAAACTATTTACTTCAAAATGGTTAAATACTTATTGGTTAGAGCCATTAACAAAAGGAGCGCTTATACATTTATATCCATCTAATTGGATTTTATACAAGATTACATCAGAAGGCTATATCCAGATTGATAACTTCAAAGAAAAGCCAAATTCAGAAGAAATATTTGAGGCTTTCATGAAATAATAAAATATGAATCCACTGAAATCAATAAACTTACAATTTTTGAAGAGCAAAAGGTTACTACTTCTCCCTTTCATAAGTATTTTATTATCCCTTCTGAATTATAAGTATTTATCTAGACTAATCAAGTCAGATCTTAAATTAAATATTACTGATTATCCAGTTAGACGGAACTGTATCAAGTTACAAAAAAGGATTGATGATATTTTGTTGTCAGAACGTAAGGATTGGAGTGTTACTGTCCTAGATCAGAAAAGAAACATAATTTCTGACATAAATTCTACTCAACTCTTTATTCCGGCTTCTAATCAAAAACTATTATCTACAGCTTATGCATTGGATAAGTTAGGCACTAACTTTAAATTAATGACGAAACTAGTAAAACGTACAGATGGAGTCTTAGAATTATGGGGTCAAGGAGATCCAGATCTCAATGATCTAGATATAAAGAACATTTCTAAAGCTGCGTCCGAAGCCTTTACATTCAGAATACTCAACAATAAGGTTCCAAAAATCATTATCTATGAAGAACCTTCTACTAACTGGTGGCCAGACACCTGGCACACAATAGATCGATTAGAGAGTTATGGTTCACCTATAACAAGACTAGCGATAACAAGTAATTCGAATGATAAATCTGTTCAGAATCCTATTTCTCGTTTAAACAATTCCTTGACACAAGAGATGTCATATTATGGTTTCAAGCCGGAACTAATAACTAAAGACTACAATACTCAATCATCTTTCTTCTTGGGGCGACGTGTTATTAAGAAAATAGAATCTGCACCTATGATAAGTTTGTTAAGCCTGGCGAATTCAGAAAGCCATAATTTTACTGCTGAGATGTTAATAAGGCATGCTGCAGATACTTGGAACTCAAGAGAAGCAGCCACTAGGCTTAAGAAATGGCTACATTCAAAAAATATTCCTGTCGATCAATTCGTTCTAGTAGATGGAAGTGGTCTTTCTAGGAAGAATAAAGTTACTACCTTAGGTATAGCATCTTTGTTGTGGCATATGGATACCCACCAACATTCTAATTTCTATAAATCATCGATGGCTGTGGCAGGTATTAGAGGAACATTGAATGACTTCAATATTGATTCTGCTCTATATGGACGGTTTTACGGTAAGACTGGAACCCTGACTGGTGTTAGAGCAGTATCCGGTATCTTAGATACAGAAACAAATGTTAGGTACGTAAGTATTATAAATAACAATGGATATCATCAAGACCCAAAAATTCGCAAAATATTGGAGGTTATTTATCGATTTAGCCAATGTGACTAATTGAGTCCTTGAATTTAGAGGCGTCAGTCCTTATTCTTGAAAAAGGAACTGTAGATGATTGATTATTTGAGCTTTCTTTCCTATTTTTTCTTATTGATGGGATTTTCCCCAGCTCTTTTTTTCCAGCCAAAACAACCTGATTAAGTTCAATTAATCTTTTCTCTAACTCAACTAGTGTTTGTTCAGCATATTTATTGGCTCCATCTTGAATGAATGCTGCCTCGTTACGTGCTTTGGTAAGTAATGAATCGCATTTTTGCTGAGTTTGTTTTTTAATTGAAATTGCTTCATTCTTAATTCTTTCAGCTTCATTTTGATACTGGATATGGATTCTTTGACCTTCTTGTCTTTGCCTTTCTAACTCTTCTATTGCCTTATTGTTATTATTATCGAAACGCTTTTTCAAGTCTTTCCTTAGTTCGATATCTTCGTTCTCTAAATATTTCCTCCTTTTTAGAGACTCGTCTTCAAGTTTTTGATTCTTTAGTACGTATGATGTCTGCATTTGTGACATTCTCAATTGCATATCTGATTCTATCGCTGATGCTTGAAGACGCGCTTCTTGAAGAAGTTTTTCGCATTTTTGCCTAGAGTAGGATTGCATTTCTGTAATTTGTCGTTCTGCTTCTTGTCTTACTCCTACTGCGCTAATCAATTTATTTCGCTCAGATTTTGCTTTCTTTAATATTTCATCTGCTAATCTCTTA
>Ga0163108_10002586_pt1 | contig 13069 bp, 12 predicted proteins | sample Fk1155metaG_FD_109644 | JGI IMG/M metagenome (GOLD analysis project Ga0163108, IMG submission 109644) | Marine microbial communities from the Central Pacific Ocean - Fk160115 155m metaG | ecosystem: Environmental > Aquatic > Marine > Oceanic > Photic zone | place: The Central Pacific Ocean...
GAATTAGCAGGATTATTTGGTATTGCGATAGCTGTAACAGCAATGTTAGCTCTAACAGGAATGGTTGTAGCCTTAGATGCTTATGGTCCAGTTACAGATAATGCTGGTGGAATAGCTCAAATGGCGAAGTTGCCAAAAAATGTTAGAAAAACTACAGACGCACTTGATGCTGTTGGTAACACAACTAAAGCCGTTACCAAAGGATATGCAATTGGTTCAGCTGGCTTGGGAGCATTAGTTTTATTTGCTGCGTATACTGAAGACATAAAATTTTTCTCAAAAGTACCAGGCTCTAAGCTGGAAGGTATTAATGTTAGTTTTGATTTATCAAATCCATTTGTTGTTATAGGTCTTTTGGTAGGTGGTATGTTGCCTTATTTATTTGGTTCAATGGGAATGCAAGCCGTTGGTAGAGCTGGCGGTGCAGTTGTTATTGAAGTAAGAAGACAATTCAAAAAAATACCTGGGATTATGAAAGGTAAAAGAAAACCTGATTATGGAAGGTTGGTAGACTTACTAACTAAATCTGCAATCAAAGAAATGATTGTTCCGTCATTATTACCGGTTCTTTCTCCAATAGTTTTATACTTTATTATTTATTTTATCGGTGGTTTGGAAGCTGCTTTATCATCCGTTGGAGCAATGCTGCTTGGAGTTATAGTTACCGGATTATTTGTGGCAATTTCAATGACTGCTGGAGGTGGTGCTTGGGATAATGCAAAAAAATTTATCGAAGATGGTAATTATGGTGGAAAAGGTTCAGAGTCACACAAAGCGGCTGTTACAGGCGACACTGTAGGAGATCCTTATAAAGATACAGCCGGACCCGCTATTAATCCTATGATTAAAATTACAAATATTGTTGCCCTGTTACTTTTAGCAGTTATTTCTCACTAACACCAAGTCTAGCAGCTCCTCTAACTCCACTAGCATCACCATATTTGGGTTTTAAAAAAATAGTTCTTAAATTACTATTTTTTAGATTGTTAATATTTTTCAAATACTTCTCTGTTATTTTTTTTAATTCATCTAAAGATTCAATTTCTTTTGAAACACCACCGCCAAAAACAATTGCGTCTGGATCAATAATATTAATTAATACAGACAAGCTTAATCCTAATTTATCTAAAAACTCCTTAACAAAAATTTTTTCTTTGGTAGAATTTTTTCTAGATTTTAGAAATATATCTTTAGCTACTAATTTTTCTTTGTACTTTTTAAAATATAGTTTTTCTAACCCTTTGCCAGAAACATGATCTTCGATTGTATAATTGTTCTCACTATTTGGTAATGGTACATGCCCCCATTCTCCTGCGAAAGCATTTGGTCCTACTAAAATTTTATTATCTACCACTAAACCGCCTCCACAACCTGAACCTAGAATAATTCCAAAAACAACTTTATAATGTTTTGCTGCTCCATCGTAGGACTCTGATAAAGAAAAACAATTCGCATCGTTTTCACACAAAACTTTTCTATTTAAATTTTTAGAAATATCATCAGTAAAATTCATGTTATTAAGCCAAGGTGAATTATTGGCATTTTGAATTAATCCGCTATCAAGATTAGCGGAACCAGGGTGACAGACACCCACATTAAAATTTTTCTTAAATTTTTTTTCTATTAAATCTACTGATTCAGTTATAGATGTAATTGTGTCTTTATAATTTTGAGGAGATTTTTTTCTACTTCTGTGTAATTCTGATCCTTCACCATCTAAAAGAACTGATTCAATTTTAGTGGCTCCTAGATCTATACCTATTTGCATTAATTTTTTCAAATATAAGATGTTTTACAATAAGCATGGCACAAGTTAGTTGAATTTTTTTCATAAATTATTTATAAGTGAAGCCTAGGTAATAATTATCTTTTAAGCAATAAAAATTTAATAAATGTACTCAAAATTTGGACAATTCATCGATGGTAAATGGCAGCCTTCAGAGAAAAAAGAAACATATGATGTTATAAATCCTGCCACAGAAGAAGTGATAGGGAAGGCGTCTAAAGCTACAAAAAATGATGTTGTTAAAACTTTAAAATCCGCAGAAAAGGGTTTCAAGATTTGGAAAAAAACACCTGCCTGGGAAAGGTCATCTAAGATTAGAAAAATATCTGAGCTCATGAAAGAACAAAAAAATGTTCTAGCTAAATGGTTGGCTTTGGAAGTAGGAAAGCCTTTGGTAGAAGGCGTAGCTGAAGTTAGTAGTGCAGCAGATATTTTTGAATGGAATTCAGAAGAAACTAAAAGAATTTTTGGACAAACCGTTGAAAGTAGATTTGAAAATACAAGGGTTCAAGTAATCTATCAGCCAATCGGTGTTGTTGCCGCTTTAGTCCCGTGGAATTTTCCAGTAATTTTAGCTTCAAGGAAAATTTCTACTGCTTTAGCGGCCGGATGTTCTGTGATAGTAAAACCAGATCTAATTGCACCTGGAGCTGTTATGGAAATGATGAATATTATTAATGATGCTGGTATTCCACCAGGAGTTGTTAATTTGTTGTCTGGAGATCCAGAGGAAATTTCAAACGAACTTATTTCTTCCGATATTATAAAAAAAGTTTCAATCACCGGTTCTACTAGAGTAGGAAAAATTATTCTTAAAAAAGCTGCAGACAAAGTTCAGAGAGTAACTATGGAATTAAGCGGTCATGCACCCTTTATTGTTTTTGAAGATTCTAATATAGAGAAGGTTACAGATATGGCTATTAGCTCTAAGTATAGAAACAACGGGCAAGTTTGTATTTCACCAACCAGGTTCTATATTCACGAAAGCAAAAAAGAAGATTTCACAAAAATTTTTATTGAAAAAACAAAAAAACTTAAAATTGGGGACGGTTTAAAAGAAGGAACTAACTTAGGACCCATAACAACAAAAAAAAGATTGGAAGAAATAGAAAAACTTGTAGAAAAAACTAAAAAAGAAGGCGGAAATATTTTATATGGAGGCAAGAGACCGGCTGGTTTTAACAAGGGTTATTTTTATGAGCCCACTATAATTGATAATGTTAAAGACAATTTTACTGTGATGACCGAAGAACCTTTTGGTCCGATAACACCAATAACAACATTTAAAAAATTTGACGAAGTAATTGAAAGGGCAAATAAACACCACTGTGGTTTAGCAGGATATGTATGTACAAACTCTATGGAAAAGGCTTTTAAAGCATCAGAGCAACTAGAAACTGGTATTGTTGCTATTAACACGCCTGTTGTAGCAACCGCAGAAACACCATTTGGAGGAATAAAACAAACTGGCTATGGAAGAGAAGGTGGCTCTGTAGGTATAAAAGATTACCTAAACATCAAATATACCCACCTTGGTCTTTCTGGGTAAAGGCATTGATTTAAATGAATAATATTGCAATTCTACTTCCTTACAAAGATCAATTTATCAAAGACAATGCTGGCTCAGCTTCAATCTGGGTTAAGGATTTTTCAAAAATAAGCAAATTTAAAAAATCGACAACTGTTTTTGGCTACACCTTAAATACAAAAAAAGTATTTGATAATTTTAAATATGTAAATTTGAAATTTACTAATCTTGGGATCCAAAGTAAAAACTTGCAGTATGTTAATAGGTTTATCGATGTATTAAAAAAAAATAAATTTTCACTTATAGAAGTTCATAATCGACCTTCTTACATTCTTCATATCGAAAAATATATATCAAATAATAAATATATATTAATAATACACAACAACCCGCAGACTTTAAGAGGGGCGGTAACAATCAAAGAAAGAGAGCGTCTTTTAAAAGTTTGTAGAAAAATTACTTTTGTTAGTAATTGGGTAAAAGAAAAATTTTTTGAGGGATTAGATATTAAAAATCATGAAAAATGCCATGTTATATATCCGGGAATCAATAAAATATCAAAATTTCCAAAAAAAGAAAAAATTATTATTTTTGTTGGAAAATTAAATCATTCGAAAGGATACGATACTTTTGGAAGAGCTATTATAAAAATACTTAAAAAATATAAAGATTGGAAAAGCATTGTTATTGGTGACGAACCTAGAGAAAAATATAATTTTAAACACAATAGATTGTTTCACTTAGGATGGATAACACACGATGAAACTTTAAATATTTACAAGAAGTCTAGTATATCCGTTGTCCCATCCCATTGGGAAGAGCCTTTCGGAAGAACTTCTTTAGAGGCAGCTTCTAGAGGATGTGCAACAATTCTATCCAGAAGAGGAGGGTTGCCAGAAACTATCCCTTACGGAATATATTTGACTCGTATTAATCAAAATGAAATTTATAAAAAAATAAAAGAATTAATCGTGAATAAAAAACTTAGAGAAGACTTGCAACATAAATCTTTAAACCACGTATTTCATGATATAAAAAAAAATACAAAAATTTTTGATTCAGTAAGAGAAGAAATAATTAATGAAAAAAATATATTTATAAATAGAAATATATCAAATTTAAAAATTTTAAACATTTCTAACTTTGGTAACCGTCAATTCAACAGGCTTTATTACATATCTATTGCAAAAAAACTGGCAAATGGTTTTATAAGAAATGGCCATGACGTTATTAATGTAAGTGATAGAGATGTTGGAAAATTCAATAAATCTTTGGGAGATTTTAAAGGAAAAAAATATTTAAATACCATGATCTATGAAACTGCAAAAAATTACAAACCAGATCTAATCCTGCTAGGTCATTCTTATGGTATACAAAACGAAACAATTGAAAAAATTAAAGATTACAGCAAAAAAACGATTATTTCACAGTGGTTCGAAGATCATTTGGCAGACACAGGGCCTGACTTTTCATCTAATAGAAAAAAACTTTTAAAGTATGACGATTTCATTACTTCCAATTTTATAACGACCCATCCATCTACTTTAAATTTTTTGAAAAAGAAAAAAAACTTTCACTATTTACCAATTCCAGTAGACAGAAATATAGAAAAATTAAAAATTTATGAAAACAAAAATCAAATTTGCGATGTATTCTTCTCAATGAGTCATGGCGTTAATAGAGGGAAGTTAAAAAGAGACAAAGAAGACGAAAGGCACAATTTTATTACCGATTTAATAACACAATGCCCAAACATTATATTTGATATATATGGATACAAAAATAGAGAACCTGTTTGGGCCGAAGATTTTTATAAAGTTATTGTTAATTCAAAAATGGCATTAAATTTAACCAGAGGAAAACCTATAAAATACTTAACAAGCAACAGGATCGCCTCATTAATTGGAAATGGATTGCTAACTTTTATAGATAAAAAAACGAAATTAGATAATTTTTTTAATAAAAATGAGGTAATTTTTTATTCAGGCCTTCAAGATTTGGCAGAAAAAATCAATCGTTTTAAAGGAGACGATAAAGCTAGAATGAAAATTGCTAAAAATGGAAGAAAAAGATATTTTGAACTTTTTGAATGTCAAAAAATTTCGGATTATATTATTTCAAAATCTTTTAATAGAGAAACTTCAAAACAATTAAAATGGATGGATTAATTGAAATTAAAAAAAATTAAATCAAAAATAATCAACTTAAAGCACGGAAAAAAATGTACTATTATTGAACCTGTTAATATTTATGGCTCTAAGTTCGAAGATAATGTTTTTGTAGGGCCTTTTGTTGAAATACAAAAAAATACAAGAATTGGAAAGAATACAAGGATTCAAAGTCATTCTTTTATCTGTGAAAAAGTTGAAATAGGAAAAAATTGTTTTATTGGTCATGGGGCGATGTTTATTAATGATGATTTTAAAAAAGGAAAAATTACTAAAAATTTTTCTTTGTTTAAAAAAACAAAAATAGGTGACCAGGTAATTATAGGATCGAACTCAACAATCTTGCCAGTATCTATCTGTTCAGGAACTGTAATAGGCGCCGGTTCAGTAGTAACAAAAAATATAAAGAAAAAAGGCGTCTATGCAGGTAACCCAGCTAAATTTTTACGAAAGATCTAGTTATGAAATTTACCGATGTAAATCCTTTTACAAAAAAACAACAGAATCAAATAAACAAATCAATTATTTCTACAATTAAAAAAGGAGATTTCATACTTGGTAATAATGTTAGAAAATTTGAAAAAAAATTTTCAACAATGTCTAATTCAAAGCATGCTATTGGCTGTGCCACCGGAACTGATGCTTTAATTTTAGCTCTAAAATCGTTAAATTTAAAAAAAAAACACGAAGTAATAATTCCTGGAATGTCTTATATATCCACAGGTCTTGCTGTTGCTTTAAACAATATCAAGATTGTTTTTGCAGATATTGATGAACAAACCGGTTTGATATCATTCGAAAGTATTAAAAAAAAATTATCTAAAAATACAAAAGTCGTTATTCCGGTAAATTTGTACGGACAAAAAATTGATGTAAAATTATTGCGACAAATTGTAGGAAGAAGAGTTTTTATTATTGAAGATAGTGCGCAATCACATTTCGCATCTACCTGTGCTAACTGTGAAAAGAACGATCATGGATTGTGTTACAAAGCTGAAAAAAGCCAAAAATATGCTGATTTGTCCTGTTACAGCTTTTATCCAGCAAAAAATTTAGGAGCTTACGGAGACGGAGGAATAATAACAACTGATAATACTAATTTATATAAAAAGATACGTATTCTTAGAAACCTTGGATCCATTAAAAAAAACGTTCATAAGTATGAAGGGTTAAATAGTAGACTTGACACTTTACAAGCATCTATTCTATTAGAAAAAATCAAATACACGCCGTTGCACAACAACTATAGAAGAAAAATATCAGATTTTTATGACGAAGAGCTTGCTTTTCTTGATTCAATAAAATTGACAGTTACGGATCCTGGTTCATCAAGACATCTTTACGTAATACGGACTAAATACAGGGATAAATTGATTAAGTTTATGATCAAAAACAACATAAGTTGCCAACTTCATTATCCTTATAGCTTAAATAGAGCAGGGGGGTTAAAAAATAAAGTCAAAAGCACAAAATTACCGATATCAGAAAAATGGGCAAAAGAGTGCTTGAGTTTACCCGTTTATCCATACATGAAGCTTAAAGACGCAGAAAGAGTCGTAAAAACAATTAAGAGGTTCTTTAATTATTAATTAATGGGCTCCGGTTCTCATAATGTTTATTTAATTATATCAAAAAAAAGAGGACTTTATAAAACATACGTTGGATATGCTAAGAATATCAGAAAAAGAATTGAAGCGCACAACTCAAACAAAGGTGCAAAAAGTACAAGAGGTCGGAATTGGAAACTGGTGTACAAAAGGAAATTTAAAGATAAAAAACTAGCTTTGAAATATGAGTATATTTTAAAAAAACATAGAAAATTAAGAAAGAAGATAAAAGAAAAATATATTCAAAATTATGGATAAAAAATTAGTTGTAAAAGTAGCTGCAGGACTTGGAAATCAAATGTTTATGTATGCAAACGCTTTGTCCTTATCAAAAAGGTTTAATTATCAGCTTCTAATAGACAATTCCTCTGGTTTTTTTCAAAGGAAAAATAGAACTCTTGGAAGAGAATATGGTCTTAATATTTTTAATTTATCTGGAAATTTAGCTGAAAAAAAAGACAAATATGATAATTATTTATTCCACAATTATAAGAAAATAATAAAATTCTTAAACAAGTATCAAAAGAAAAAATCTTTTCTAACAGACCCAAAGGGTATTGCAAAAAAGACTTTTTATGAAAAAATAGACGCTTTATTATCTAAAAAAGTTTATTTAGAAGGTTACTTTGAATCTGAAAAATATTTTTTTGACCTTAAATCAAAATTAATAGAGGAATTTAAAATAAAAAATAATTTTATTGACAAAAACAATAAATATATAAATTTACTAACCGAAAGTAATTCTGTGTCAATTCATATACGCAGAAATAGATTTGTAGAACCTCAATATTTTAAAAATAGAGGCAGCGAACCTAAAAAAGATATGAGACTGCAAGATATTATAGATTATATAAATAAAGCTGTTTCTTACTTTGAAAATAAAATTGATAATCCTAAATTTTTTATTTGGTCAAATAATTTTTCTGATTTAGATAAAATTTTTGATAAAAACAAATTTATATTTGTAGAAAATAATGATCATATTAATGATTTCTATTTATTTGGATTTGCAAAACATTTTATTGTAAGTCCATCATCATTTCATTGGTGGGGTGCATGGTTAAACCAAAACCCAAATAAATTATGTGTTAGACCTTCAGATAATTTAAATCCCTCTAATAATAAAGATTTTTGGCCAGACTCCTGGACTATAATTTAACTTTGTTAAGAGCATTATTTTTAAATATATTTGCCTCTCGTATATATCTTCTAACCATTTGTGTTGTTTTATGTCCTGTCATAGCCATAATACTTCTTTCATCAGCCCCTGACTCTGCAGAGACCGTAGCAAATCCTGATCTTAAACTATGTCCAGAGTAGTTTTTGTTGTCTATTCCTGCCAATTGCAAGTATCTTTTAATAAGCAACACTACGGATTGGTCAGTTAATCTATGAGAGGTCAAAGAACATCCTTTTGCAAATCTTCTAAAAACAGCACCATCTTTGATATTCGATATTTCTATCCATTTTTTTAAATGAACTACTGGACAGTATTTTTCATTAGAAAAGTAGGGTAGACCCTTGACCATACCTTCGCCGAATTGATCTGTTTTTGATCTCCTAAGGGTTATTTTTACCCCTTCAGCAACGAATTCAAGATCTTCATGATCGATGGATATCAACTCGGTACGTCTAAAACCTCCGCCAAAGCCAACTAAGATGACAGTCTTGTCCCTTATCTTCTTAATTTCTTCTGTTTTTTCTTCATTTATTACATTAATTATTGCTTTTAAATGGTTGATTAATATAGGTTTTTTACCTCTTTGAATGCTGCCTTTTGTACGTTTGATACCCATTAAATTTTCTATGATAACTGGGTGTTTTGTATCTAAATAATGCCCTTTTAGCTTATGCATCATTCCTATAGACACCAATCTACGTCTTAAAGTGCTCATCTTAGAATCCTTACCAGAGAGATATGTTAGATATAATGCAACAATTTTAGGCTCTGTAGGCAAAGCTTTGAAACTATGCTTAGCACAGAAGGCACCAAAGTCCTTAAAATCGGATTTGTAAGCCCTGATAGTATTAATAGCCTTAGAGCTTTTAAGGTTGTTTAAAGTTTCCTCATGTAAGGCCTTCAGGTCTGTAACTAGTTCATTCATATCTATTACTATTGATAACGATTAATTATCATTACTAATATATTAGATGATTTTTAAAGTCAAGTGATTAAATATTCTAATATGTTCGAATCTCGTAAACGAATAATTATGGATCGAGGTCCTAGCTGGCCCGATTATGATAAAGCTGAACCATTTGTAGTACGTTATTATTTACTTTTCAGGAATAGACCCAAATGGTTCCCTTTCAATATCCTTGTTCACAAGCTTCTAAAGAGTGATTTAGGAGATCTACACGATCATTATTGGTCCTATATAACCATAATCCTTAAGGGTGGATACTGGGAAACCACAGAAAAAGGTACTTTTTGGAGAGGCCCAGGCTATGTAGGCTTTAGAAAAGGCTCAGACAGACATAGTTTGAAGATATCAGAGGGCAAACCAACATGGACTTTGTTATTTGTTGGTCCATATAGAGGATCCAAGCAGTACGCAAAGTATCAAAAAAATAGCTAAAATAGACCCTTTTTTAGCTCAAAAAACCCTTATTTTTCAATCTTTTTTGCAATCTAAGCGTGTATTTTACTTAAAAGCTAGGCTTTATGGCTATATCCACCGCTTGCAGCTGTAAATACTAAAAATAGGCCTATATATGGCCCATTAATCGCTATATTCTTAAACTGCAAAGCTCCTGCATGTAGTCTTTACAAGGTTGTTTCGTTAGACAGTTTTATGTCTATTTTTCCTTATTTTGCTTGCTTTTTAGCCGGCTTTCTAGATAATTTTTTGAAAATATCAAGAAAAGCTTATTTTTTGCTATTTTTTATCAAATTACCTATAAAATACTAAAATATCTAATAAAAACAATGGTTTAAAAGTAAAAGTTAAACTAATTTATTAAGTGTTGGTTTAGGGTATTTTAGCTAAAAAACCTAAGAGCCAGGTAAACAACGATCGGTATTGTAATAAAAGATAAGGTGGTTGAGACCACTATCGTGCTAGCAATGCTATCCACTACCCTCTTCGGTGAATACATCTGCGCTACTAGATAAGTTAAAATAGCGCTAGGCATAGCTGTTTGGATAAGAAGAGCGCCCGCTGCAAAACCTTCTAAATTGAAAAAATAGATAATAGAAAAACCTATAAGAGGTCCCAAAAGAACTCTATGAAGAGATAAAACAAAAGCACTCCCAAAAGAAAAAACCTTTAGCTTAGAAAGCCCTATCCCAAGCGACATTAAAACTAAAACGATGGTCGCATAAGCCAAGAGCATTGCTGTATTTGTTACAAATTTAGGGGGCGTTATGTCAAAATATAAAAAAAACATTGAAATTAAAATTGCATAAAAAGGTCCATTTTTAATCAAAGGCTTGATAGAAAATTTTTTATCGGCCAAAAGAACACCGATTGTGAAATGGAAAAGAATAATTACACAAAAAATTGCAGATGCTATTCCGAGACCAGGATTTCCATATGCAAAAAAACATATTGGCAAACCTATGTTTCCTGTGTTTGGTAAAATAAGTGGTGGAAGTTCCCTAATATAATCTTTTTTTAAAAGTTTAAGAAGAAATGCTCCAGTAATTCCACAGGCTGCAACCGCAAGCAAAGAATAGGCAAAAAACTCTACAAAGGTGTTAAACCTTAATCCTGTAGTGGTAACTGCAAATATAACAAGCCCAGGTGATCCTATATTCGCCGTAAATTTGGTAATAAAAGTAGTATCAAAATTTGGATTCTTTCTACCTAAGTAATAACCAATACCAATTACAAAAAAAACAGGAAAGATAACTTCGAAAAGCTTAAAGTAGAGTTCCATTAAACTCTTACATCAGATTTTCTATCTTTTCTCAAGGGTTTATTAAAATTGATTGCTTTTTCAAATTCGTTAAGACGTTTATAAATAGATCTCAGTTCTGTAATTCTTGTCCAATTTTGTAAAAATAGAGAGAAACTACTTTGGACTTCTCTAAATGCGCTAGAGGTTTGTATTAGAATTCCAAGGGTCATTGCGCCAGTAAAAAGACCAGGACCCATCAATATGTATGGAACAATTATCATCGATTGATTATACATAATCAACCAAAGATCAAAATAACCATAATGCAAAAAAAGCCTATGATAGTTAAATTTAATTCCTGTAAACAATTCAAGAATTGTTGGAGGTTTAGCATAACTCTTTCTGTCATCTTCCCCGTAGACAAGTTCTTTTCGAAAAGCGGCCTCAACTTTTTGATTGTTATATTCTAATCCGGGTAATTTGATACCAACCAACCAACTAATTATTAAGCCACCTAAACTGGCCGTTAAAGACACCCAGACTAGAGAACCCGATATATCTTTGAAAAATGGGATAACTACATTTGATGACAGTCCCCATAAAATAGGTATAAAAGCTATTAATAACATTATTGCTCTAACGACTTGCAAACCTAAGCTTTCAACAATTTTTGCAAAATTCATACAATCTTCCTGAATTCTTTGAGAAGCTCCTTCAACTTTTGCATCGACCTTTTTCCAATAAGGCATATATGAGAAAGTCATAGCTTCCCTCCATCTAAACGCCCAAAGCCTAGTAAAATAGTTAGTCACTGTATAAATAATCACATAGGGAATGGCTAATTTCATAAACATGAAAAGACCATCATAAAATTCGGAAATTTCTCTTTCGGTAGCTTTTTGTAAAAGATCGTAAAAACCCTTATACCATTGATTAATTTTTACATCTATCCAAGTTTGGGAAAGTAGGGATAAAAAGATAAAAAGAGCCCCACCCCACGACCACAAAAACCATTTTCTTTCAGTAAAGAAGCTTCTCCACATATTATTTTTTCAAAAAATTGTCTGCGTATGATTTGATAATAAAATTTGATTTTTTAGGTTCTATAACTTGGTAAAGGATATTGTTTTTTTTGGCGTATTCAATTGCTTTTTCCTTAGATGAAAATTTTAAGACTACTTCACCCAAGGTATCTTCTCCGGATTCCCAGCCCATCAGAGGGTTAGTTTTTGTATTTTGGGTTTCAAAGGTAAGAATCCACTTTTTTGTTTTACCCCTACCCGATTGCATTGCTGTCTTACTAGGAATATAGATTTTTGCCTTTTTCATAATTTAAGCAAAAGGCAATTTGCAGATTTTTCCATGCTTTACCTTTCCTTCTATATCTATTTTAAAATCTTCTGACACATTCCAAAAAGCTTTATTAATCATTGCAATACCTGCAATTTTCTTAAATTTTGGAGAGAAAGCCGCTGATCGTAATATTCCAATATTATTGTTTTTTTTGTCATATAACCTTTCTTCTTTTGTAAGGCTGATTTTATCTGATTCTATCAAAACACCCATTAATTTTTTATTAACGCCCTTAAGCTTTATTTCTTTTAATTTGTCTTTTCCTAGAAAAACCACGTCTGAATCAACATTTATATACTTATCAAATCCACACTCATATGGATTATCTCTATTATCCATATCATTACCATATGACAACAAACCTCCCTCTATTCTCTCTATTAAATTTGGTGCTCCTGCTTTTAAGTTGAAATCTTTACCAATCTTAAAAAAATAATCATAAAGCTCTAACCCAGAATTAGTGTTTTCGATATGTATTTCATACCCTCCTTGTTTTGAATAACCTGTTTTTGAGATTAGATGTTTAACTCCTTTAAAATTGTAATATTTATAATTAAAAAATTTTAATTCTTTAATTGCATCGCCAAAAACTTTTTGCATTAAATTTTCAGATTTAGGTCCTTGAACTGCAATTGTATCTACATTTGCTTCGTAAATATCAACATTAAAATTTTTTCCAGAAGCTAAACCTTTAGCAAAAAACAATACATCAGAGTCAGCTATACACACTCTCCATTTTTTTTCATCTAATTTAAAAATAATAGGATCATTAACTAAATTTCCA
>Ga0163108_10002587_pt1 | contig 13069 bp, 15 predicted proteins | sample Fk1155metaG_FD_109644 | JGI IMG/M metagenome (GOLD analysis project Ga0163108, IMG submission 109644) | Marine microbial communities from the Central Pacific Ocean - Fk160115 155m metaG | ecosystem: Environmental > Aquatic > Marine > Oceanic > Photic zone | place: The Central Pacific Ocean...
CATTTCATACGTATTATGTAAGTGATAGACGTCACCACAAAATACCGTACTACATACAAAGCAACGAGTTCTGCACCCGCCAAAACTTTTTGTTACTTTTTGGTTACAAAAAGTAAGGAGAGTCGGGTGTAATAGGAAAAAGTGGATGAAAGAAGATTCAGTGTAAAGTATTGTTATTTTTAACCACATGCAAGAAGTAACTCACAAAAACAACCCCTCCTCTTCTTGTTTGCACACCAAACACACTTCTGCTACAATACAAACTGTTACATTTAACTCGGAATACTATGACGCAGTTTGACCAACAATACAAGCAAGCAATTCTCGACATAATGAACAAGGGATATGATGAAAAAAATGAAAGAACTGGTCATGTGTGTAGAATTTTACCGGGCATAACATTTCATTTGGATGAAGGGTTTCCCCTCCTAACACTAAGAAAAATACCACTCAAAATCTTTATTGCCGAGCAAATTTGGTTTATTATGGGAACCAATAAACCTGCTGATTACGTAGGAAAGTTTACCAAAATATGGGAAGACTTTACCGAAGAAGATGGTACAATTCCTGCGGCATATGGCCACAGATGGCGCCACGCTTTTGGTAGAGATCAGCTTGGGCTACTTATTCAACACCTGCAAGATAAGCCTGGCTCTCGCCATGGCGTTGTTATAACTTGGGACCCGCGCGAAGATGGGTTGGGTAATCCGGAAGCCAAAAAAAATGTCCCGTGCCCATACACATGGACCGCAAATATTATTGGTAACAAACTCCATATCCACAGCATTGTGAGGTCAAACGACATGATGCTTGGCTGCCCACATGACGTTGCTGGTTTTGCGCTCTTGCAAGCAATTCTTGCCGGAAAACTTGGGGTCCAACCAGGAACCCTTACCCATTCTATTAGTAATGCGCATATTTATGATACTCACTTTACCCAAGCCTGGGAACTCGTAGAAAGAGAAAATGACCACCCTCCTGTACACTTCCACACACAACCCGATTATTATGACAGAGCCGAACAAGGAGATGAACTGCTCACAAAAGAAATATTTCTCCAATTAAAAAAGCAGTACTCCCCTCTTACTAATATAAAAAACATGAAAATAGTATTATAATCTTATGGCAATTCTTACCAAAAACAACCTTATTGAAGCACTCAACAACAAAACACTTAGTTTTGACCCACCAATAGATGCGTTTCAGCTCCAGCCGGCTGCAATAGATATTCGTGTTGGGTGGAGTTTCTATATTCCACACACATGGAAACTCACAGAAAACGGAAGAGAGTCGGTAGTGGCAGATTATGTAAACCACACCAGCTTAGAAGAAAATTTTAAGCTCATTAAATTACAACCAAAACAGTATTTTGAAATATTACCCGGCGAATCTGTTGTTGCCTCTACACTCGAAAAAATACATCTTAATTCTGGTAATATTGCGGGCATTCTTCATCCACGCAGCTCGAGTTCAAGACGAGCACTGTCTATAGAAAGTGGTGTGATTGATCCATACTATTCTGGCAACCTTATTATTCCGATTCGAAATAATAGTGTGCACTCTTTAAAAATTTATCCCGGAGAACGCATGTGTCAAATTGTCTTTTACGAACTCAAAGAGGATATTCCACAAAAAGAAGCCGAAAAACATGGGGTGCAAGAAGCAAAATACCACACGGCAACCCCATATAGTCTTGGCACAAAACCAGACTCAAAAGAAGAGGTAGGGTTTATTCAAACTGGTGATTTAGCGAATTTAAAAAAATCTTTTCCTATTAATACACCCAAAACCGATGCCTAGCTCAGTGCCACAATACCCATACCTTCCACACAATAGAACATTTTCTTTTGTTTCTCTCACCCACCCAATGATGCGGGCAGCTCGTCATGCGGCGCAGCAACAGTCTGGGTGCTCGTGGTGGCAAACTGGCGCCGTTATTGTAAAAGATGGTACCATACTTGGCAGAGGAGCAAACGAAGGACAGTGGCAACCACTTTGCTCAAGATATGAGCAGGGGTGTGGTACTGGTGAAGGGTATGAGTTATGTAAAAATATTTGTAAACAAACAGGTCACGCAGAGACTACAGCAATAGATGACTGCCTAGGGCAAAATAATAATCCTGCACATGCCGATTTGTATCTTTTTGGCCACTGGTGGTGCTGTGAAAACTGCTGGAACACCATAATACACCACAATATTTCAACCGTATTCCTCCTCAAAGACGCTCACACTATTTTTACCAGAGAAAGCAGAACACGAGTAAAAGAACGTATTAAGACAGCTATACAAAAAGGAGAAACAATAGAAAAAAACGATGTATTTTGGCACATATAATCATATCCACCATACATCAATATATCCTAATAAATTCTGAAACATTTTATGCACAAAATTCTTATTCTTGGCCCACAGGGAAGCGGAAAAGGTACGCAAGCCATGCGGCTCGCACAAAAACTACATATACCAGCGCTGTCTACCGGAAACTTATTACGTGAAGAAGTTGCATCAGGATCCACTCTTGGAAAACAGATTGCATCTTTCATTGACAAAGGAAATTTGGTTCCCGATGAAATAACCTCCTCTGTACTGAAAAAAAGACTCGCCCAGGATGATGTTGCTCGTGGATTTATTTTGGATGGATTTCCTAGATTTATGGAGCAGTATGAAAGTGCAAAAACATTTTTGGAACCAACAGCTGTGCTCATTATTGATGTACCAAAAGAAGAATCTCTAAAACGCATACTCAAGCGAGCAGAAATAGAAAATCGTACTGATGACACACCAGAAAGTGTAGAACGCCGGCTCGCTTGGTCACGTGAAAAAACGGTACCAGTTATAGCGCAATATACTACACTTGGCCTGACCCACACAGTAAATGGTGTTGGTGAAATAGATGAGGTAGAAGGGCGAATAAACCAGGTGCTTGGTATTAGCTAATATATATTATGCATGTTGCTATCAAAAGAATAGACACCACACTCCCGCTCCCAGAATATCAAACAGCAGGGTCAGCATGTTTTGATTTATACAGTAGAATTGACATAACCATACAACCACGCAGTCTTGCACGAATTCCTTCAAACATTATTATAGCTACACCTCCGGGACATGTATTATATATTTTTTCTAGATCTTCTCTTGCTCAAAAAAAACATCTTATACTATCAAATGGTGTTGGTGTGGTGGATAGTGATTATTGCGGCGAAGAAGATGAAATGTTAATTGCCGTATATAATTTTTCCGATACACAAACCACAGTAGAAAAAGGAGAACGCATTGCTCAAGCAAGTATTATACCTATTCCATCAATTACGTTTACCGAAGTCTCTTCTATGCACCCCAAAAGTCGTGGTGGGTTTGGAAGCACAGGTGAAACATAATATACCTTTATGATTGTCATTATAGTCGCAAAAAGCAAAAATAATTGTATTGGAAAAGATGGTACCATCCCGTGGAACATTCCAGAAGATTTGGCTTTTTTTAAAAAAATGACCACAGGTCACACCGTAATTATGGGAAGAAAAACGTGGGAATCACTCCCAAAAAAATATAAACCTCTTCCCAACAGAAAAAACATTGTTATTACCACACAAAAAGATTATACTGTACCAGAAGGTGTAGATATTATCCACGATATGATGGATATCCAAAATCTTTACCCAGAAACCACACGTTTTATTATTGGCGGTGCACAAATATATGCAGAAACCGCCCATATGACAGATGTCTTGTATATCACAGAAGTAGATATACATGTAGACGGTTGTGATACGTTCTTTCCACATATTGATATGTCACAATGGATGCGCGTTTCGTGCGACCAAGGAAATAATTTTTCTATTATTACGTACAAAAGAAAATAAGTATGTCGTCATTATTTATTCAAATTGAAGGAACCGATGGTTCTGGAAAAACACTACAAACAACACTATTGGCAGAGCGCCTTAAAGAAGATGGGCACTCCGTACAAGAAATAAGTTTTCCACAATATGGCTCACCAAGTGCAAAAATGATAGAGCAATATCTTAATGGTGAACTGGGCTCAGTAGATGAGATTAGTGCAAAACAGGCCTCTATTCTCTATGCCGTAGACAGGTGGGCAGCGAGCAAAACAATAACCTCCTGGATTGCAGAAGGTGCCATTGTCATAGCCAATAGATATGTTGCATCAAACATGGGGCATCAAGGAGGGAAAATACGAGACGAAAAAGAACGAGAAGCTTTTTTTGATTGGGAACACGAACTAGAATACTCACTTTTTGGTATTCCAAAACCAGACACCACACTCTTTCTTCATGTAACCCCAGAAATATCACAAAAGTTAGTAGATAAAAAAGAGGCACGCGACTATCTTAATGGTAAAACACGCGACATCCACGAAGATGATCTCATGCATTTGCGCCACGCCGAAGAAGCCTATCTTCATTTGGCCAATAAATTTGACGATTTTCATCATATTACATGCGTGAAAGAGGGTGCAATACTCTCTCCAGAAAAAATACACACTCAGATCTACAAGCATATATCACAATTTATAGCCAAATAAAATAATTGCGAGTTGTTGCGAAGCATGTCATAATAATGGTATACTATGTGTATCATTATCTTTTTCATCCTCACACAATAGTAATTTCACTCTATGAAACAACTTCTTAAACAATCATGGAACAGGTTTATTGCTCTTATACAAAAAAATCCGTCCCACTGCATAATATATGGACTCATGCTAACACTAAGCTCTTCTTTGGTGTTCATTTCTGGAAACATATTGCAACTCACAAACATTGCACAAAAAAATCCACAATTTGCAATGGTGTTTCAAGTAATTGTGCTGTGTATATCTACCGCACTCATACTTATTCTTGTTATAAGCATGGTACGATTCTTGGCTCGTCTTCATCAAAAAAACAGTGTACGCACAATACAGCAAGAGCTTTCAGAGGCTGTCCCGTTCATGATTCCGGCATTTCTCATCATTATCATGTATAACATTATTGTATTTGGAGGCTTTCTTCTTCTACTTATACCTGGTTTTATATTTTCTATTTGGTACTTCTTTTCTTTTTTTGGTGTTGCATTAGAAAATAAAGGTATACGAGAATCACTCTCTTATAGCAAAAAACTGGTCCAAGGGCGTGCGTGGTCATTGTTTTTTATTCTTATATTGTTTAATATACTCCTAGGGCTAGCAGGAAAACTTCTGACCAATATATTAAACATACTTCTTTCTGTAACACCTCTCGCCACCATACCACCACTAGGAATATTTATACTAACACTTGTAACAATATCTATTACCGGTACTATTCTTACCGTATTACACGTAGGATTTGTAACATCACTCTACACGATATTCAAAGAAAAAACAACACAATAACACATTAATTTACCCAGCATAAACAGTATGACAATGTACACCCCGATTATCGGCATGGAAGTGCACGTAGAACTCAACACCAGCAGTAAAATGTTTTGTTCTTGCAAAAATGAACCAGAAGTAGAGACCCCAAATACCTATATTTGCGAAATTTGCACCGGACAACCAGGTACCCTACCCGTGCCAAACAAAGAGGCAATTATACAAACCATGCGGATAACAAAAGCACTTAGCTGCTCTATTTTACCCAAATCAAAATTTGACCGTAAACATTACTTTTATCCAGACCTCCCAAAAGGATATCAAATTTCACAGTACGATGAACCAATTGGAAGAGGTGGGCAAATACTCCTTGACTTCATTATAGAAGATAACATTCGTAAACAGGCAAACATTACTATTGAACGTGTCCACCTTGAAGAAGATACAGCAAAACTTACACACAAAGCAGGGGGAGAATCTTTGGTCAACTTTAATCGAGCCGGCGTGCCCCTGGTTGAAATCGTCACACAACCAGACTTCATGAGTGCGGTAGAGGCAAAAAAATATTGCCAAGAGCTCCAAATAATCCTTCGTTATCTCGGGTCAAGTAATGCGCAAATGGAACTTGGGCAAATGCGATGTGAAGCAAATATCTCGGTACAGGTAGCTGGCTCGTTTGAAATAGTTGGTGGCATTGTTAAACCTCTAAACAACACAACACTCAACCCAAAAGTAGAGTTAAAGAACCTTAACTCATTTAAGGCTGTAGAACGAGGTATTCTGTATGAGATTGCACGACAAACCAGCATGTTAGAAAACGGAGAAACATGGACACAACAAACGCGTGGATGGGATGAACAAAAACAAGAGACAGTCATGCAAAGAGAAAAGGAAGGTGCGGCAGATTATCGCTATTTTCCCGAACCAGACATTCCACCTTTTGAACCACACATCATCGAACCACACATTACTATCCCAGAATTACCGCAAAAAAAGCGGGTTCGTTTTAACAATGAATATGGATTCTCTTATGCCGATTCATTTATTCTCACCCAAGAAAAAGCGGTGGCACATTTTACTGAAGCAGTTATGAGTGACTTGGTTGAATGGTTATACGAAATGCCAGAAGTAAAAGGAAAAAGTGATGAAATTCGAGAACAAAAAATGCAAAAAATTGCACGTACGTCTGGAAGCTGGCTCACCAACAAACTCCTTCCTGCGCTCCAACAGGCAAACAAATCTATTACTGAGTTTTCCGTTTCAGCAGAAAACATTGCAGAACTTATTGCACTATTGTACGCAAATAAAGTTAACCAAACAAATGCACAGAAAATCCTCTCTCTCATGGTCGAAGCCTCTACAGATATTGACCCAACACACATTATGGAAGAAAAAGGGTATGGCATGGTACAAGACAAACAAAAAATTGCACTTATTGTTGAGGAGGTCATAAGAAGTTACCCAAAACAAGTAGAAGAATATAAAAACGGAAAAGACCCTGTGCTCAAATTTCTTGTAGGCATGGCCATGCAAGCATCCGAAGGAACATTAGATCCACAAATTGTCGAAGATGTTCTTAAAAACATGATTCCCAAATAAAAAACACCGACCTATTGGTCGGTGTTTGAATGTTACGCACATCTCCTTACCTCTTCTGCACCCTGCCTATACCACACATACTCTTCTTCAGAAAAAAGCTTACTTGCAAACCAGTTTTCATATACGCTGGCAAAAAGATTGGCCTGCCCATCAACACACACATTACGTCTCATAGCGCGAGCAAATACCGGCTGATTCAACCACTGCTTAACCCACATATAAGAAAGCTCATACAAAACAAGTGAACGAACACAGTTTTTTAACAAACCCTGCAACCGTCTATATTCACCATCAGGGCACATAGCATACTCCTTACCAACCTCACGTAATGATTGCTGAAACACAATTGCGTACCTTCCGCAAAACAACCTGGTGTGAGTAATGTAGTCAGTATACTCTCCTTTTTTATCAAAGTAGAGTAGAAATCTACAGCCACCAATATGTATCTCCTCACAGTGATAAACACTAAGATGGTGACATTCATCAGCCAAAACATCAAACGGTACATGTTGCAATGCCTGTGCAATCAAATCCCTCTGCCAAAAAACTCTCCTTTGTTCGGGTGTTTGTTGCAGTAATTCGCGGCATACGTATTCTTGAAAGATCATTGTTTCCTCCTTATAAAAACATGGGGCACATTATATACTATTACAGAACAATTGTCAACCTTAAAAATAAAATACACCGCCATTAGGTGGTGTATGTGTGTTCTTGCATAAAAGGAACGACAGTATTGTGCCAAATTAAAAATAACTCTTCCCTAAGCTCTTCCGAAGACTGTGCTGAAATTTCAATTTGTTTTACTGAAACAAAAATAGTTGAAGGTGCACGGAAAATAAGATCTTTTATAGAGCTTGCACCAGTATCATTAGTCACAGTTACAAGTAAACATTGTGGTGCTTCTAAACCCTGCAGCAATGCCCAAACACCACCCGCTCTTGGAGGTATGGTGGTCTTGCAAATTTCCTGAACCACCTGATGCAAATGCGTGTTGGCAAGTTTTTCAGAAAGCACAGCACAAACACGTTTTCGCTTTTCTTTTGTGTTTCTTGTGCCATCTGGGTAGATTACTACTCCAGGAGCACGATGATAAGAAAAATTATGCGCCCATTTCCGTATCCGTGCAATAGCTGTTACGCCATCGCCACGGTCAATTGGAAGACCGCCCATAGCTTTTGCACCAAAACCAAATGGTGTTTTCATAAGCTCTTGCTTCATTACCGGCAGCAAAGCACGTCCCGAAAAAGAAGGGATAGTTGCCTGCAACATGGCAAATATCTCAAAAACCTGTGGGTGATTACCCAAAATGATACACGGTCTCTTTGGGTCAAGATTATCTACAGCCTGATAACACACCTCTATCCCCAAAATCACGCGGCACAAAAACCCACCAACCGTGGCCCACGCCCTTACTCCTAATATGTTTGCCACATGTACTTTTCCAAAAAAAGCAAAGCAGAGTGCTAAGACTGTAACAATGAACGTGGTACACGAAACAAAGAGCATACAGCACAGCACACGTAAGAAACGAAAAAATATACCCATGAGAAACTCCTTTTGTGTATCTTATGTAATGTTTTGGGTCAAGTACCAGTATATCTACTTATGAGGGACTTGACAAGCAAAGGTTTTTCTACTATACTTACGCGGAACATCTTGTCTACACATCTATTTCACATGACAATCTTGTTCAACTACCAGTTCTTTCCACAACTTTATTAAGGAGTTTTTTATGTATGAGCAGTACAACGAACGAACCTTTTGTCTCAATCACCCTCTATTGGGGCACAAACTAACCACTATTCGAGAAGAAGTGGCCAACACTGACACGTTTCGACGCATCACAAGAGAAATTGGGACCATTATGGCTGTTGAGCTTACCCGCTCCCTCCCGATGACCACCAAAAGAATTACTACACCACTTGCCTCAATGAGTGCCCCAACCCTTGATTGTAAAAAACTGTGCCTTGCGCCAATTATGCGTGCAGGAATGGGCCTTCTGGATGGTTTCTCAGATATCATTCCCCTTGCTCGCATTGGACATATTGGTCTCTACCGTGAACACGACACACTTGAAGCAAAAGAGTATTTTTGTAAAATGCCTAGCAAGTTAGACGAACGACTGGTCATTCTTATAGACCCAATGCTTGCCACCGGAAACACAGCTGTGGCCGCACTGGATATGCTCAAAGAACGTGGCGCAAAGAATATTATCTTTGCAAACATGGTGGCTGCCCCAGAAGGCATTACAAAGGTGAACACAGGACACTCTGATGTAAAAGTATATACCGTTGCCGTTGATGAACACCTCAACGAGAATGCGTACATTGTACCTGGCTTAGGAGACGCGGGCGACCGCACCTATGGAACTCGTTAACAAAAAACAGCAGTAATGCTGTTCTTTTATTTGGTATTTATTTACATTGCTAAAAATGCTTGCACTTTTTCTTCTGCTTCTTCAAATGTTTCGCACCACACTATTCGCTTATCTCGCTTAAACCACGTATGTTGCCTACGAGCAAAACGACGAGTATCCCGCTTTAACTCTTCTACGGAAGTTGCTAAGGTTTTTTTTCCAGAAAAATAATCCGCAAACTGTCTATACCCTATACCGCTCATACTCGGCAACTGCCAACTATATTTTTGTCGCAACAAATCTTTTATCTCATCAACCAAACCATTTTCTACCATAGTATCTATACGTGTATTAATGCGATAATACAGTGTCTCACGTGGCACACTAATACCAATTTGCAAAAAATCAAACACTGGTTTCCCCTTTTTTTTCTGTGCAGAAAAGGGTTCTCCTGTTAAGATACAAACCTCAAGTGCCCGAATAATACGGCGCTTATTTTTTTTATCTATTGTTTTTACTGCTGCAACGTCTAAATTCTCAAGGAGCTGCAATAGTTGCTCATGTGTTTTTTCTTCCAAACTCTTACGTAATGTATTGTTTGGTGCAATACGCGGTATAGACAGATTGTCCACCAAAGAAGAAATATACAATCCTGTACCACCTACCACAAATGGCACATGTTGGTTTTTATGTGAATTTTTAATATATTTTGTTGCTTTATCTTTAAATTCAGCAACAGTAAATTTTTTTCCCGGATCAATGATATCCACCAAGTAATGCACAATACCTTCTGACAAAAACATATGTCGCCACCCTTTCCATGAAGTTTGCCACTCCCAAGAACCAGCAACTTTTGCGGTGCCAATATCCATTTTTTTATACACCTGCCGAGAGTCTGCAGAAATTATTTCTCCATTATGCTTTTTTGCCAAACGAACCCCCCAGTTAGACTTTCCTGAAGCGGTTGGACCGAGGATAACTATGACCTTTTCTAGATTATTTTTATTATGATTTTTCATACACAATTATAGATGTATTATTGCACCGCCCTTCCCCAAAGCATCCACTCCCCCGCTTTATATATTTCAATCGCAAAAATTTTACCCACACAAGAAGTGTCTCCTTTAAATCGCACCCGCTTCATTTCTGAAGAATTTCCGGTACACCACCCATGTGTCGTGTCTTCCACAAGAACCGAAACCACTTTTCCCACATACTGTTGATTTTTTTCTAACACAATACTTTCCATAAGTCGCTGCAACACCCACCATCTCCGTTTTTTTTCTTTTATCGACACATCATCATGAAACATTTTTGTGGCAAGCGTCCCAGACCGTGTTGAATATTGTGCAGTGTATGAAATATCAAAAGAACACTCTTTGAACAAACTCACTGTATCTTCAAATTGCTCTTCTGTTTCTCCGCAAAACCCAACTATAATGTCAGTACCGAGCGCAATACCTGGTTTTTTTGTATTAATTTTTTTTACGACCGCAAGATACTCTTCTCTTGTGTGTCGCCTATTCATTCGCTGCAATACACTTGTATTTCCTGATTGCACAGGCAAATGAAGAAAGTTTAATTGCTTGGGTAAGGTAAGCGCATCAATAACCTCATCGGTCATAAAAATAGGATGCGGCGCGGTCCAGTGCACTCTTTCTATGCCAGCAATATGGTTTATTTCCCACAACAATTTGGCAAAATCACTTTTTTTGTATGGATTATTAACACTAAAGTACTGCGGGTCTGGTGCAATATAATGATTGACAATTTGCCCAAGCAGTGTAACCTCTACGCACCCGCGCCCAGCCAAATCGTGCACTTCATCCAAAATCTGTTTGAGCGATCTATTTCTTTCTAACCCTCGTGAAAATGGCACAACACAGTACGTGCAAAAGTGGTTGCACCCTGTTTGAATCGTCACAAATGCCTGATATGCTTTTTTAAGCGTCGGCCGAAGCGCAAAATAATCTTTTTCTAACTCATCCATTTTTCGTAACGCAGGATTGAGCTCGCAAAGCCATTTTGGCAAATGCACCATATCATGTGTAGGAAAAAACAAGTCAACTCCTGCAAGTTTTTCCTCCATTCTTCCATCCTTATCTCTTCCTGGCATGCAGCCAGTAACGCACACAATAAGATTTGGATTTTGTTCTTTGAGTTTTTGAAAGTTTCTTGCGATACCATAAATACGATCCTCGGCTTTTTGTCGCACAGAACAACTATTTAATACAATGACGTCAGCTTTTTCTGGTGCCCCTACTGGGTCTATTTCCATTGACGCAAAAACAGACTCAAGGCGTTCTGAGTCGTTTTTATTCATTTGGCATCCAAATGTCTGGATAAAATATCTAAATTGCTGTTGTTTTGCCATAAATTTGTGTGCATTAGTATACAAGAAAACAAGAGAAAAGTAAACCGTACCACATCAAGATATTTTTTCTAAAATGCAAACATGTATACAGGAAAAATACATGTTCCACCAAACATCCGCAACCAAAGGCATGTGAGGTGTTTTAAAATAAATAAAAAAACAGAACACATAGTATGTTCTGCCAATGTACACAATATGCTGCACATTGTAAAAAGATCGCTTTAGGTATCATTGTTGAAATAATGACCAATTATTGGCTCTAACTCCGTAAGGCGGTGCGAAGGGATATACTCACGTGGTGTCATAATAGCATTGCGGCTCGCAAACTGCACCATTGGGTCAAGTTCTTGCGGAATGCGTGGTATGGTCCGCGAAATAATCCGTTTTGCAGTTTCTGTGTTACGCCTCATAAGTCGTACCACCTCTTCCACCGACACATCGCCGTGTGCATCATACCAACAGTCATAATCAGTCACAAGTGCAACGGTCGTGTAAGCTATTTCGGCCTCTCGTGCCAATTTTGCTTCTGGCATACCTGTCATACCAATAACAGATGCACCCCAAGAACGATGTAACTCTGATTCTGCGCGAGTAGAAAATGCAGGACCTTCCATACACACATATGTTCCCCCAACATGAAGATTTGCACCAACATCACAAGATGCTTTCACCAATACCTCTTGAAGCACAGAAGATACTGGTTTACCAAATGACACATGTCCGGCAACGCCGTCACCAAAAAAAGTGGCACGTCGTCTATGTGTACGATCAATGTACTGATCTACAAATACGATGTCTCCTGGTTCTATCTCTTCTTTGAGTGAACCAACCGCAGATAGTCCAATACACCATGAAGCACCGAGTTTTTTCAGTGCCCAGATATTTGCCAAATATGGTACTTCTGACGGAAGAAATTGATGACCACGGCCATGGCGCGGAAGAAAGAGAATGCGCACATCCCCAAAAAATCCAGATATAATTGTGTCGCTTGGTTTACCAAAAGGTGTAATTAGATTAACCTCTTCTATTCCAGACAACTCTTCTAGATTATACAAACCACTTCCTCCAATGATCGCCACTGTTTTTGTCTCGTCCATGCACCTACTCCTTGTTGCAAAAAAATACAAACGAACTGAGACAATCCCAATTCACGCTCATCTATTGTAACACAGACTTTGGTATCCAACAAATACTATTATATACTTGAGGGAATAAAGGTGTAACGAGTAGAGGTTTGATACTAGTCTGTAAAACCCCAAGCATTTGTTATATGAGTTTTACCAAGTCCCAAGTTCTCTGAGCGAACCATCGCTCGGCACTTTTTGCGCAACTTTTTGGTGCCAAAAAGTGGATCAAAGAAAATCTAATGTACTGGATGTA
>Ga0163108_10002588_pt1 | contig 13066 bp, 13 predicted proteins | sample Fk1155metaG_FD_109644 | JGI IMG/M metagenome (GOLD analysis project Ga0163108, IMG submission 109644) | Marine microbial communities from the Central Pacific Ocean - Fk160115 155m metaG | ecosystem: Environmental > Aquatic > Marine > Oceanic > Photic zone | place: The Central Pacific Ocean...
ACGATCCGTCGTAAGCTGTTAAACATCAATTTTTCTTTTTGCTGAATAAGACTTAAATTTTTTACTAGTCTGTTTTGTATCATCACTTAATTTTTTGACAGACAAAAATTCATACATCTGTTTCAAATAATCTTTCTTATAAAGTTTTAAAAACGAATATCTTTTGGTTAATGTTTCAAAATCTTTTATAAATTTTCTTAACGATTTTGCGTCTGTCTTTTTTATTTTTACTTCATCAACTAAAACTGAGGCAATTTCATTTCTTAATGGATTAAAAGTGCCTTGTAATCTTCTCCTTTTAACAACACCTATAATTTGTTCTAATTCCTTTTTTTCTACTTTACGATTTATCTTATCTTCAATTTGTTTAAATTTGTGTTCTGGCAAACTATCTACCCATTCGGCAATTGTCCAAGTTGGTGGCAATCTCATTATAATTTTTCCTATTCTTTTACTGCTAGATATTTTCATAAATCGTTGTTGGTTTCTTAAACTGATAATCTTGTCATTAATTAATCTTTTTGAAAGTTGTTTAAATCCTTGCCTTAATTGTTTTTTTGCCTTGTTAAGTAATTGACCAACTTTCCAAAACCCCATTCTTTCTTTTAGCATTGCTTCATAAGTTATTTCGGCATTTTCTTTAATTCTGGAATAAAAATCATCAACACTCATATTTTTCTTTTTCATAGAGATTGAAAATCTTTTTGTGATTAAATGTTCTTTTCTGATGATAATGTCTTTTGTCATAGTTTTAATGTAACTGTTTCAACTATGAAAATAAACTTTTTTGTTACATTTGTCTTGAAATAAAATTTGGTCTAATTTACTTTATAATGACGATAACAGTTGCTTGTTGCCAGTACCTAGAATCTGATAGATTTAATTATGAAATTTTTTCTGCAAAAAATAAAAAATATTTTAAAGAACGAAGAATTTTATATTGTTTTATTCTTCATTGGAGCATTTGGATTAATTGCTTGGTTCAAAGCGGGTGGGGACTCAGATTGGTTTTTTGCAATATTTTTTGGTTTAATCATATTGGTTGTTGTTGTTATTCTTGCAGGTGTTGTTGCCATGTTTGTTAGAGACTATTTAGATGAAAAGCAGACCAAGATAAAGAACTCCTATGCTAAATTCTTTATAACTAGATTAACTTGGGTGGGTTTAATAATTTTAGTATTTTTTATATATATTAAAGTATTTTGATCACTCTCTGATCACTTTCAAAACCAATTATTGCAGTTTCGTGGTTAAATAAGTGTTGGTAGCATGTCGCCAGGTTCTCGGCGCACGCTTGGAAAGTGTGTGTACCCTCACAGGTACCGTGGGTTCGAATCCCACTCTCTCCGCCATCTACAAAAATTACGACTAAAAATGATGATTTTTTAAATGAATTTAAAAAACAGAAAATTAAATTTATAACTGTTAGATTATCATCGATTATCAAGCTTTTTTAAGCATTATGTTTTTATCAAATTTTATTTAATTAGATAAAAATGATATAATTATTTTTTCCGAAAAAATTAAAAATGATTAAAAAAACAAAAAATTCATCGTATCAAGCTGACTCAATAAAAGTACTCAAAGGTTTAGAAGCGGTAAAAAAAAGACCAGGAATGTATATTGGGGACACTGATGATGGCACTGGCTTACATCACATGGTTTATGAGGTTGTTGATAATTCTATTGATGAAGCACTAGCTGGTTATTGTAGCAACATTGAAATTAAAATTAATTCCGATGGTACAGTTGCAGTTAAAGATGATGGTAGAGGAATTCCAGTTGATATACATAAAGGGGAAAGAAAATCTGCTGCAGAGGTTATCATGACACAACTACATGCTGGAGGAAAGTTTGATCATGATTCATATAAGGTTTCTGGAGGATTACATGGAGTTGGAGTTTCTGTAGTTAATGCTTTATCAGAAAAATTAAAACTAGAAATAGATAGAGATGGAAATAGATATTTTATAGAATTTGAAAATGGCACAGCTAAACAGCCTATAAAAATTATTGGTAAGTCAAAAAATTCAGGGACACAAATTACATTTTTACCTTCTAAAGAAATTTTTTCTAATACAAAATTTAGTGCAAATATTATTCAAAAAAGAATGAGAGAACTTGCTTTTTTAAATAAAGGAATAAGAATTTCTATAAACGATTTAACTCAAAAAAAACCTAAACAAGTTGAATTTAAATTTGATGGAGGTTTATTAGAGTTTGTTAATTATTTAGATGATAAAAGAGAAAAACTATTAAATAAAAATGGCAATGATTTATTTAAAAAACCAATTTTTATTGAAGGAAAAAAAGAAAATATTCATATTGAATGTTCTTTAAAGTGGAATGCAGGATATGGTGAAGACATGTATTCATTTACAAATAATATTTTTCAAAAAGATGGAGGAACTCATCTTTTAGGATTTAGAAGCGCTCTAACAAGAGTAATAAACAAATATGCTACAGAAAATAATCTTTTAAAAAAAAATAAAATTTCAATTTCTGGAGAAGATATTAAAGAAGGTCTTACTTGTGTCTTGTCAATAAAGATACCTGACCCAAAATTTTCTTCACAAACAAAAGATAAATTGGTTTCTTCAGAAGTAAGACCAATTGTTGAAACAGTTGTAAATGAAAAATTATCAACTTGGTTTGATCAGAATCCTTCAGTAGCTAAAACAATTTTAACCAAAGTAATACAAGCAGCATTAGCAAGAGATGTTGCAAGAAAAGCTAGAGAAAATGTTAGAAGAAAAGGTGCTTTAGAATTAACTGGCCTTCCAGGAAAATTAGCTGACTGTCAAATATCTAAACAAGAAGGAACCGAGTTATTTATAGTTGAGGGAGATTCTGCTGGAGGATCAGCAAAACAAGGAAGAAATAGAGAAAATCAAGCAGTGTTACCTTTGAGAGGTAAAATTTTAAATACTTATGTAGATGAAAATGGATCTAAAAAAAACGGGAAAGTAAGTGAATTGAGAACAAAAGCACTATCAAAAATGATTTCTTCAAATGAAATAATAACATTAATTAATGCTTTAGGGCTGGACCCAAAATCTGAAGAAATAGATATAAAAGATTTAAGGTATGGAAAAATTATAATTATGACCGATGCTGACGTTGACGGATCACATATTAGGGCATTGTTGCTTACTTTTTTTAATAATAAACCATTTAACAAACTAATAGAAAATGGAAATATATATCTTGCTCAACCACCTTTATTTAAAATTAATAAAGGTTCTAAAGCAATTTATTTTAAAGATGAAAAACAACTCGATCAATATATTTCAAATAATTCAAAAAACTTAAAAAAATTTAAAAAAGGAACTAAAGAATTTTTAAAATGTTATGATGAAGAAAAATCTAAAATAAGCATACAAAGATTTAAAGGTTTGGGAGAAATGAATCCAGAAGAACTATGGAATACAACTTTAAACCCAGATACTAGAAATTTGCTGCAAGTTCAATACTCTAAAGATTTAAAGAAAGATCAAAATATTATTCACACCTTAATGGGTAGTGATGTAGCTGCTAGAAAAGATTTTATTGTTTCTAATGCAATTAATGTTTTAAATTTAGACATTTAAACAATGAAGTTTCTTGAAACTTCAAAACTTTTTTCATTAAATAGATTTACATACGTTAACCTTAGATGGATTGCTTATATTGGTCAATTAATTGCGATTTTAATAGTTGAATTTTTTTTTAAATTTAAATTTAATTATTTTTTATGTATTTCAATTATACTGTTTAGTGTTTTAACTAATATTTATTTAAAATTTTTCATAAAAGACAATCAAATAAATAATTTAACTTCGTCAATTTATTTGGGTTACGATATATTGCAGTTAGGAATTTTGTTATATATAACTGGCGGAATTACTAATCCTTTTATTATTTTATTAATAATTCCCGCAGTATTTTCTTCTCAGTATTTAAAAATAAAAAGTTCTATATTTTTGGTTATTTTAACTATTTTAATTTTATTTTTTTTAACTTTTTTTTATAAAGAATTACCACATCCAGGAGAATTAAATTTTCATGCACCAGTTTATTATATTTATGCAGTGCCTATATCTATAGTTATAGGTCTAATTTTTTTAGTATATTTTGGAGTTAAATTTGGTGTAGAAACCAGAATTAGAAAACAAGCTTATGATCAAATTCAAGAAATTATGGCAAAAGAAAATGAGCTTCTTTCATTAGGAGGACAAGCAGCAGCAGCAGCCCATTCACTTGCAACTCCACTTTCCACAATATTATTAACAGCAAAAGAATTACAAAAAGAATTTGGAGATAATGATAAAATTCAAAAAGATCTTGATTTATTAGTTAGTCAAAGTAGCAGGTGTAGCGAAATACTTAAAAAATTATCTTTAAACCCACAAATAGAGGACGAATTTATTGATTCTAATATATCTTTACAAGAATATGTTCAAGAAATCGTTAGTTCTTATCAAGAAATTAGTAAGAAATTTTTTTTGGTCAATTTGGATGAATTTAAAAATAGAATAAAAACTTATAAATCTGCTGAAGTCGTATATGGACTTAGAAATTTTATTGGAAATGCAAACAAGTTCAGCAAAGATAAAATAGAAATTTTTTTAATAAGTAATAGTAAAAAAACCACGATAATAATTAAAGATGATGGACCTGGTTTTCCCAAAGATTTGATTGATAAACACAAGTTAGGAGAACCTTATATTAGATCAACAAGCAGTTATGATATTTCAAAATATGGATTAGGACTCGGAACCTTTATTGGTAAAACTCTTTTAGAAAAAAATTATGCAAATATAACTTTCAAAAATAGGAGCAAAACAAATGGTGCCAAGGTAATAATTGAATGGAAAAATAAAGATTTAGCAAATATTTAATTAAGTTTTTTTTTATTTTCAAATAATCCGCTTAACTCAGTTATCATTACATCCCCAAGTTCTTGGACATCTGTTATTTTAATTGCTTTTTTATAATATCTTGAAACATCATGACCTATTCCTATTGCTAAAATTTCTATATCACTTTTTTCTTCAATAAATTTAACTGTTTTTTTAAGATGTTTTTCTAAAAAATCACCAGCATTTACTGAAAGGGTTGAGTCATCAACAGGCGCTCCATCTGATATTACCATTAAAATTTTTCTTTCTTCTTTTCTTTTTTTAATTCTGTTATAGGCCCATGTGATTGCTTCTCCATCAATATTTTCTTTTAACAAACCTTCTTTAAGCATCAAACCAATGTTTTTTTTTGAAGTACGCCAATGAGTGTCTGCACTTTTGTAAATTATATGCCTTAAATCATTAAGACGGCCTGGATTTTTAGGTTTATTATTTTTATTCCATTCTTCTCTACTTTTTCCACCTTTCCAATTTTTTGTAGTAAATCCTAAAATTTCTACTTTTACAGAACATCTTTCTAAAGTTCTGGATAATATATCAGCACATAATGCTGCAATAGTAATTGGTCTTCCTCTCATTGAACCTGAGTTGTCAATTAACAATGTAACAACTGTATCTTTGAAATCCAATTCTTTTTCTTTTTTAAATGAAAGAGAATTATAAGGATCCATAATAATTCTTGGTAGTTTTGAACTGTCTAGCAATCCATCTTCTAAATCAAATTCCCAAGATCTATTTTGTTTAGCAAGAAGTTGTCTTTGAAGTTTGTTAGCAAGTTTAGTTATAAGATCTTGAAAAGTAATGAGTTGCTGATCTAAATTTTTTCTTAATTTAGTTATTTCTTCTTCTGTTTCTAATTTTTCTGCTTTTGCAGTTTCATCAAATTGATCAGTATAAATGGAATAGTTTCTATCAACTGAGTTAGTATTCATTTTTTGAGTTATTTTTTCTTCATTTTGTTTTTCTGAACTAGAATCGATAATTTGTTCATCTATAGAATATTCATCAAGATTATAATCACCTTCCATTCCATTTTGATTTTCATCTTGTCTATTTTTTTCTTGTTCTTGCTCATTATTTTGTTGATTATTATTTTCATTGTTATCTTTATTTTCTTCTGAATTATTTTCTTCATTTTCTGATTCAAAAATAGACATTTTTTCTAATATTTCTAAAAATTTAGAATTATATACTTCTTGTTTTTCCATATTTTTTATTAAGAATTTAATTTGACTGTTAAAAGAATCGTTAAAATCCTTTTCCCAAAAACTTAACATTTTGTTAGATAAATTATTTAATTTAATATTTAAAAAATTTTTTAACATATACAATTCAAAAGCTTCATCGACGTTAACATCGTCTTTACTTTTTAATTGATCTTTGCGTTTTAAATTTATTTTTTGAGTGTAGTTTTCATTTATATTTTTAGAAATTCCTTTTAACATTTTTGAGCCCATGACTTCATATCTGATTTTTTCTGCAATATTATATAGAGACTTGCAAGAAGAATTATTTGGTAAATATTTTTTATATGTTTCTTTATTAGAAAATTTTTTTTTTAAAGCTTCTGAGTCCGCTTCTGCTCTAAACCTAACAAAATCGTTTTTATTATTTAAATTATCTAATTCAAAAAAATTTGAATCTTTTAAATTGTTATTTTTTTTGTCAAAACTAGCTTTATAATCATCAGATATTACTTTTATAGTTGATGTTAAAGCTTGCCTAAATTTTTCTTTAAAATTTTCTTCTTTCTTCATTTAAATCTGAATATTAACCATAGACTCTGGCAAATCTTCACCAAAACATCTTTGATAATATTCAGCTATTATATTTTTTTCTCCTTCATCGCATTTATTTAGGAAAGTTATTCTAAAAGCATAGCCAGTATCTTTAAAAATTTCTGTATTTTCAGCCCAGTGCAAAACTGTTCGTGGGCTCATTACTGTAGATATATCTCCTCCTATAAAACCTTTTCTAGTTAGCGAAGCAACTTTTATCATATTTGATACTTTTTCTTTATCTTTTGTATTATTTAGATTTTTATTTTTTGCTAAAATAATTTCCATTTCATTTTCTAAACTTAAATAGTTTAAAGTTGTCACAATATTCCATCTGTCCATCTGTCCTTGGTTAATTTGCTGAGTTCCATGATATAAACCACTTGTATCACCTAATCCTACAGTGTTAGTTGTTGCAAATAATCTAAAAAATTTGTTTTGTTTTAGAACTTTATTTTTATCTAATAATGTAAAACTTCCTTCTGATTCTAACACTCTTTGAATTACAAACATTACATCAGGACGTCCAGCATCGTATTCATCAAAAACCAGAGCAACGGCGTTTTGAATTGACCATGGTAATATACCTTCTTTGAATTCAGTTACTTGTTTTTTGTCTTTTAATACTATTGCATCTTTTCCTATCAAATCAATTCTACTTATATGACTATCAAGGTTTACTCGTACGCAAGGCCAATTTAATCTTGCTGCAACCTGTTCTATGTGAGTAGATTTACCAGTTCCATGGTATCCTTGAATTAACACTCTTTTGTTGTATTTGAATCCAGACAAAATAGCCAAAGTAGTATCTCTATCGAATTTGTAATTTTTATCAATTTCAGGAACATACTCATTTTTTTTTGAAAAAGCATCTATTTCTAAATTTGAGTCAATCCCAAAAACTTGTTTCGTAGATATTTTTATGTCAGGCTGTATGTTTAAATTAATTGTCAATTTTTTCTCTATACGTATTTTTTAGTTGGGTATAAGCTAAAGTAATTAATTTTAATTTTTCCTCGTATTTTTTATTTCCTGCATTCATATCAGGGTGAAATTTTTTGACAAGAGTTTTAAATTTATTTTGTATTTTTTCCCATTTTAAACCAACACTTAATCCTAAAATAGCAAAGGCCTTTATATCCTTGTGATCAAAGTTAAATTCATTCTTTAATTTGGATTTATCAAATTCATCTTTCAGTGTGTTATTCCAGAGAACTTTGAAAAAATTATCTGAAGAACTGAAATTTTGAGTTTTTTTATGCCAAGTCATATCTGATTTTAAAAAATTATAAATCTGCTCATCATTCATACCTGAAAAATAGTTCCAATTTTTATTAAATTCCTTAACATGGTTTAAACACAGCAATCTATAGCTTTTACTATTGTCTTTTTCAATTGGTGCTTTGTATTCACCAATTTCAAAACAATTGTTCCAATCACAAATATTTTTCATATTATGGTATTATATAAATATTTTTTATGGATATAAATAAATTAATTTTAACTGTTAAAAAAAAGATTAGAGATAATATATTATTAGAAAATATAAATGTTGAAGATAAAACTTTTCTCCATAAAAATCATCAAACTCATAAACTTGGAAAATTCCATTTAAAATTGGTTATTACATCTTCAGAATTAAAAAAAATGGACAAAATTGAATCAACAAAAAAAATTTATAAAATTTTAAACGAAGAACTAAAAACACATATTCATTCTATACAAATTTTAATTAATTAGTTCATTTTTAATAAAATAACCTATTTTTTTTTGGTTAAAATTTAAATTTAATATAGGGTTACCAATTTTCTTTAATAAGATTAGATTGATTTTATTATTATTGTTTTTTTTATCTTTGTTCATAAATGAAATTATTAGTTTTAAACTTTTAATAGAAAAATATTTATTAAGAGGCATAGTTAGTTTGAATTTAATTAAATGATCATTAATTAATTTAAATTCATTTTTAGATAATAAATTATTTTTTAAACTAAATTTAGATGCACTCATTATTCCTATAAGAACAGCTTCTCCGTGGTTTAGTTTTTTTGAATATTTTAAAGAAGCTTCGTAAGCATGAGCAAAAGTGTGACCAAAATTAAGTACTTTTCTTAATTTTTTTTCTCTTTCATCTTTTTCAACTATTTTTTTCTTAATCAAGCAACTTTGATAAATTGATCTTTCTATAAAAGGACTTTTTAAATTTAAAATTTTTGATGCATTTTTATTTAAAAACAAAAAAAATTTTTTATTAGAAATTATTGAATGTTTTAGTATTTCTCCATAACCACAAACTATTTCTCTTTTTGGGAGTGTTTTTAAAAAATCTGTATCTGATATCACTATAGACGGTTGATAAAATGATCCAATTAAATTTTTGCCACTTGATGTATTTATTCCTGTCTTACCACCAATTGATGAATCTACTTGTGCTAAAAGAGTAGTGGGAACATTTATAAATTTTATTCCTCTTTTAAATATACTTGAAGCAAATCCAGATACGTCACCTACAATTCCACCTCCAATAGATATTAAACAATCATTTCTATGAAAGTTATTTTTTAAAAGTATTTCTAAAATTTTGTTAACATTTGTTTGATTTTTATTTAATTCATTCGCTTTAAATAAATGAATAATTATTTTTTTTTTAGATAAAGATTTAATTATTTTTTTTATTAAAAATTTTGGAATTTTATTGTCAATTACCAACAAGCACTTATCAAATTTTATTGAATTTTCATTTAATATTTTAGACAGTTTTCCAATTAAACCAGATCCTATAATTATTGCATATTTACTATTTGTATTTACTTTTAGTTTAATTTTTTTCATATAAGTACAGAATTTTCTTAACTATTTCATCTTTTGTTTTTTTATTACAGTCTATTTCAAAATTTGCCCTAGAATATATTTTTGATCGACTAAAAATTAATTCATTAATTTCTAAATTAGTCAAGTTAACAGTTAATGGTCTTATTTTACTATTTTTAATTCTATTAAATAATGTTTTTGTATCCCAATTTAGCCAAAAAGATAAATGATTTGATATTATTTCTTTCCTTATTTTTTCATTTAAAAAGCCACCACCACCAAGAGATATAACATTATTGCATGATTCTAAGAATTTTATTGTAGTTTTTTCTTCTAGTTTTCGAAAAAAATTTTCACCTTTTTTTTTAAATATATCAAAAATTTTCATTTTCATTTTTTTTTCTATAATTTTATCAATATCAACAAAATTTGTATTTAATCTTTTTGAAATTAAATAGCCTATTGTGGACTTTCCTGAAGCCATCATCCCTACTAAAACAAGGTTTTTTTTTGATTTCATAAATTTCTTTTATTGAAAAAACACAAATATGTCTTAATTAATTGTATAGTGAAAATATTATGAAATTTCATAAAAGACAAGGGGACAAGTCTGGTTTTTTTATAAAAACTTTAATCAAAGTTGCTTTGATTTTTGTTTTTGTTTTTTCTTTGGTAATATTTGTTGATAAAATAGATTTTCCTACTCCCAACAAAAAAACTCAAACAATAGTGCCAAATGAAAATTTTAAAATTATTAAATAAAATAAATTTATTAATTATTTTTTTTTTTTTTATATTTATTTTTAAAGCAAACACAAACGAACCCGTAGATATATGGAATGTTGATTTAAAAAAAAAGACGGAAGAACCTAATATTACCGAAAACCAAATATCAGACGATGATTTGGAAGAACAATCAATTTATGAAGGGCAAATTGAAAATCAAAATCAAGAGATTATAGAGATTGAAGAGGACGAAACACTAATATCTAAAAAAATAAAAATAGCTGGATTATATGATCCTTCAGATAATGATTTAACTATTAATATGTGGTCTAATTCTGATGGAAATCAAATATTAGATATTTATAAAAGAATTGAAAAAATAAAATTATCAAAAGATGCAAAAGAAATTTTAAATACATTATTTTTAACAAATTCTTATTTCCCTCAAAAAAATATTGCTGATGAAAAATTTATTAAGTTAAAAGTAGATTTACTTATAAAGAACAAGGAAACTAAATTAATTGAAGATTATGTGATTAAAAACAAAGGTTTTAAAGAAAATTCAGAATTAATTAAGTTTGCAGTAGATGAACATTTATCAAAAGCAGAACTTGAAAAATCGTGCGACCTACTATCAAAAGTTGAAGAAGATATTGATGATAATTATTTAGAAAAATTTAATATTTATTGCTTAATCACCCAAAATAAAAAAGAAGAAGCTCAGCTGCAATTTGATTTAAAAAAAGAAGAAAATTTTAAAGATAAATTTTTTGAAAATATATTTGATTATTTAATGGGTTATTCAGAAAAAATTGATAATAAAATTTCAGAAAAATCAATTTTAAATTTTCATTTATCCCACAGAACAAATCTCAATTTTAAATTTGAGCCAAATGAATCTACCACTAAAATTATATGGAAATATCTTTCATCTTCAAATTTGCTTGACGATATAGAAAATGTAGATTTAGAAGATAAAAATAGAATTACTATTATCGAAAAAGCTACTCATGAAGACAATTATAGTGAAAAAGATCTGTATGATCTTTATAGAAGATTTCAATTTAATATAAATCAACTTTTAAATGTAAAACAGTCTTATAAACTTTTATCAAATACAGAAGCAAGAGCACTTGTTTACCAAGGTATTTTAATTACCAATGAAATTGATTTCAAATTAGAACTTACTAAGCTTCTAAAAAATTTGTTTTTAAAGGACAATATTGCCAATGCATTTAAAGATGAGTTAGCAAGGATTTTAAAAGAAATAAATGAAGATGATGTACCATTAAATTATATAAGTTTTTATAATAATTTTGTAAATGAGAAAGAAAAAAACTTAAAAAAAATTAAAATTAATAATAAGATTCTTCATAGATCAAAATTATTAAATCATTTTAGAGCAGAAATACCAATAAAAAGTACCGAAAAAGATTTAAATGATTTATTGAAAAAAATAAAAAAAAATAAAAATTATTTCTTTTCTACAAAAGATGTAATTTTAGTGGAGTCTTTAAAATCTGATGGTATAAAAATTTTAAAAAAATACGATGATCTTTATGAAATAGAGAATTCTAATATGCCAGAAGATATACAAAAATTAATTAACAATAACGATATTGGTATGGTTTTGTTGAGATTAGTTGAAGTTATTGGACAAGATGACTTAAATAATATTGGATCTGAAACACTATATTTCATAATAAGCGCTTTAAATCAGCTTAATATTGACAAGTTAAGAAATAAAATTTTATTAAAAGTTCTTCCTTTAAAAGTTTAAAAAATATAATAAAATTATCTTATGTCCGTCAAAACAATTATTATAGAACCTAATAAGTTACTAAGACAGGTATCCGAAACAGTCGAAATAGTGGGAAAAACTGAACAGAAATTAATGGATGACATGTTAGATACTATGTATGCTGCCAAAGGAATAGGTCTTGCAGCAATACAAATTGGCATACCTAAAAGAATATTAGTTATGGATCTTTCTAAAGATCAAAACAATAATAAACCAATGTATTTTGTTAATCCCGTAATTAAAAACAAAAATATTGAAAAATCAATTTATGAGGAGGGATGTTTATCAGTTCCAGGTCAATTTGCAGAAATAGAAAGGCCAAGCAAATGTGAAGTTGAATACTTAGATTATTATGGTCAAAAAAAAATTCTAAAAGCTGAAGGCTTATTAGCAACTTGCATTCAACATGAAATGGATCATTTAGAAGGAATTTTATTTATTGATCATTTATCAAAACTAAAAAAATCAATGATATTGAAAAAACTTTCTAAAAATAAGCCAGATAGAATAGTTGTTTAATTAATGTTAAAAAAAATTGTTTTTATGGGCACACCTATTTTTGCTGTGCCAATTTTAAAATCATTGTATCAAAATGGTTATCCAATATCAGTTGTTTATACTCAGCCACCACAAAAATCTCATAGAGGTCAAAAAATTAATAAATCTCCTATACAGAAAATGTCAGAAACGCTAAATATTGAATTTAGAACTCCACTAAATTTAAAAAATAATAAAGAAGAGTATGATTATTTAAAAAAATTAAATGCAGATATATCCATAGTTGTTGCTTATGGAAAAATTATCCCAAAAGAAATGCTAACTTTAACAAAAAAAGGTTTTATTAATATTCACGCAAGTTTACTCCCTCGTTTGAGAGGTGCCGCTCCCATTCAAAGATCAATAAAGAACTTAGATAAAGAAACAGGTATAAGTATTATGAAACTTGAAGAAAAGCTAGATACAGGACCCATAAGTAATTCTTATCTTTTAAATATTTTAGAAAATGAAAATTCAGAAAATTTATCAGAAAGACTTTCTTTATTAGCTGC
>Ga0163108_10002590_pt1 | contig 13059 bp, 9 predicted proteins | sample Fk1155metaG_FD_109644 | JGI IMG/M metagenome (GOLD analysis project Ga0163108, IMG submission 109644) | Marine microbial communities from the Central Pacific Ocean - Fk160115 155m metaG | ecosystem: Environmental > Aquatic > Marine > Oceanic > Photic zone | place: The Central Pacific Ocean...
ACCCCTCCATCGCCCTGTTTCTGCGCGGGCGGCGGCGAGGCAAGGGCGGACTGAAACTCCGGGAGCGTGGCTAGAGACACCCACTCGCCGGAGCCGTCTGCCTCGACGAGCGAGTCGCGAGTGCACCGGTGCTGCGCGATCCACTGCTGCAGCTCATCTGTGGTGACCGGCCCGTACTCGGCACCGTCCGTTCCCTTGATTTTGAATTGCTGGCTCATGGATTCAGTTCGTCAAACTTCGACACCCATGGAGCGGAGGTGTTCCTTCACTTCGGGGTCGTTCAGGAAGACCAACGTGACGATACCCAACGTCAGGTTGACGACGTCGCAGTTGATGATATTGACGATCTGCATGATCGCAATAGTCTTGGCGGATGTGAAGGCACGGGCCGGATTGCTGCCCAGCATCTGACTGCCCTTGATGATAGCCATGATACCGAGAACCAGCGAGTAAACCCATGGGATGTAGAGAAACATCGTCCCCATCGCAAGGCCCAGGCAAGTCAGCAGAGCCATGATCCCGCCAACCAGCGTCATGATACTTATGGCCTGTATTTTCCCGGGTATTACCGGACGACCTCCGAGAGCTGTTTGGGGCGGAGTGGGTGGCACCGGAGACTTCGCCACCTGGCGGCAGATGTAGCTGAGTTCCCCAATTTGATTCAATGGGAGCCATTCGCCGTCGGGTGTTTTTCGGACCAGCGAGTTGCCATCTACCCGACCGCCTTTTGCCCATTCAAGAATATTCCCCTCGTCCACAGGACCATAAACATTGCCGTCTTCTGCTTTGAATTCGTACATGTTTTTTCCTCGGTGGAAGAATTGTATCAGGGATTAATGATCGGTCAACGATTCAAGCTTTGCCAAGGCCAAGCCGTCGTCGATGACCGATACCGCCAAGTCCCAGCCCTCGATTGCCGAGTCGGTCTTGGCGGCAACAAACAGCGCGTGGCCAGCGTTAAGCAGCACAGCATCCCGACGCGGGCCGCGATCGTCTCCGGAAAGGATCGCACGGATCGTCACCGCGTTTTTCTCGGCGTCCCCACCTTTCAGATCGTCGAGCGTAGCCGGTTGCAGCGGAAAGAGGCTCGGTTCGTCGCAGCTCACGCTAAAGCCACGATCCTGATAAAACTCCGCAATGGTGTTTTCGCCGAAGGTCGAGAGTTCGTCCATCGCGCCCTCGCCAGCCTTGCCGTTCACAACCATACCGCGCCGGATGCCGATTGACTGAAGCACACGGCCGATTGGTTCGCACAGCTCAGCCTTGGATACGCCGATGAGCTGCGCCGTCGGCCGGGCCGGGTTGAGCAACGGCCCGAGAAAGTTGAAGACCGTCCGTTGGCCGCGCTCGGCGCACAGCTTGCGCGCCGGCATGATGTGCTTGAACGCCGGATGATAGCCTGGCGCAAAAATGAACGCGAAGCCGTGATCGCGCAAACTGGCCGCCACTTGCTCCGGCGTAAGGTCGGTCGGGATACCGAGCGCTGCCAGCACGTCGGCACTGCCAGACTTGGATGTGATCGCGCGGTTGCCGTGCTTCGCCACGGTCACACCGGCCGCAGCAGCGACAATAGCCACCGTGGTGGAGATGTTGAATGTCCCTAGTTTGTCCCCGCCGGTACCGCAGACGTCGAGCATCTCGCGGCCTCGCGTCTCGTCATCGAGCGGCACGGGCAGCGCCTTGTCGCGCAGCTCGCTCGCGAACGCTGCGATCTCCCCCGACGTCTCTCCCTTGGTTGCCAACGTCGCGAGAAAATCGGCCTTGGCCTCGGGAGTGACAGTCTCATCGGTCAGGCAGCCAATCGAGGCGCGTACCTGTTCATCGGCGAGCGCCGTGCCGTCAGCCAGTTGATTGGTCAGTGTGTCCAACATGGCCGAGACGATACGCGTACCACCGCTGGTTGGCCAAGCGCCGATTACTCTCGGTTGCGCTTTGAGCGAAGTCGTGGGACGCTTGGCTAGGTTTGACGACGGATAAACAAAAGATCGTACTCCCGGGCGGTGGCGGCTTCATCGGCCGACATGCCACACGGCACTTCGCGGCCAAGGGCTGGGAGGTGGTGGTGCTGTCCCGGCAACGGCAAGAACAGCGGGAGGGCGTCCGCTTCATTTGGTGGGACGGTGCAAACCTCGATGCATGGGCTGATGAACTCAACGGTGCTACGGCGGTCATCAACCTCGCGGGGCGTACGGTCAACTGCCGATACGGCAAAAAAAACCGGCGAGAGATTTACGAGTCACGAGAGTTCTCGACCGAAGTGATCGGTGAGGCTATCGCGAAGTGTGTCATGCCTCCGCCGGTGTGGTTCAATGCCAGCTCGACGACCGTGTACCGCCACGCGCTCGACCGCGCCATGGACGAGTCCACCGGCGAAATTGACCCCGTACCGGAAGGAGGGCCGAGGAACAAGTGGGAGTTCTCCGTCGATGTGGTGAACCGCTGGGAGAAGGCGCTGTTCAATGCAGCGACGCCCGACACACGTCGCATCGCGATGAGGCTGTCGATGGTGTTCGGCAGCGGCGCGGGCGGTGTGTTCGAAGCATTCCGCAACATTACCCGGTTTGGGCTCGGCGGCACGCAGGGGCCCGGCAATCAGTACGTCAGTTGGCTGCATCTGGACGATTTTTTGCGGATGATCGACTGGTGCCTTACCCACAGGGAACTCAGTGGGCCGATCAACATGTGCTCGCCCAACCCGATGTCAAACCGCGACTTCATGCGGACGCTGCGCGAGGCGTGTAGAGTGAGGATTGGCCTGCCGGCAACGGCATGGATGCTCGAGATCGGCGCCTTCTTTATGCGCACTGAGACGGAGCTACTGCTCAAGAGCCGCAACGTGGTGCCAAGGAAACTGCTCAAGTCCGGTTTCAAGTTCAATCACCCCACCTGGCCCGAGGCCGCAAAAGAAATCGAGTCCACATATCGCCATTGATTACCCAAAACCAATTCTCACTGCCCCGCTATATGCCTACGAACGCTACACGATTCGGCGGCTTATGAGTGAAGAAGCAGGTGAACAAACACAATGCGCTTGACCAAGCGTTACACTTCGTCCAAGGGCGTGGTAGCGTCACCGAAGGTTTTTGGGTGGACATCCATTTTGTCCATCATACTGAGGAAGAGGCGGGACATTTGGCGGTCGGGCTTGCCGAGATAGTTCAGATTCTGCCCGCCCTTGATGCGACCACCGCCGCCGCCGAGCATCACGACTGGCAACTGGGTGGCATCATGATGGCCGTTTAGCATGCTGGAGCAAAGCATCAGCATCGTGTTGTCGAGCACAGTGCGTTCGCCCTCCTTAATGCCATCCAACCGCCGCGCGATGTAGGCCATTTGCTCGAGGAAAAACTGGTTCACTTTTAGCAAGTCTTCGGTGTCGCTGTGCGAGAGCAGGTGGTGAATCATGTAGTCCACACCGAGGTGCGGAAAGCGCAGTGTACCATGGTCGTTGTTCAACTTGAGCGTGCAGATGCGCGTGGTGTCGGTCTGGAATGCCAGCACGAGCAAGTCGCTCATGAGGCGCATGTGCTCGACGATGTCTTGCGGGTAACCGTCCTCCGGACGCAGCATGTCCGGCTTGTCCAAAGTCGGCCGCCACCCCTGCAGTTCTCGGCGTTTACCAGCGCTCTCGATCCGCTGTTCGACTTCGCGAACAGAGTTCAAATACTCGTCGAGCTTTTGCTGGTCCAGTCGACTGATGTTGCGTCGCAAATCTTTCGCGTCCGACAGGACAGCATCGAGCACGCTTTGGTCGCCAGCCTGCGCCTTGTCCTTGAAGAGTTGATCAAATGCCAACGCGGGATAAACCTCCAATGGGGTGGGTGTAGTCGGACTGCTCCACGAAATATGCGAACTGTAAAGCAGCGAGTAATCCTTGTGCACACCAGGGCTGGACTTCTCACAACCCAGCACGAGACTCGGCAGCTTAGTCCGGTGCCCAATGCGCTGTGCCACCAACTGATCCACGCTGGTGCCGGATTTGATCCTTCCACCCGAGGCCAAAGGCGCCCCGGAGAGCAGATTGCCGGTCTGCGAACTGTGGATGTTGCCTTTAAGTGCCTCTGCGTTGTAGAGACCGCGAATAAACACCATCTTCTCGCGGTAATCGACAAGCGGCGCGAGCACTTTACCCAGTTCCATCTCCTTACTCTGTCCCTTTGCCCACCATTCGTGCCGGTGATAACCGCAACCGGAGAACAAAATCGCCATGCGCGTTGGCGCCTCACTGGCCTTGTTCGCGTCGAGATGGGTGTCACCCCAAACACGTAGCGATTCCATCCATGGCAACGCCATCGACGCGCCCAAGCCACGGAGCATCGTGCGCCGCGAAAGTTGGTAATACCTCCTGTTCATATCGAGCTCAGTCCTTCGGTTCATGGTAAAATGACCCACACAACAATCAACCCTCATTTTTGGCCTGTCGCCCGCGAATATTGCGAAATTGAGGGCTAGTGACAATTGCCTCCACCGCCACATTGAACCGATAGTCGTTGGCTTTAAGCCGCCGTTGCATCTCCTCAAGCAGCAGCAGATCGGACAGTACCACCTCCCGGCCAAGCGCGTAGCCTAGCAGCTTGCGACAAAACTGCTTCAACACATCGTCCAACCGGTCACCAGCGAGATATTGCCTCAATCCCGTGATGCCCTCAACGGCCGCACCGTCATCCAGTCTGCTCTTCGTATTGACCGACTTGGGCCGCAATCTGCCAATGGTGTCATACTGCTCCAGCGCGAAGCCGTACGGATCGATGAGCTTGTGGCACTTGGTACATCCTGGCTCGGAGCTGTGTTTCTCGATCAACTGCCGAGCCGTCAACCCCTCCGGCACTATCTCGGGCAGGTCGGGCACCGTGGCCGGCGGTTTCGGCAGGCGCTCGCCAAGCAACGTCTCGTAAATCCAGTTACCGCGGAGGATCGGACTGGTCCGCGATGCCCCGGAGTTCACCGACAGCACCGTGGCCAAGCCAAGCACGCCACCGCGCCCCCTGGCCTGCACGCCGTCGACCCGTCGCCACTCATTGCCGCTCACGCCGTCAATGCCGTAGTGACTAGCCAATCGATCATTCAGGAAAGAATGATCGGCCGTTATAAAGTCAAGCACCGAGCCGTTATTGCGGAACATGTCTTCAAAAAAACGCACTGACTCTTCGTACATGACAACGCGTAATTCAGTAAACTCCGGATAGATCTTCAGGTTCTTGTCGTCGTTTTGATCGAACCCGCTAATGTGCAGCCATTGACAGGCGAACTGTTCGGCCATGCGACGTGTGCGCGAATCGCGCAGCATCCGCCGAGCCTGCGTCAGCAGCACCTCCTCGTTGACGAGATCCCCTTCCTGCGCTGCGCGACGCACCTCCTCGTCCGGCAAAGACGACCATAAGAAGTAACTCAGCCGGGTGGCGAGCTCCTCGTTCGATACCGGAACCGGTTTAGCCCCCTCCGCAGGTTGCTCACGCCTGTATAGGAACGCCGGCGATGCCAACACCCGGGCAATAGTTAATTGAATGGCCTTCTCGTGCAGTATTTCCCTGTCACGAAGGCTGCGATAGAAAGAGGTTAGATTCTCTGTCTCATCACCGGTGAGCATTCGGCGCCAGGCGCGGTGGGCAAACTCTAGCACGGCATCAAGCTGCTTTGACTCATCCTCCTTGAGACGCTTCCGAAATGCCTCGGCCTGCTTACGAAGCGGCTCAAGCATAGGAGCAAAGGCTTTGACCATGTCGGGCCGATCCTGTGTGGCAAACGCTGCATTCTGCTCATGCGAAACAACAAGCTTAAACGGCTCCTTGGAGACGTAGATCAACTCGTCCCACAGCCGATCGAGTTCAATTTCCCGAACCTCATCGAGCATCAGGCGCTGCAACGGCTCATCCTCCCGGTGATAAAGGGCAATTGTCACCACCTCATCCACCGGCACAATTCGCGGATAGCAAAGCGAAGCTGGGAAAAGATCCCGAAAATCATCCAATCCGGCAATCAGTCGCTTCTCCGAATCACCGCCAAGCGCAGCGATAAGAGAGTGCCCCGGAGTTAATTCATCTGCCACCGTCTTGCTCAAGCCAACCGCGAGTTGGACACTGCCTTTCACTCCATGCTCCGGTTCGAGTTCGCCGGACAGCATCAGTGTGCGACCCTCGGCCAACTCCGCTGGAATGCGCAACTCAACGATCGCAGGCGCCTTTACGATCAGGTCCGCCGTGACCATTGGCTGGCCAAAGGGATGCTTACCAAACCGTGTGTCCGATTCAACGGTCTTTAGTATGCTGGCGTAGCTGTCTGGAACTGAGAGCTTCTGCAGGTGTTGAAACAGAAGAGCGTCGGGTGAGTTTAGCTGAGCCGAGTCGATGCCGGTGGCCAGAGCGTGAATGCGTTCGGCCAAGTCGGCTCGCTTGGCGGGATTCGCTGTCGCCTGCCAGCTGGCTAGCAGTGAACCGGCAGGGACAGTCATCACCCTCTCCGAAAGCTTGTTCACCGAATCGACTTCTCCATTGTAGAAATGCCAGATATCATCGTGCCCGTGAGTGTCCTTCAGTGGATTGCTCTCGAGAATGTTCCCGGAAATTTCCCTGGCCATGTCCCACTGGCGCCTGGCGCCGTCGAACTCCGTGATGACCATGTTGATCTGCGTCAGGTCACAGGAGTGATTTTTCTGGCGCGGCCCGACGATGATCGAGATCAGTTCACCACGGCGAACGGCCAGTTTCCTAAGCGGCATTTCTGCGGAACCTCCTCGATCGAAGTCGCCGCTGCCCAGGTTACTAACCTTGCCGGTGGCACGATGCTGAACCCACCATTCGACACCGTTGCCGCACTCTGGATGGGTGTCGGCAATTCGCGCTGTAACTGTGACAATGCCACCGATCGGGCTTTGCCAACCGACTGCAGCAAATACTGTCGGCGAAGGATGCATTACAACCGAATTCGGACGGCTAATGCCGGGAATGCGCACTTCGGTGCCAGACGAATTGGCTGAGACAGAAGGCGTGCCGACAGTTCCCCAGCCGTTTACGAAATCATAGTCACCAGACTTGGATAGTTTTTGAGTGAACAAGCGTTCGACTTTCACCGGACCGCTGGAGCCTAGCACCAAATAATTGAGCCAAGCGGCAAGAGCAGCGGCATCGACACCATGCTGTTTTGCCAACGCAACGATATCTGGTTTCTCGCTGGCAAACTCCGCAGCAGCGGTGAGGAGCTTGGTTGTATCACCCAGCATCTCACGGCGAAGCTTGGCTAGGCGCTTGGCCAAACCAGGCACATCCCGCAGCGAGAGATCCTCCCTACCTCCACCCACTAGACGCGGATTACGCCAACGCACAAAATCATTCTCGTTTCCATCACCCACATCGTTGGCAGCTAGATATACTACGACATCGCCGCCGTCCGATAGCGGGGTGAGTTCAATACTGAAAATCTCGGTCGATCGGGTGATATTTTCCGGGTTCATCCACGCCGTTGGCCCACCCGCCCGCCCGATGTGACCTATCGGATCAAAGCGCCACAACACCTGTTGCCACTGCTGTATTTTCTCTACAATAGACTTCGGTTTTCCATCCTTCGTTGCCCTCCATTGCTTACGAATACTGTTAAGCAAAAAGGATCCTACCGGGTCGCTGTTTCGATTGAGCATCTCCCACAACAGTCGGAGATATTTTGCGTTTAATCCACGCTCCTCCGCAATCACAGCGATTGGCTTTAGGCCTTTGGCTAAGGCTTCACGCTCAGCCAATGTAGCGGAGAAATAATGCTCGAGAGGAATGCTACCATTGCGATTAATCACGTTTGCCTTGGCCTCTGGAGAGTCGTTCCAATTGTCACCGGTATTTCCGACAACATCCACGTACCTCGCATAAAACCTCTGGATTCTGTCCATCAAGTGATCAGCACGATCACGTTCGGTGTCATATTTCGAAAACCGAATGCCGTCCGGCACCAGAACGACGTGCTGCGCAACTTCTTTGCCAGCATCCAGGAATTTGTTCACGAGTCCGGGCGACATCACCAGCGCATCGCCGGCGTTGGTGAAACCCTCGCCGGCTGCGCCGTCAACAGGGAACTCGCGGGTCGGATCCAACGAGGCGACTCCGGTGAGATCGCGAACAGAGTAGTTATACTCTTCATTGTTGAGTCGCCGCAACGCCACCCTGCCCGGGTCGCCCGCCCGCACCTTGGCCTCCTCAAGCAAAAAGCGGTGCACCCAGCCCTGCAGTTTCGCGTACTGTGCTTCGCTGGGCTGATCCGATTTTTTAGGCGGCATCTGCCGACTCGAGAGCACGTCATCGACCTTGAGCCAAGCTTTGGTGTCGCGCCGGATGTCAGCGACCGTCCGAAATGCATCGAGATCAATGTCCGCATCGGCATCCTCGTCTGCGTGGCACTCGAAACAAAACTCATCGAGCAACGGCCGGATCTGCGGTTGGTAAACCGCATCCAGCCCTTCGGCTATGTCAAGTGGTGAAAAGCTAAACGAAGCCAGTATAAAAACTGGCCAGCAACCAAGACGGCGAAAAAAAAGCGACATAATCTACCCTCAAAGAGGAACGCAAACTAGTCCTTAAATATGAACACTCGTCAAGACCGCAAGTACGCCACAGGCAAACATTTGGAGTTGTTTACCTACTGGACTCTGGGAACCAAAAATATGGTCGGAGTGGAATTTTTAACCGGGCTTGGGCAACTCCCCGAGAAGGCTTTCTTCTGTTCGCTCCGGTCAAGATCAAGGGCTGCCACGGTGGCCCTGGCCGTGCCATCGCGCTTTATTGATCAGGTAATAAGGTCGGCGGAGTGCATCAAGTCAAAGTGTCTTTCTCCTGAACTTTTTTCACGGCAGCCTCACTATGATGGATCGGATCAACCCTGAATGTCTGCGGGCAACTCTGTCAACCGCTTGAGCATCGATATCATCGCTCCTCTCCGCCTGGCCAAGCACTCGAAAAAAACGATTTATTGTTTGGTTTTAAGACTGCCTGACGATACTTTCTTCCAAGCGAACGGAAAAACGGTCGCATCATTATTATACAATGAAAATATTCTGTCTCGGCGCCGCTGGAAAAATCAGCCGCGAGTCGGTTCGCGACCTACTTCATTCCAAAAAAATCACCCAGATCACGATCGGAGACACCAACGAAGCCCGGGGACGCGAAGTCGTAGCCTGGTTGGATGACAACCGGGTGGAGTTTGTCCAGGCCGATGTATTTCAGACCGACCAAACCGCCGAGTTGATGAGGGACTACGACCTAGTCATGGACGGCACCCCGATATCCATCAATCACGAGTCAACCCTATGCATCGCAAAAGCGGGCGTACACGGCGTAAACTTGAACGGAACCGGACCGGAATTTGCCTTTAACGAATCGTTCGTCGAGGCAGACAAAACCTATGTACCGGGCTTCGGGATGACACCCGGCATCACTAACGTGATGGCCCGTTATGCCTATGACCGACTGGAGACTATCGATGCCATCCGCATCAGCCACGGAGCATTCCGGCCGTTCGCCTTTTCGCCGGCGATCACTGAAACAACACGTATCGAGTATGAGCCCGGTCTGGAAAGCCGAATCGTTTTTGAGAACGGCGAATTCAAGCAAGTGGAGCCGTTCGCGCGCCCGCTGGAGGTGACGCTGCCCGAACCGTTCGGAACACACACGCAATACATCATCCCCCACGCCGAAACCCAGACGCTTCCCGGGTCTTTCAAGGAGAAGGGAGTCCGGTTGATAGAGGTGCGAGGAACATGGCCGCCAGCTAACATGCAGCTGCTGCGCACGCTGTACGACTGGGGTTTTCTGGAAAACAAAACCGTCAACGTGGCCGGAAACGAAGTGGGAGTGATGGACGCCATCGCCGCCTATCTGCTGCAATCCGATCAGGGAACCACCACCAAGCTATACGGATACGCCCTGCACGTGGAAGTCACCGGGACAGAGGGCAGCAAACCCGTCAGCTACACCATGACAAACACCCATCCGGCCTCGGATGGATCAGTCGCCGGCTGGGAAAGTCTGCGCGCATACACGCGCTCGGTCGGAATCCCGATGTCGATCGCCGCCCAGTTGATTCTCGATGGTAAAGCTAATGCAAAGGGAGTCGTCACCCCAGAACTGGCATTCGAGCCAGAGGTTGTCTTCGCCGAGTTGGAGAAACGAAAGATTGCGATTCATATCGACAAACGAGAGATTGGCTAACCCTCAACCGCACCAATCCAGATTTCCAAGTCATCGGTCTTGGCGTTTTGTAGGAAGCGGTCGAGGTGCTTGATACCGTAAGCGTGAAAATCCACGTCCAGTGTTGAGATACCCACCTGCACGTAGGACCACATCGCCTCGCGCAGGTCGGACAATACCCGCAGCAGATGCAGCCGGGCCATTTCCGCCGGGCTTGGTTCCCGACCAAGATACGAGTCCATCAGCGTGCGGCAACCGGTCTCATCCATGCAAAAGTTGACCGCGCAATTACCCAAGTCAACGTACGGATCACCCATGCCGGCGTATTCCCAGTCCAACAGGTAAAGCTGTTCATTGCTCTGCAGGAAATTCGCCGCGATCAGGTCGTTGTGGCACGGGGCCAACACCACTGGGCAACGCCCGACTGCCTCAATGATTTTCGCTGAGAACTCCAGCGCTTCACCGAGTTGACCGGGATGAGTGACATTGAATCGCTTGGCAGTCGCGATGTAGTCATCGATCACCGTTGGCAGATCGAATGTACCGGGAACCTCCGGAGCCGAGTGCAGCCGATGAAGCAGTCTGGCTACGCGGCGGATTGTCGCCGGGCAGCCGGTGTCGATCGAGCCGCCCTCGACGAAACGGGTGACGAGGATTTCGTGCGCACCGATGAAGGCGACCGGCTCCGGGGCGATGCCTATCTCCCAAGCCACTCGAGAAATTGCGTTTTCCTTTTGCCGGTCAATGCCGAACAGATCGGTGTCTTTCCCTGGCAAACGAACGACGAACTTTTCGCATCTGCCGGTCTCGATCAGAAGGTTTTGATTCGTCAGCCCGCCGGGAATGGGGCTGAACGTAAATGTACCCCAGCCGGGGAATTCAGCTCCCAGTAACGCTCTTACCTGCTCAATTGAAATCATGTCGAACGAACTTTGCTTAGCCAAGCACGTTCAGTTAAATGTTCTCCTTCGGAGCCTCAGGATCCTCCTTGGGCGGTTTCTTCGCGCCGGGAGGTGGCTCGACAACGACCACCGGCACCGGGTAGCGCAACTTCATCACATCGTCGACGACCACCTCGATATTGTACACGCCGGGGGCCTCAAACTTGGTCCCGGCGAACACCGCGATGTTGGTCGCGTGATGCGCCGGGTCGCGCAGGGCAAACTTGGTCTCACACTTGCGGATGATCGTCTCCTGGTCAGGTGCGAGGAGGCGAATATTTTCGTGGAACTCGCCCACGCCGGCAACCCATCGCGTGAACACGCACAGTTTGCCAGCGACGATCGGCATCTTGGGCACGCGGATGACCCCAATGATGCCAAGCGCGATGAAGTTGCCAGTGGCTTCCTGCCGTACGTCTTCGCACAGCATGGAGCATTGCAGGTCGGGAAGTATTCGGGATGCTTGCATTCTATATGTAAAATCTATCGATTGCGCTCGGCGGTTTGCTGCTCGGCGGCGCGAACGGTGTTGCGCATCAGCATCGCGATCGTCATCGGGCCGACTCCGCCAGGGTTCGGGGTAATCCGGCCCGCAACCGACTGCACGGCACGAAAGTCCACATCACCGACAAGCCGGTAGCCCTTTTCGACGGCAGAATCATCGACGCGATTAACTCCAACGTCAATCACCGTCGCGCCCGGCTTGACCATGTCCGCTTTGACAAACTCAGCCACGCCCATAGCCGCCACAATGATGTCCGCACGGCGGCAATGCTCCGCCACATCGCGGCTCCGCGAATGGCAAAGCGTGACAGTGGCGTTGGCGTCCTTGGCCTTTTGGCAGAGGATTGCTGTCATCGGTTTGCCGACGATGTTGCCCCGTCCGAGAATAACCACTTCCGCGCCCTCGACCGGTACGCCTGATCGAACAAGCAACTCGTGCACGCCGCCCGGGGTACACGGCACAAAGCCGCCGGTCTCACCGAGCATGAGTTTGCCGACGTTTACAGGGTGAAAACCATCGATGTCCTTGGACGGTAACACGGCGGAGAATACTTTCGTTTCGTCAACATGGCGTGGCAATGGCGCCTGAACGAGGATGCCGTGTACGCTGGGGTCGGCGTTAAGCCTGCCGACCATCTCAATCAAATCCCCCTCCGACGTGTCTTCCGGTAGCACGTTGGTCTCGGAGCGAATGCCGAGCTTGGCCGCAGCACGTTCCTTCATGCCAACGTATACCCGTGACGCAGGATCCTCGCCAACGCGGATGAACACAAGGCTCGGTTCGACGCCGGCGGACTTAAGCATGCCGACACGGGATCCGGTCTCCACGTGAACCTCCCCGGCAATCGCGCGTCCGTCTATCAGGTTATTGGCAGGCATCAGGGAAGCGTCTTTAGCGTACGAACATCGAGCAGTGGCAGCGCAGGCCAGCGCGAATCCACAGCCTCAACGCCAGTGAGGATGACCCTACGGTTGCGTAGCATGCTCATCAACCGCTCAAACGTGATCAACTCGCCGCTATCACCGGGCGTCTTGAGTGGTCCGGTGTCGGATGAGTAAAGATAATTGATGGTCCGGCCGTTGTCGTCGAGCAGTTCAAACCGGCTTGGGGCTCTCGGGCTGCGGAAGAAGCGCCGCTTGATGACACCTTCGCGGTTGACGATGCGCGGCGGCGGCACCGGCAGCTTCGTTTCGGTGACTGCGGGGGTCGCTTCCGGCTTGGGTTCCTCAGCGTCCTCCGGATTGCCCATCGGCGGCTTTTGCCTGTCGGAGGCCTCTGAGACGTCGACCACGACGACTTCCGGCTCGGGAGGATTCGGCATGTCACCTGGCTGCGGGATCGTTTCTGTTTCGTCCTTCGCATCGGTGACATTTTCCTCCTCCGGCTTGGCTTCCTCCTCCGGCTTGGCTTCCTCCTCCGGCTTGGCTTCCTCCTCCGGCTTGGCTTCCTC
>Ga0163108_10002592_pt1 | contig 13056 bp, 10 predicted proteins | sample Fk1155metaG_FD_109644 | JGI IMG/M metagenome (GOLD analysis project Ga0163108, IMG submission 109644) | Marine microbial communities from the Central Pacific Ocean - Fk160115 155m metaG | ecosystem: Environmental > Aquatic > Marine > Oceanic > Photic zone | place: The Central Pacific Ocean...
ACAGGCGGTCAAGAATGCAAAACCGTACTTCATAGAAGAGCCTCCAAATAAGATGGTTTACCGTCTGTTGTTTTCCGCTTTCAGGCCAGCAGGCAATCTGCCCGCAGAACAAGGCCGATAATCTTTCTTCGGCAACAGAAAGAAAAAGCAGAAACAAAACTGGTCGAAAAAAACGGAGACGACGCGGCGAACCCGTAAAACAACGCAATGGCGTGATCTCAGGCGATCATAAAAAATACGGCCAGCCCGGGATGCCCTCGGATGCCCGGGCAACAAGGGCCCGCTGAAGCTGCACCGAGGAACATTTTTTAGCGCCCTCGATGGCTCAACTGAAGGCGAGGAGCCTGGTTGCGATGAATGGATGGTCAACCCACTGTAAAGCTCCGGCGAAGAAAAACGCCGCCGCGGCATTTCCGCTCGCTGCCCGCCCCCACTGGGAATGGGAAAAGGGCTCGCCAACCATCGAAGCTGGGCGCCGGAACCTCGCGGCTATCCGGCAAGAAACAGGCGCTCTATTCGACCGTCCAGGTCTCGCCGCCGGCCAGGAGCGCCGCCATATCACCGGCATTGGGCTGTTCCTTAGCGGTCGCCACCTGTTCGTCCAGCAGGCCATCGTAGGTGGGCTTGTCGATCGCCCTGAAGACCCCGACGGGAACCGGCGTTGATTCGTCGGCCTCCTCGAGCCTCGCGAGCAGGTTGGCGAGAGTCGGGTCGAAAGTCTTCTCGTCATGGACAAGCAGGCCGGACTCCTCAGCCCCATTGGCGAGGTCGACGACGACCGGCTTGAGACCATCGAGGCGAATGCCCTTGTCTCTCTCCTTACCGAAGACCATCGGCTGCCCATCCTCGAGGACAATCGTCCTGTCATCGCGAACCTTCTTGTCGGCGAAGGACTTGAAGGCGCCATCGTTGAAGATATTGCAGTTCTGATAGATCTCGACAAACGCGCTTCCCTTGTGCTGGGCCGCCCGCTTGAGAATACTCGCAAGGTGCTTGGTGTCGGCATCGATCGTCCGGGCGACAAAGGTCGCCTCGGCCGCCAGCGCCAGGCTGAGCGGATTGATGGGATAGTCCACCGAGCCGTGAGGTGTAGACTTGGTCTTCTTGCCCTGCTCGGAGGTCGGCGAGTACTGTCCCTTGGTGAGACCGTAGATCCGATTGTTAAAGAGGAGGATCTTCAGATCGACATTCCGTCGCAGGGCGTGGATCAGGTGGTTGCCGCCGATGCTCAGGGCATCGCCGTCACCCGTGACGACCCAGACCTGCAATTCGGGCCGTGAAATCTTCAGCCCCGAGGCGAAGGTCGGCGCGCGGCCGTGAATGGAATGGAAGCCGTAGGTGTTCATGTAATAGGGGAAACGGCTCGAACAACCGATCCCCGAGATGACCGCCACGTTCTCGCGCGGGATCCCCTGCTCCTGGCAGATCTCCGGCATGGTCTTCTGCATCTGGGCGAGAATCGAATAGTCTCCGCAACCGGGACACCAACGGACAATCTGATCGGAAGTGAAGATCTTGCGATCGTACTCCTCGATCTCCTTGATTTTTTCAGGTGAAAGCTCAGGCTTCGCTGTCATTTTTCTTTCCGGCTACATGCCGCGTATTGAGGAGAAGAAGCTCCCGGCAACGCTCTACAGAAGCTCCTCTATTTTCTGCTCGATCTCCCCGATCTGGAACGGCTGCCCCTGCACCTTGTTGAGGCCCTCTGCATCGATACAGAACCTGGCGCGAATAAGGAAGAGCAACTGGCCCATGTTGAGTTCGGGAATCAGTATCTTTTTAAATTTTCCGAGAACCTCTTCGATGTTCGCCGGGAACGGATTGAGGTGGCGCAGATGAGCCGAGGAGACCCGCCCGCCGCGGCCGCGAACACGGTTCACCGCCGAGGTAATGCTTCCGTAGGTACTTCCCCAGCCGAGCACCAGCACGTCACCGCCATCGGAGTCGCCATGGACCTCGAGTTCGGGAATGCTCTGAGCGATCCTGTTGACCTTCTCCTCCCGGAGCTCGGTCATCCTCTGGTGATTATCGGGATCGTAGCTGACGTTGCCTGTGTCTTCCTGCTTCTCGATTCCGCCGAGACGGTGCTCGGTGCCCGGGTTTCCCGGGATGGCCCAGGGGCGTGCCAGCGTTTCGGGGTCACGCTGATACGGAAGAAATCCCTCCGAATCGGTGGTGTTCTGAACCTCGATATCGGGAAGATCCTCTACCTCCGGAATATTCCAGGGCTCGGCGCCATTGGCCAGATAACCATCGGAGAGATACATGACCGGAACCATGTACTTTGTAGCGATCCTGGTGGCCTCAATCGCCATGGTAAAGCAATCGGCAGGTGATTGGGGCGCCACGATTGCCACGGGGCACTCGCCGTTGCGGCCAAACATGGCCTGCAGCAGATCCGCCTGTTCCGTCTTGGTGGGCAGGCCCGTCGAGGGCCCTCCGCGCTGAACGTTGATGATAATCAATGGCAGCTCAGTCATGGCCGCGAGGCCGATGGCCTCCGCCTTGAGAGCGACCCCGGGACCACTGGTGCCGGTGAGACCGATCGCGCCGCCAAAGGAGGCTCCGATGGCCGAGCCAACCGCGGCGATTTCATCCTCCGCCTGGAAGGTCTTGACGCCAAAGTGTTTGAAGTTGGACAAACCCTCCAGAATCGAGCTGGCGGGAGTGATCGGGTAGCTGCCATAGAACAAGGGCCTGTTCGCCAGCTTCGCCGCGGCGACAAAGCCGAGCACTGAGGCCTGGTTGCCCATGAGCATACGGTAGGTTCCCGGCTCGAGCTTCGCCTTGCCGACCTTGAAACGACCAGTAAACACCTCTACCGTGTCGGCGTAATTGTAGCCGGCGGTCAGAGCCTTCTTGTTGGCCTCGAAGATCTCTTCCATCTTACCGAATTTTTTCGTCATCAACCCGAGGGTGGCCTCGAGAGAGCGGTCGTACATCCACAGCATGATGCCGAGGGCGAACATGTTCTTGCAGCGACCGGCGAGCTTGTGGCTGATTCCCGTATCCTTGACCGCCTCGAGAGTGAGACTCGTGAGAGGCACGGCGTGAACATCGTAGCCTTCGAGGTCACCGGTCTCGCGTGGGTCTTCCTCGTAGCCGGCCTTCTTGAGGTTGTTCTTACGAAAGGTGTCTGAATTGAGGATGATCGTCCCGCCGCGAACAAGATCCCTGAGATTGACCTTGAGGGCCGCCGGGTTCATCGCCACCAGGACCTCGGGAGTATCCCCGGGAGTCATGATCTCCAGCGAGCTGAAGTTAAGCTGGAAACCGCTCACCCCGGGCAGGGTTCCGGCGGGGGCGCGAATCTCGGCGGGGAAATCCGGCAGGGTACTGATGTCGTTGCCGGCGAGAGCCGAGTTATGCGTAAAGAAAGACCCGGTTATCTGCATGCCATCGCCGGAGTCTCCGGCGAAACGAATGACAACCTTGTCGACTACCTTCGGGTCTGAATCCCCAGATCCGCCGTCCTGTAAAGGAGAAGCTTGAGTCTCGACTACCATCTTGATCCTAATTAATCTGCCGGGAAAGCAATGACCGAAGAAAGCTCTTCGAGCCCGCTCTCCTATGCGGATTTTACCCCCAGAAACACTCTATCTCTCTTGCTGTAACAAAAAATCTCTTAATTGATGTTCGAGTTTTTTTAGCCCTGGCGGCCGGGCCAGGAGAACTCCGTTCAGAAATTATGAAAACTCAAAGCTGCTCAACAAATTCCGGTCGTAAAGACTGCGGTCCTGGATTAAATAACTACGCCTGCAGTAGTATCGCCCCGACCGTGCGACACCCCGAAGACGAGTCGGAGATTAACCCAATTAATCAGGTCGGTCCAATCATTCCATCCGGCATTTCAGCAGTTTTTTACTCGCCCATCGAAACCCTCCAATCGGAGGCAAATAACCCGCTGAATCGACAATAATCGTCACCTCGCGGGCCTTATTTGCGGCGTTGATTACATTATCAGCACCTCACGGAGATTCGAGCTGACGGCGCAAGGCTCCCCTGTTGAATGACTTCCGCCCAATGGCCCATAAAGCTCTTCCCGGGCATGAGAATTGCTTTCTGTCTCAGGGGAAATGGAGTCTGAACGTAACCAGGAAGTTTTTAAGGAAGAAATCATGAGACGATCCGCGCTGCTGGCCCTCGCGCTGGCGCTTTCAGCCACCTCCGTCCCGGCAATCGACGTGGATTTGCAGGAGATCCTCGGCCGGGGAGATTCAAATAATGACGGCCGGGTCGATATCAGCGATGCGGGCTTTCTCTGCCTCTACCTCTTCGCCGGCGGCCAGCAGCCTCCCTGCCTGAACCAGGCCGATGTCGACGATAACGGAAGGCTGGACCTCTCCGACGTGGTCTACCTGAACAGCTGGCTTTTCGGCGGCGGCGAGGCGCCCCCTTCTCCCGGTCCTTTCAACCAGTCCTGCTCCGTTGACTTGACCCTGCCAAACCTCTCCTGCGAGTCCGGATGCGGCTCGAGATCCTACGACTGAGGAATGGTCCGAAAAACTGAACATATTATCGGCAAAAGACTTAGGCCCCTTTCAAGGGCATAACGGGATGGACATCATCACTCTCCATCCGTAGGATGCGGGGCTTGTTTGAGCGCCGGCTTACCCTCTGGAGCGCAATGCGAAAATGCCCCCTCAAGAGATCACCAACAGACCCTCGCCGCTGCCTGAGAACTGGCTGAAGAAGTTCTTCCGCAGTGCCGACCTCGATGCTTCCTACAAGGATCTCGATGGCGTCCGGCATTTCCATGCCGAAACGATGCGGGGACGAATCCGGTCTCTCCAGCTGCGCTTCGCGGATGCCTGGGATCATTTCGACCAGGCCCAATCGCTGATCTCGGAATCGCCCAAGACCATTCCAAACCTGGTCCGGCAATTTGTCCTCGAGATTTACTCCTTCAACAATGCCCTGCTGGAAAGACCCGTCTCTTCGGACTGCCCGATGGCTGAGTTCTCTCTGCCTCCGCTGGATCCGAAGATTCTTGATGAGTATCCGGAAATTCGCTACGTGCTGGAGCTGCGCCGCAACTCCGAAGCGATGCTCAGGCTCCATACCGGCGAGCTGGACCGCGCCCGGGCGATCTACGAATCGATCCTGAAGGAGAAGCCCATGAACAAGGCCGAGCTCCTCGTGGTCTATTACCTGGGCCTGGCGGCCTGCGAAGCCCAGGGCGGCCGCGCCGAGAAGGTCGAAGATCACCTGGAGAGCGCGAGCCTCGCTGCCCAGACCCTCCAGAAGACTCTCAACCAGGCCAGCGCCGCCGCGCAACTGAACGCCTTCTACAAGTTCACCGGCAATGGTCAGAAGGCCATGGAATGGAAGCTCTTCCTGAGCAGGCTGAATTGCCCCCAGGAAACGATCTCCCTCTTCACACTGCGCGCGGAAAAAATCCACAGCCGCTGCTCGGAGAAGGGCCGCCTGGTCCTGCTCTGATCCAGCCCGCCGCGGTCACACCTACGGCAAACTGGTCTTTCAGGCAATGTTTATTACCCTAGGGTAATAAAATACTGGTAGACTCAGGCCCTGAAGATCGGACTACCCAACAACGCAACCAGGACCTTTTACCGAAAGCCATGACCATTCGAGCTCTTCCCGCCCTCCTGCTGGGGTCACTGTTATTCCTCGCCTCCTGCTCCCCTTCCAGCGAAACCGCCAGCTCCGGCAAGCTCAAGGTTGTCTGCACCACCGGAATGATCACGGATGCCGCCCGCAGAATAGGCGGCGAGCATGTCGAGGTAACCGGCCTCTGTGGACCGGGCGTTGATCCCCATCTCTACCTGGCGACCCGGGCCGACCAGAAACGCCTGAAAGATGCGGGACTCGTCCTCTATCACGGAATCCATCTCGAGGGGAAGATGGGTGATCTCCTCGCCCGCATCAGCAGGTCGCCCCGTGAAGGTCAGCACATCGCCGCTGTCGCTGAAGCCATTGACAAGGAAAAGCTCATCCGAAATGAACTGTTCGGAGCCTACCCGGACCCCCATCTGTGGTTCGATCTCCAGCTCTGGAAAACCGCGGCGGCCGCGGCCGGAAAAGCCCTGGAGAAGGCCGACCCGGAAAACGCGGAGATCCACGCATCGGCAACGCGGGCATATCTTGCGGAGATCGAGGAGACCCACAGCTGGGCGCTTGAAAAAACAGCCCAGCTTCCTCCCCGCAAGCGCAAGGTCGTCACCAGCCACGATGCCTACAATTATTTCGCCCGCGCCTACGGATTCGAGGTCAAGGGTCTGCAGGGCATCAGCACCGAGACCAAGCCCGGGCTCCAGAACATCCGGGCGGCGGTCAAGTACATCAGGGAGAACGGCATCTCCATAATCTTCGCCGAGACCTCGGTGCCGCGAGACGCCGTGGAAAAGGTCGCCGAGGAGGCCGGCTGTAAAATCTACGAGCACGAGCTCTACAGCGATGCTCTCGGAGAGCCCGGCTCGCCCGCGGATTCCTTTCTCGGCATGTTCCGTTTCAACCTCGAGACGATCGTGGACGCCCTTGGCGAAAAAAGCGGTAACAGTAAATGACCGCGCCGCCCATTGAGATCCATGACCTGACGGTCTCCTACGACCAGAAGCCCGTCCTCTGGAACATCGATGTGGAGATCCCCGAGGGAGCCCTCGTTGGAATCATCGGCCCCAACGGCGCGGGGAAATCAACCCTGCTCAAGGCCTGCATGGGGCTCCTCGATCTCTCCTCGGGATGGGTCAAGATCTACGGCGACCCGATTGAACAGCAGCGGGAAACGGTCGGCTACATTCCCCAGCGGGAGGAGATCGACTGGGACTTCCCGATCACGGTCCGCGACCTGGTGCTGATGGGAAGATACGGCCATCTCGGCCTTCTCCGCCGGCCCGGGGCGGAGGACCGGAAGATCGCCGACGAGGCCCTGGAGCAGGTCGGCATGACGGCCTTCGCCGACCGGCAGATCGCCAACCTCTCGGGAGGACAACAGCAGAGGATCTTCCTCGCCAGGGCGCTGGCCCAGGAGAGCCGGGTCTACCTCATGGACGAACCCTTCGCCGGAGTCGATGCCACCACGGAGAAGACCATCGTCAAGCTGCTCGAACAGATGCGCTCAGAGAACGGAACGCTCCTGGTCGTTCATCACGACCTGCAGACAGCCTCCGAATATTTCGACCACCTGCTGCTGCTGAACCGGCGCATGGTCGCCTTCGGCCCTACAGAGGAGGTCTTTACCGAGGAGCTGCTGCGCAAGACCTACGGAGGGCACCTCACCGTCCTCTCGCAGGCGGGCGAGGCGATCCGCCAGTCAAAGAGCGGAAAGAAATGAGCTTCGCGGAACTCACTGGAGAATTCTTCTTGAGCCTGCTCGGCCAGGGCGATGCCGCCCAGGCGACCATCAACGCCATCCTCGGCGCCTGCCTCGCGGGGCTGACCTGCGGAGCGCTCGGCAGCTTCATCATCCTGCGGCGCATGTCTCTCTTCGCGGACATGCTGGGCCACGCGGTGCTGCCGGGCGTCGCTGTTGGCTTCATCCTGGCTGGCAGCAAGAGCACCCCGGCCCTCCTGCTGGGCTCCCTGGCAGCCGGCTTGCTCGCCGCCGCCCTGACCCGCGCCATCACCTCCTATTCGCCGATCAAGGACGACGCGAGCCTCGGCATCACACTCAGCCTGTTCTACGCCATCGGCATCTGGCTGCTGAGCTGGATCACCCGGGCCGGCCCCGAGCTGAGCAGCCAGTCCTCGGGGTTGAACCACTATCTCTTCGGCAATCCCGCGATCATCCAGACCGTCGACCTGGTCTTCCTCGTCTCAGCCGCCGTGGTCGTCCTCGCCCTGCTGCGCCTGTTCTTCAAGGAGCTTACCGCGTCGATCTTCGATCCGGCTTTCACAGTCTCCATCGGCCTGTCCCCACGGATTTTTGACGGTCTGCTGCTGGTGCTCCTGACCCTGGTAATTGTCGTCAGCCTGAAAATTCTCGGGGTCATCCTCGTCGCCGCCCTGCTGGTGATCCCCCCCGCGACGGCCTATCTCCTGACCGATCGCCTTGGGCGCATGATCGCGCTCTCGGCCTTCCTTGGAGCGCTGTCGGGCTTCGGAGGAGTCTACCTCGATTTCGTGTTCGGAATTGGAGTGGGCCCGGCGATCGTCTGCCTCGCCTTCCTCTGGCTCATGACAGCGTTCCTGGCCTCACCCCATCATGGGGTCCTCGGTCGCTACCTTCTGCAGAAGAAACTCGAGCTCAAGACGCTGCGGGAAAACCTGCTGACCTCGGCCTGGCGGATCGGCGAACGCGGCGGTGAGCTGACCGCGATACCGATCGGTGAGCTTGCCAGTGAGCGAGGCGAAGAACCCTCAGCCACCAGGGTCCTCGCCCGGCGCATGAACGGCTCCGGCTGGGGGCGTTTCGAGAAGGACCTCCTGGTCCTCAACTCGGCGGGACAGGAACGCGCCTGCGCGCTGATGCGCGGACACCGGCTGTGGGAGATCTTCCTGCAGCGAGAGGCCTCGCTGGCGCCTGACCATGTGCACGCGGGAGCCGAGGAGATCGAGCACTTTCTCGACTCTGAAACACTGCTGGAGCTGGAGGCGCTCCTCGACAATCCCGAGACCGACCCACACGGCAAAACGATTCCTCCCGGCCACAGCAAGGGAAGAACGCCATGAGCTGCCTGCCACTCAGATTCTGGCCTGGCCTGGCCGCCACAGAGCTCTGGTTCGACTGGGAGATCGACACCTGGCCCCTGCTGATGGCCCTGCTCGTAGCGATGAGCTGCGGCCTCCTCGGCGCTGTCTTCCTGGTACGCCGCACGGCTCTCCTCGGCGATGCTGTCTCTCACTCGGTCCTGCCGGGAATCGCCGGCGGCCTGCTCCTCGCCGGGATCGTCCTGGAGAACAATGATCACGTCTTTGGCGCCTCGGCTACGATGCTCTTTGTCCTCGGGGGGGCGCTCGCTGCGGGCCTGGCCTCCACGATGCTCATCGAGGCCCTGCACAAGTACTCGCGCATCAAGCCTGACACGGCCCTTGGCGCGGTCTTTCCCGCCTTCTTCGCGGTCGGGGTCATCCTCATCAGGCTGGCGGCCCGGGACGCTCATTTTGACCAGGACTGCGTCTTCTATGGTTCCCTGGAGGTCATTGGCGAGCTCAACCAGGTCATACCGACCCTCGCGTGTTCCATCCTGGTGGTGATCTTTTTTCTCTGCTTCTACAAGGAGATCCTCATCTCATCCTTTGACAGCCCGTTCGCGGGAACCCTGGGCCTGCCCGTAGGCCTGGTGAACCTGCTCCTGACCAGCCTCCTGGCGCTGGCCGTGGTGGTCGCCTTTGAGGCTGTCGGGGCGATCCTGGTGATCGCCCTGCTGATCATCCCCGCCGCTACCGCCCAGCTCATCAGCTCTCGCTTTGACAGGGTGCTGCTGCTCTCCGCCCTCTTCGGTCTCAGCGCCGCGTTCTTTGGCTCCTGGATGACGGTGCTCCTCGAGGTCGTAGGGTTCGAAACCGCCCGGGCTCCAACTGTCGCCGTCTTTGCCGGCCTGCAATTCCTGCTCGCCCTGGTCTTCAGCCCCGCGCAGGGACTCCTGGCCCAGGCATGGAGAAAGCGGGCGCTCGAATCGAGAATCCTGGAAGAAAACCTGCTAGGCTCAATCTACCGGCTCTCCGGGGGAGTCTCCAGCCAGGGCTTCAGGCTGAAGGAGATCGCCGCCCCCCTCGGCTACCCGCCGGGAAAACTCGGCGGCGCGCTGCGGCGGTGCAGGGCGCGAGGGGAACTGGATGTCGACAGGGAGGCATTCAGCCTGAGCGCCAGGGGCCGCGAGCGAATAGCTGGAATCATCCGCGGACACCGCCTCTGGGAGAGCTACATGATCCACGAGATGGGAGCCGCCTCAGACCACGTGCACGATGCGGCGGATTACATCGAGCATCATCTACAACCCGGCCTGGTCAAAGAGCTCGAGGAACTGCTGGGTAATCCGAACCTCGACCCGCATGGAAGCGAGATACCCGGAGCGGAGGGCGCAGGAGCCTGATCAGCCCTGGGGCCGGGGCAGCCGGGCGAGCTTCTGGAGCGCCTCGGTGGCACGCTTGACGTAGTCCTTCTCCTCGAGAAGACCCTTGTAGAGCGCCTCAGCCTCCTCGTAGCTCTTCACCTTCACAAGAGCGTTGGCCTGCCTGTAGCGCAGGGTGCGGGAGACGATGCCGGAGGCCAGCCCCTCGGCGCAGATCTCCGCGCAGCGGCGGTAATCACCCGCCGAGTAGAGCCGGCTGGTGTATTCTTTGTAGAGTGCGGATTCGGGACGCTTCTTGAGCAGGGCCTCGATCTTCCTGGAGATGGCTGAGCGGCCCGCGGCCGGCTTCACCGCAAGGAGCTCCCGAATAAGGTCGGAACGGGTCGGGTCGACCTGCGAAACAAGCTTCAGGATACGCTCCCGGGAGGCCTGGTCCTCCGGCTGGGTCTGGCGCAAATCTTTCACCAGGTTGAGCAGCCACTCGGCCGAACAATTCAGGGCTACCTGCTGGGGGCTCAGCTTCTGGATAGCACGAACGCCGTAGCTGGCCGCCTGCTGGCGATCTCCTCCCTCGCGATGGTAGACGCTCAGATCGGCGAGGCCCACGAAGGTCTGCTCCAGGAAGGCCCGGGCCGCCTCCAGGGATTCCGCAGCCTCGGTCTTCTTCTTGGCCTTGCGAAAACCCCGGGACCTGTCCAGCAGAGCCAGGCCGCGCTGCAGATCCCACCTGGCCTTGACCGCGCTCTCGGTCCAGAGCTGGAAGGCTTTCTCATCGGAGTACTCGCTGGAGCGATAGGCCGCCCTGAAGGCATCGAAGGCCTTGAGAGGCTGGCGCAGGCGCAGCATCACCTCACCGTAGACCTGGAGCCCCCGAACGGAATTGGCGCGCTCGAGAAGAGCCCGGTTGACCCAGCCGCGCGCGGCCACGAGGTTCTCCTGGCGGAGCATGGTCTCGGCGATGCCGACCGCCACCTCGGGCACGCCCGGCCGCTCGGCCTCCGCCTCCATGAACGACTCCAGCGCATCATCATAGCGGGCGCGGTCAAGCGCTTTGTAGCCTGCAAGGGCCCGGTCCAGGAACTTCGAGGATGGAAGATCAAGCTCGTCGTAGATCTGAATATAGAACCTGAACTCATCGCCAGTGGAAGACTCCTTAACCCGAACGGTATTCCGGCCGCGCTGGACCCAGGCGTAAACCTCGTCCTGGTCTTCGCCAATGTCACGGCGGGCGAAGTTCGAGTGGATCAGCGCATCGTTCAACCAGAGCTTGATTCCATCTCCGGACCCGATCCCGAAACGCACCCAGCCAGCCTTGCGGGCGATGAACTGGCAATAGCCGTAGCCGATGCCCGACCCCTCGATCTCGAGTACCGCGCGGAAATCAACACGGGGCCCCTTCGCTTTCTTCCAGCGGCAGATCCTTCCATCCCCGGTGTACTTGGCGGCGGAGTTGAACTTTTCTTTTTCCGGTTTCAGCTCGGCGTCAAAGCTCTTCTTGCCCTCGTACTTTAACGGAGCCAGGATGTGCCAGTCCGTCAGCGGAACCGGCTCGATCTCTCCGGCCCTCTTCAAACGAAGAGTCGACCCCAGGACCATACGGGCCTGTTCGAGATTTCCCCGGCCGATGAGGATCTCCGAGAGAAACTTTCGGGGAATCGGGTTCCTCTTGTCGGTACGCCAGAACTCCGCGAAAACCTTGCCCGGAGCGCTCCTGCGGCCGCGCTTGAATTCGCTGACAGCGGCGTTGATTTTTGGAGCCCACTCGAGATATTTCGACTCTTTCCCGGTTCCGCCGGTCTTCGGGCTGACGATGGCGCCGGACGGAACCGCGAGCTGGCGGGTTGGAGCTTGTGCAAAAACGGAAAGCGCCCAGGAAACCTGCACCAGAACGAAGAGAGACAGGCAATGAAGCCGTTTTAAGCGATTTGAACGAAAAGTCATGTCACCACCGGTAAAACCGCTTTTCAGGTGAAAATGCAGACAGATGAGCGATTGGGCTAAGCGGAAGCCCTGAAAAGATTTGGATGTTAGCTAATTCAACAAACTATAATAGGTAACTTAGAGGGTAGTGCAAAGCTTGAATACAATTAGATCTACTGAAAGAGGCCTGATGAGATCCTCACAAAACAGACTTGTCGGAATTCTGGTCGTTTTTTCCAGTATGCTGCTGGGCACCGCCGCCCAGGCCGCTCCCAAGCTGCCTGAACCTGAAAAAGCCGCGGCGGACGTCAACCTGCTGCTGCGGGAAATCTGGACTGAAGCCTTCACCAACGCGGCGCCGATGGCTTCGGAAGAAGCTCTTTTCAGGCGCCTGTCGATCGACCTGAGAGGCGTCATCCCCTACCCGGATGAGATTGACCAGTTTCTCAACGATCGCTCGCGAAACAAGGTCAGCAAATGGTCCACCTGGTTTCTCCAGACTCCCGATCATGCCGAGTTCGAGGCAGAGGTCTGGGAACACACCCTGATCGGAAGAAAGGGGAATACCGACGGACTCGACCGCGGCAGCTTCCGCACCTGGCTGCGGAAAAGCTTCCTGGCCAACAAACCCTACAACGAACTCTCACGTGAGATCCTCCTGAGCGCGGGCCTGCCCAGCAACGACCCTGCGGTTAACTTCTACCTGCGCTACGAGGCCAAGCCCGAAGACATGGCCGGCAAGGTCGCCCGGGTCTTCCTCGGCACTCGAATCGAATGCGCCCAATGCCATGATCACCCCTATGCTGACGTCAAACGCGAGGAGTTCTTCGGCTTTGCCGCCTTCTTTGCCCGCACCCAGCGCTACCGCGACTACGACCGCGCCGGCGGAGATTCCCGCAGATACGGAATCCGCTCCCGGGCCAGTGGAGAGCTGACCATGCCGCCGATGAAAAAAGGACATCGCGCTATGGAGATCCAGCCGATGTACTTCGGCGTACGCTACAACAGGCCGGAAAACTACAGCCCTCTCGATCCCATCCCCAAGCTGAAGGCCGGGGGCAGCAAGCTCGACCGGAAGAAGATGGAATCAAAGATGATGATGGCCCGCAAGGGCTCGAAAGTTACCAACTACGGAGCCTCCAGCCGGCGCAAGAACCTGGTC
>Ga0163108_10002594_pt1 | contig 13044 bp, 15 predicted proteins | sample Fk1155metaG_FD_109644 | JGI IMG/M metagenome (GOLD analysis project Ga0163108, IMG submission 109644) | Marine microbial communities from the Central Pacific Ocean - Fk160115 155m metaG | ecosystem: Environmental > Aquatic > Marine > Oceanic > Photic zone | place: The Central Pacific Ocean...
TCTATAGGATTACTTGTCCCAAATGAAAATATATTATTATCTAATTTTAAAATTAATTTTGGATCTTTAAGATCAAATTGATCAATATCAACATTATTCAGATTGAGTTTTTTGTATGATTTATTTTTTAGAATATCGAGTATTGATTTAATTCTTATAGGATTAACCCGAAATCTTAGAGGCTCATCTACTTTCCATTCACCATCATATTTGTTAAAAAATAATGTTTCACGATTTTTCTTTATGATTTCAATTTTTAATATACTATCTGGGCTAATAGCAGATAAAGATGGCTGTTCTTTCTTAATCTTATCGTTTTCAGAAAGAATAATTATTGATAATAAAATAACAACGACAAATAAAAAAATGTTAACCCATATTCTTTTGTTCACGTTACTGTTTTTTTCTCCTTATTTGGATAAGAATACCAATAGAAACTAAAATTATAGGAATTAAAAAGAGAAAACCGATCCCAAGTATACCAAGTATTATAAATGGTGTTTTTAATTGTGTATCTGTTGCCGTTTTTGATGCGATTTTAACAAAATCATCGTCATTACTTAACCAACTAATTATTCTAGATCCTAATTCACCATTTCCATTATTTGAAAAGTAAGTGTTTGACAAAAAATCTCCATCGCCCGTTATAATAATACGTTGCTCTTTCGTAACTAATTCATTATTTTCTTCTGCTTCTAATTTTCTTTGTAAGCTCAATCCTAAAGTTAATGGCCCTTGAATTTCTGTATCAATATTGTTTTCAATTTCACCTTTTAATTTACCGGTTTCACTCCATGTGTGTTTGCCCGTGCTAAGTATTGGTTTGATATCCCACATTTCAGATTTTATTGGTTTGATCCCAGTAGCCATCGGGAAAAGCGTGACAAAATCAAAATCTTTAGTAACAGGGTGTTTTCGATAAAGACTTTTTGTAATAAATGTGATTGTTGGGTCTTGAACGCCAATTTCTTGCCCAACTGTATCAATAATTATTCCCTTATGAAATTCTATAGATAATTTTTCTGCCAGTTTATCCAATTTGTATAATGGACCAGGCTCATGAAGCCAGAATAGGTTCCCGCCATTATTAATATAATTTAAAATAATTCCGATTTCATTCGATAGGTAGTCATTAGTCGGACCTGCAATTATTAGAATTTTAGTATTGTCAGGAATAACTTTTGTTTCAGTAAGGTTAATAGGCTGAATTCGATAGCCTTCTTTATGAAGATTATTTACCCAACCACCCAAATCATATTTAGAGGCACTCAATGCACTACGCTCACCATGACCCTCAATAAAAGCAATCCATTTCTCTTGATTTCGTAGCAACCTTTTTAGTGTATTTGCAAACATCTGTTCGCTGTCAGATTTTAAGTGTTCACTACGCCCTTTATAGCGCACAATAATTTCACCATTGACTGTTATACCTAGGTTTCGTGCTTCATCTGGTGCAGTATCTGGGTTTACAAAACTTAAAATTATGTTTGGTTTATGGCGCTGGTATTTTCCTATAAACTTTTTTATTGAATCACGTAAAAAAGGTGTTTCTCGAGCATAAGAAGTTATATAAATTTTTTCAGGCATCATAGACAATATTTCAAGAGTTGTGTCTGATAATGTATTTCGTCCAGTATTTGTCCAATCATACTCAACGTAATTTTTTTGCGTTAGCCATGCTAATAAAGAAGCAGTAGTAATAAATAAGCAAAGCATAAGAATACTATTTAATTTAATTTTTAATCGGGTTTCTTTTGTAATAAACATGTTTTTACTTATTACCCATATGTTCGTTCTGCATCAATTCGCCAAATACATAAAATAATAAAAAGTGTGGTCAATATAATGTAATAAAAAATATCAATAGAATTGAACAATCCGCTTAAAAAATTATTATAATGACCATCTATGGACAGATAAGAAAAAATCACGGCTAAGTTAGAAGACGAATTTGTGCCACCAATCTTTATTATTAAAAGAAATAAGATAGCGCCAAATGTACTAATTGCTGCCATTGCCGGAGAGTTAGTAAGTGACGATAAAAATAATCCAATTGATGCGATAGAGGCCATCAGTAAGAATAAACCGACTAATGAAGATAGTATTTGCCCAAAATCAAGTTGTGTGCCAAATGATAAAGATAACGGCATTAAAGTAATCATAAATAATATTAATAAATAAAATACTATGATTCCAAGAAACTTTCCAAGCACTATTTCCGTAATACTTATTGGCGAAGAGAATAGTAATCTTATTGTACCTAATTGACGTTCTTCTGAAATTAAACGCATTGTTAATAATGGCGATATTATCAATATAATATAAGCGGCAAAGCCATACATTGTCGATACAACTGAGTCTGTCAATCCTGATGCTGGTGAAGCTGGCTGTAGATACATGACTAATGGCACATAGAAAAAGATCGCCACCAGAAATTGAATGATGGCAAGTATAATCCAGGCTAGCGTCGATTTAAAAAAACGCCTTAATTCATTACGAGCAATTAAAATTATATTATTAATCATAAGTATTTCATTTATTATTAACTTCTATCACCGGTTAAACGTAAAAAAACAGACTCAAGTGAATTATTATCAGCTAGTAATTTTTTTAAATATTGATCTAATACAATATTTCCTTCATTTATAATAAGTACACGATCACAAATGGCTTCAACTTCGGAAAGAATATGAGTTGAAATTATGATGCTATGAACCTTACTTAATTCACGCATTAATTCTCTAATTTCTAAAATCTGTTTTGGATCAAGCCCTGAAGTTGGCTCATCAAGAATGATGATCGAAGGCATATGAATTATTGCTTGCGCTATGCCAACTCGTTGTTTATAGCCTTTTGAAAGATTTTGTATTAGCCGCTTACCGGTATTTTCTAAACCACAGCGTTTTTTACAGGATATAATTAGACCATTAAGATCTTGTTTTTTTATACCTCGTAGTTTTGCAGAATACAACAAATATTCATCTACGGTTAGATCACCGTAAAGAGGCAATTGTTCTGGTAAGAAACCAATATTTTGCTTTGCTTGTTTTGGGGCATCAATTATGTCATGTCCTGCAATATTAACAGAGCCATTATTTGCAGCAATTACTCCACAAATAATTTGCATCGTTGTTGATTTACCCGCAGCATTTGGACCAAGTAATCCAAGAATCTCAGCTTGATGTACATCAAAACTAACATCTTCGATTGCTTTTTTTGGGCCATAAAATTTGGTAAGACCATTAATAGATATGAGAGTTTTATCTTTTTTCATAGCGCGGTTATGGGAATAGCGCTGGATAGCGCTATTTTATTTTTGATTCTTTATATATGACATGTTTACGAACAACTGGGTCATATTTTTTTATTTCGATTTTATCTGACATTGAACGTTTATTTTTTGTTGTCGTATAGTAATGACCAGTATTTGCAGATGAAACAAGTTTAATTTTATCACGCATGATTAATAAGCTAATTACGCTGTCTTTTTACGAGCTCGAATATCTGCAAGAACAGTTTCAATACCTTTTTTATCAATGATTCGGACTCCTTGCTTACTTACGAGCATGCGTACCCAACGATTTTCACTTTCTACCCAGAAGCGCCTCGATTGTAAATTGGGTAAAAAACGGCGTTTTGTTTTATTATGAGCATGAGAAACATTATTCCCAAACATTGGTCTTTTACCTGTTACCTGACAAACTCGCGACATAATAATTTTCTGTTGATGAATAGGTGAGCGCGGATTGTACATCGATCAAACCGCGAATCCAAGTGTTTGCAATAGGTTTTGTAACTTAGAGGCGAGCAAAAAGTTCTAACCACTTAAGTAAATAATTCAGGTAAAATCATAGTATTATGTATAGATTACTCGGAAAACGAATTATTTTGGGTGTTACGGGCGGTATTTCTGCTTACAAGGCGGCTTTTCTGGTTCGGCTTTTAAGAAAAAATGGCGCAGATGTTCGTATTGTTATGACGCAAAATGCTACCAAATTTGTAACACCGTTGACTTTTCAGGCCTTATCATCAAAACCGGTTTATACAGAATTACTTGATTTAAATACTGAAACTGCCATGAGTCATATTGAGTTAGCGAGATGGGCAGACCTCATTCTTATTGTGCCGGCAAGTGCTAACTTTATCGCTAAATATGCTTTTGGTTTTGCGGAAGATTTATTAAGTACAATGTGTTTGACAACAGATAGTCCTATTGCGCTTGCTCCATCAATGAACCAACAGATGTGGTTGAATGAAGCAACACAAGACAATATAAAAAAAATAACTGAAAGAGGGGCTTATGTAATTGGCCCCGCAATGGGAGAACAGGCTTGCGGGGAAGAGGGCCCAGGGCGGATGCTAGAACCAGAAGAAATAGTTAAATATACGGCCAATATATTTCAAACGAATATTTTAACTGGCTCACGATTGTTAGTAACTGCTGGTCCTACTCGTGAGGCAATTGACCCAATAAGATTTCTAAGTAATCGTAGCTCAGGCCGCATGGGGTATGCTGTTGCAACAGCTGCAATTGAAGCGGGCGCGGATGTTACACTTATTTCTGGCCCCGTCAATCTTCAAGCTACGGGGGTTGAAAAAATTATTCATGTAACCACAGCGGCAGAAATGCATGAATCAGTAATGCATGAGATTAGTAGTACAGATATTTTTATATCGGCTGCGGCAGTTTCTGATTTTAGGGCACAAAGAATATCAGAACAAAAAATAAAAAAATCTCAAGATTTAAATGAATTAGTTTTAGAAAAAACTTCAGATATATTGTTTCATGTTTCAGGGCTTCATGATGCACCCTTTACAGTTGGCTTTGCTGCAGAAACAGAAGATCTTGAGTCCAATGCTCAAGAAAAAATGTTTATGAAAAATCTTGATATGATTGCTGCAAATCAAGTAGGAGAAAGAATAGGGATTGATTCTGACAAAAATGCTTTAACTGTATTTTGGAAAACAGGGAGCGAGCAGTTACCGTTTACTTCAAAAAATAAATTAGCAAAACGCCTTATAAAATTGATTGCACTACAATACAATGAAAAAAATTCAGATAAAACTCATTGATAAGCGGTTAGGTGATGAGTTCCCAATACCTAATTTTGTAACAGAAGGCTCAGCAGGTTTAGATTTATGCGCATGTATTAATAAAAGTCTAACCATAAGTCCAAATAGTACAGTTTTAATATCTGCGGGTTTTGCAATATATATTGCAGATAAATCTTTTGCGGGAATGTTATTACCTCGTTCTGGTCTTGGACACAAGCATGGCATTGTTCTCGGCAACCTTACAGGTTTGATTGACTCAGATTATCAAGGAGAAATTTTTGTTTCTTGTTGGAATAGAGGAAATACGTCATTTACAATACATCCAGGTGATAGAATCGCCCAAATGATAATTGTACCAATTGAGCAACCCAATTTTGAATTTGTTGATTCATTTGATGAAACGATAAGGGGTGTAGGCGGATTTGGGCACACTGGCGTGTCTTGATAAATGGAAAAAGAAAAACAGAGCATAAATTTCAATTCTGTAATCTTTCGAGCGTATGATATTCGCGGAGTTTTTGGCGAGGAACTTACTTGTGAAGTTGTACATGAAATTGCCAAAGCAATTGGAACGGTAGCCCATAAACAAAATCAACAGGAAATTGTTGTTGGCAGAGACGGAAGATTATCAAGCCCAGAACTTAACCAGGTATTGATTGAGGGTTTATTAAGTACTGGTATTGATATTATTGATATTGGTATTGTCCCAACACCGGTCGCCTATTTTGCGAGCTATCATTTAAACACAAATAATTGTGTGATGATAACCGGTAGTCATAATGCTGCAGACTATAATGGTTTAAAAACAGTTATTGCAGGTAATTCGTTATATGCTAATGGTATCGAAGAAATTAAAAATTATGTGATTTCTAAAGAATATACAGAGGGCAATGGAACATTACGAAACGCAGATATTTCATCTGATTATATCCAACGTATTTCAGATGATATAAACGTTTCTAAAAGATCCTTACCAAAAATTGTAATTGATTGTGGAAATGGTTCCGCGGGAGAAATCGCCCCTCGATTATTTAAAAAGATTGGGTGTAATTTAATTACAATGTTTTCAGAAATTGACGGACGTTTCCCGAACCATCACCCAGATCCTAGCCAACCCGATAATTTAGAAGACCTCATAAGGAGGGTTAAAAAAGAAAACGCGGATATTGGTTTTGCATTTGATGGCGATGGCGATAGGCTAGGTATGGTTGACGCTGTTGGTAATATTATTTGGCCGGATAAGCAGTTAATGTTGTTAGCGATTGACGTATTATCACGCAACAAAGGAAGTAGCATTATATATGATGTAAAGTGTACTCAATATCTAAAATCTATTATTGAGTCTAACCATGGCAAAGCAATAATGTGGAAAACTGGACATTCGTTTATTAAACAAAAGATGAATGAGATTAATGCACCGTTAGCAGGTGAAATGAGTGGCCATATATTTTTTAAAGAGCGTTGGTATGGATTTGATGATGCCTTATATACGGCAGCAAGATTTATTGAAATCTTTTCGAATAGCAAGAAAAAGCCAACAGAATTATTTGGGGAATTATCTTATGGTATTTCAACTCCTGAATTACGGATGTTTCTAAAAGAGAATGAGCATAATAATTTTATGAAAGAATTTTCAAAAAATATTTATAATTTAAATGCCAATATTATAGATATAGATGGTTTACGAACTGAGTATAATGATGGTTGGGGTTTGGTAAGACCATCTAATACATCACCCTACATTATTTTTAGATTTGAGGCAGATACTGAATCAGCACTTAAGCGTATACAGTTTGAATTTCGTAATATAATTAATTTAATTAGACCGACCATAGAAATCCCCTTTTGAACTTATTAAACAAACAGTGGTCGTTAATAAACTTAAAATAGTTTTAAAATTAATTTTCATAAGTGAAAGATATCAATACAAAACCTAGTTATATAGCTGAAGTTTTAACAGAGGCATTGCCATATATAAAACGATTTAGAGGAAAATTAATCGTAATAAAGTATGGCGGCAATGCGATGTCTGATAAAACTCTTAAGGCAGGTTTTGCGCGTGATATTGTGTTAATGAAATTGGTTGGCATGAACCCAATTGTTGTCCATGGCGGAGGCCCGCAGATAGGAGAAACGCTAGATAAGCTAGGGAAGAAAACTGAATTTGTTGATGGAATGCGTGTAACTGATAGCGAAACAATGGATATTGTCGAAATGGTATTAGGGGGGGTAGTTAACAAAGAAATAGTCAATCTTATTAGTCATTTTGGAGGCAATGCTGTAGGTTTGAGCGGCAAACATGGAAAGCTTATTAGGGCAAAAAAAATGATAGTTAAAAAAAATAGTCCTGAACTTGATGCCCCCGAAATAATAGATTTAGGCCATGTTGGTGATGTTCATAGTATAGATAAGTCTGTTATTGAGACGTTGGTCAAAGGCGATTTTATACCCGTTGTTGCACCTGTTGGTGAAGATGAATCAGGCCAATCATATAATATTAATGCTGATTTAGTTGCAGGAAAAATTGCTGAAGCTTTAACTGCAGAGAAACTTATTATGCTAACTAACACAAAAGGTTTGCTTGACGAAGAGGGCGAAGTATTAACTGGGATTTCTGTGGAAGAAGTCGATAATCTAATTAAAAAAGGCATTATTCACGGCGGAATGTTACCAAAAATACGTTCAGCATTAGATGCGGTTCATGGTGGAGTGCAAACATCACATATTATTGATGGCCGAGTAAAACATGCCGTTCTTCTTGAAATACTTACTGATGATGGCGTTGGCACATTAATACATAGGAAAAAAGAAAATTAAGCTAATATTTTAAACCATGATTAGCAAACCTAAGATAAATAGACGTGAACAGATATTAAAAGTATTAACAATCGAACTGGAGAAAAAACTAGGGTCTCCCATTACAACTGCGTGTCTTGCAAATTCCGTTGGTGTTTCAGAGGCAGCCTTGTATAGGCATTTCCCAAGTAAATCAAAAATGTTCGAGGCTTTAATTACTATTACAGAAGATTCAATATTTGTCTTAATTAACACAATATTAGATGAAGAAACTGATCCAACAGTACGTTGCGAGAAAATTATTTATTTAATTCTCTCTTTTTTTGGGAAAAACCCAGGAATAACCCGTATATTTGTCGGCGATATTTTACTTGGAGAGACTGAACAAATACATTCTAGAGTTGTACAATTTTTTGAAAGAATAGAATCACAAATACGACAAATATTACGTGAAGCTAATTTAGGTAATGGCCCAAGGCCGATAAGTAATATTGAAGCCGCTGCCAACCAAATGTTAGTTTATATAGATGGCAAGTTATTTCAATTTGTAAAAAGTTCTTTTAGAAGAGCACCAACTGAGCATCTAGAAGTTCAATGGAGTGTAATAAAAGCGGGTTGTTTTAGGTGATTAGTCTATTCCTTTCAGTTTTTTAAATCTCGCAATATATCCAGTATATAATTCTTTAGTTTTTTCTGTTTCCTCTATTCTGTTTTTCAAGTGATTCTTGTTTTCAGCAATTTGTTCTTTTAGTAATTCGATATTATTATTTCTAGAATTTTCTTCACAATTTTCTTCTTCATCATCATCATCTTCACAATTTTCTTCTTCATCATCATCTTCAAAATTTTCTTCATCATCAGTTTGTTTATCAACTGAATTGTTATCTAGAATATCATCAAGTTGGTATTGTAATTTTACAATTCGTTTTTCTGTAATCTTAATAGTGGATGCTAAAGCTTTTATTTTTTCTTCTTTTGCTAGTTTAATTTCATCAATACTGTTAAAAGTTTCAAGAAGCATCCTATCGCGAAGCATCTCGCGAGATTTTTTAGTTTTTTCCTTTTTGTTCTGACGAGCTATCGCCTCAGCTTCAACTTTTTCTTTTTTCAATTCCTCTTTAGTTTTAACTCTGTCAGTTTCATCTCTAACAATACCTCTTTTACCTAATTCTTGGTAACCTTTTTGCGTGTATTCAGGCGGAACTTTATCACCACATTCTTTCACTCCATCACTGTTTGTCCAGCACTTCATTCTTGCATGGGCATTGCTAATGAGCATTGATGTAATTAGCGTAAAAGAAATAATTAAATATAAATATTTTTTAATCATATAATCCACTATTTTTAATATTAATTTTTATCCTTATTATTATAGTATGGTTGATATTTTGAAGTCATTCTCTAATTTCAGCATACTTTTGGATATATGTATTTATACTATCTAAATGTTCTTTATAGTCGTTATATTTACTTATGTAAGATATAATATCATTTAGACTGACTATGTTAATGATTTTGATTTTATATTTTTCTTCTGCCTCTTGAATTGCAGATTTTTTACCTTTTCCTCGTTCTTGTCTATTAACCGCTACAATTGCACCGACTACATTACCCCCTTCTTGATTAATGATACTCACTGACTCATTTATGGATGTTCCAGCGGAAATTACATCATCAACAATAATCACACGATTTTGAATTTTAGCGCCGAGTATTATCCCGCCTTCGCCATGATCTTTAATTTCCTTTCGATTAAAGCAAAACGGGTAATTTTTTCCAAAAACTTCGTAGAATGCGGTTGTCATAGCAGATGCTAAGGGGATTCCTTTGTAGGAAGGTCCATAAATTATTTCAAATTCAAGATCTGAATTTTGAAGTGCTTCCGCGTAAAATCTGCCAAGTTTTGCAAGACTTTCTCCGTCACTAAACAATCCCGTGTTGAAGAAATATGGGCTTACACGTCCAGACTTGAGTTTATACTCTCCAAAGCATAACGCCTTTCTTTTTATTGCAAACTCAATAAATTCTTTTTTATATTTTTCCACGAAGCTCTCTTAATTTAACGAACAAATTACATATGGTTGTGTATGATACAGTGCAAAATAAATAGGGGATAGACTGAATGAGAGTAATTTCAGTAAATGTCAATGGAATACGCGCTGCGCATAGAAAAAATTTTTTTACCTGGCTGCAAAAACAAGATGCTGATATTGTGTGTATACAGGAGACAAAGGCACAAGTTGATCAATTGACAGATGAGATAATTAAGCCTAAAGGATATTTTTCGTATTTTAATAGTGCCATAAAAAAAGGTTACAGCGGTGTTGCTATATATAGTCAAATAGAACCTGATAAAGTTATAGGTAAAATAGGATGGAAAGATGCAGATATAGAAGGGCGTTTTATACAGGCTAATTTTGGTAAATTAAGTGTTATCTCACTATATCTTCCATCTGGTTCATCTAGCGAAGAACGTCAGGCGGTAAAATTTGATTTTCTTGAGCGTTTCACTCCGGTATTAAAAAAAATGAGACGCCAAAAACGAGAGTATATTATTTGTGGCGATTGGAATATCGCACACAAGAAAATCGATATTAAAAATTGGAAAGGCAACCAAAAGAATTCAGGTTTTTTACCAGAAGAACGAGAATGGATGGACAGTCTATTTGATGATATAGGCATGGTCGATGCTTTTCGTGTGGTAAACCAGCAGGAAGAACAATATACCTGGTGGTCAAACCGAGGGCAGGCATGGGCGAAAAACGTTGGCTGGCGCATTGATTATCAAGTGGTAACACCGGGATTAAAAAATAAAATAAAAACTACCTCTATATATAAAGACGAACGTTTTTCCGACCACGCGCCTTTAATTGTCGATTACAGTATTGGGCTATCTTGATGTTATCAAGCGCCAGATCGGAAACGATAGATTGCAACTTCCCCAAGTAAGTTAGGTAGAATACTCATACCCAAATTTATTTGGTGTGCATGGTCAACTGTTGTTCTTTCAAGTATTTCTATATTTTTCCCCGCGCATAGATTTTCAAAATCGTCTAATGAACAAAGGTGGATGTTTGGCGTGTTGTGCCATTCATAGGGTAAAGTTTTGGATTTTGGCATATGACCACCAAGCGCCATTTGTATTCTGCATTTCCAGTGGGCCATATTAGGGAAGGTGACAATTGCTTCTTGTCCAACACGGGTCATCTCTGTTAATAGTTTTTCAGGATAATAAATTGCTTGTAGCGTTTGAGTCATAATAACATAGTCAAATGTATTGCTATCAAATTGAGATAATCCAGCATCTAGGTCAGTTTGTATTACGTTAACCCCGCTTTCTAAACAACTAATAATATTTTCTTCATCAATTTCAATCCCGTAACCAGAAACATTTTGTTCTTTTTGTAGATTCGCAAGAAGTGCGCCGTCGCCACAACCAAGGTCGAGTACCCGTGCATTATTTTTAATCCACTGAGCGATTAAAGATTGATCGTTTCTGAGTTTCATTAAATACTAATCTCCGTTGCAATACGATTAAGAGTAGTTTTCATTGCTTCATGATAAATAGGGATTTCTTTTAAAAATGAGTCGTGACCTTGTTTAGATTGTATTTCTATGTAACTAACTTTTTTATTTGTTTCGAGTAATGCCCCCACAATTTCTACCGAACGCGCAGGAGAGAAACGCCAGTCACTGCTAAAAGAAATAATTAAAAACTCAGCTTTAGCAGGCGACATTGCTTTAGCTAAGTTACCATTTGTTTCAGCTGCTGGGTCAAAATAATCTAATACTTTTGTTATTAATAGGTAACTATTTGCATCAAACCTATCAACAAACGAACGCCCTTGGTGGCGCAAGTAACTTTCAATTTGAAATTCAACATCGTATCCAAATTTTATTTCTCCGTCGCGGAGTTGACGCCCAAATTTTTCATCAAGAGCATCATCAGATAGATAAGTGATATGGCCTAACATTCTTGCCTGCATTAAACCGTGTATAGGTTTATTATCGCCCTTGTAGTAATAACCCTCATTAAAATTACGATCCGAACGAATTACCTGTCTTGCAACTTCATTAAATGCAATATTTTGAGTAGATAATTTAGGTGCTGCAGCAATAACGAAGGTATGTTTTAGCCTATCCGGATAGGCAATTGACCATTCCATACATTGCATTCCACCTAGGCTACCGCCAATAATTACCGCCCAGACGTCAATATCAAGATGATTGGCCAACATCGCTTGAGTTTTTACCCAATCTTTTACCGTCACAAGCGGAAAATTTGGTCCGTAGATTTCTCCGGTGTCAGGATTAGTAGTTAGTGGCCCAGTGGAGCCACCACATCCTCCAATATTATTAGGGCACACAACAAAGAATTTGTTGGTATCAATTACTTTATTTGGGCCTATTGCGTTGTCCCACCATCCGGGTTTTTTATCCTCAGGCGAGTGATACCCAGCTACATGGTGGTCCCCGCTTAGTGCATGGCATATTAATATTGCATTAGAACGACTGGCGTTTAACTTACCATATGTTTCATATACAAGATCAAAGCCATTAAGACTATTTCCAGATGCAAGCACCAATTTCTTATCAAAATGCACTTTATTTGGTTTTACTAAACCAACACTATTTGATTTTAATGAATCTTGCATATTAATTTAAATAAAAAATGTGTTTCGTTAAAGTGATAATATTTGGCCTCGGTCCATCAATGGTGAAATTATCAGCATCATTAAAAGATTTATTATGACAAGTATGATGAAAGGGGAGAAATCTAACCCCCCTGCAGAAGGGACGAGCCGTCTGATTGGTTTTAGAATAGGTTCACTTATTTGATACATGATTGTTGTAATTGGATTATAGGCATTTGGATTTAGCCAACTCATAATGACTTGAATTAATATAACGAACAAGTATATGTAAAGGGTCATTCTTAAAAGATGGGCTATTGTAAGAATTATTAGCCCGCTTAATGCAGGCGCTACTCCACTAATAATTAATGTGACTAATATTATTTCAATTGCCTGAGCTAAAACTAATACTAGTATTGATGACCAATCAATACCGAGATAGCCAGGTATAGTTCCTCGTAAAGGTTTTAGAAATGGGTTTGTTATTTTAATTATTAGAGCAGACAATGGATTTGTAAGATCTACACGTATTATCATAAATAAGTAGCGCAAGAAGAAA
>Ga0163108_10002600_pt1 | contig 13028 bp, 9 predicted proteins | sample Fk1155metaG_FD_109644 | JGI IMG/M metagenome (GOLD analysis project Ga0163108, IMG submission 109644) | Marine microbial communities from the Central Pacific Ocean - Fk160115 155m metaG | ecosystem: Environmental > Aquatic > Marine > Oceanic > Photic zone | place: The Central Pacific Ocean...
TTAAAATATGATAACGTACACCTGGTAAATCTTTAACACGTCCACCTCTAATTAAAACAACCGAGTGTTCTTGTAAATTATGTCCTTCACCTGGAATATAAGAAGTAACTTCATGACCATTTGACAATCTTACTCTTGCAACTTTTCTTAATGCTGAATTTGGTTTTTTTGGAGTAGTTGTATAAACTTTTACACAAACACCTCTTTTTTGTGGAGATTTTTCTAAAGCAGGTACTTTATCTCTTGATTTAACTTTAATTCTTTTTTTTCTTAATAACTGGTTAATTGTCGGCATATTATTTCATTTTATATTGTTTATTTTTTGGGAAATAGCCGTCCAGGATATTTATGGCAGCGTTTAGTACTTTAAGTACTACATTCCAACCAAAAAACGCCAAACTACTATAGAAATTTACTTTGTCAAATTAAAACTATAGATAATAGATCTTTTTTTTATTGATTTACTTGGCTTTCTGGTGTCTCAACTTTACTTTTTTCTGATATGAACTTTTTATCATCTTCTAAAGCTTTCTTGTTCCAATCAGCTTTAATTGTCCCTGTGCCTGCAGGAACTAGTCTACCCACTATAACATTCTCTTTAAGACCGTGTAGTTTATCAACTTTACCTTTTATAGCAGCATCAGTTAATACTCTAGTTGTTTCTTGGAAAGAAGCTGCTGAAATAAATGACTCTGTTTGAAGAGAAGCTTTAGTTATTCCCATTAAAACTCTTTGTCCTTTAGCTTCATTTTTTCCTTCTTTTTTCAATTGTTCATTCATATCGTCAAATTTTATTCTTTCTATTATTTCGCCTGGTAATAAATTTGAATCGCCAGGTTCTTTAATTTCAACTTTTTTTAACATTTGCCTTAATATAGTTTCAATGTGTTTATCGTTAATAACTACACCTTGAAGTCTGTAAACTTCCTGTACTTGATTAACAAAATATTCGGTTAATTCTTCAATACCTAAAATTCTTAAAATGTCATGTGGCAAAGGTTGCCCATCAAGCAGATATTCTCCTTTTTTAATTCTTTCGCCTTGGTTAAAATTTATATGTTTTCCTTTAGGAATTAAATAATTTGAAGTTTCACCTTTATCTGATTCTATAGAAACTTTTTGTTTGCCTCTAACTTCTTTGCCAAACATTACTTTACCATCATTCTCTGCTATAATTGCACTATCTTTAGCTTTTCGTGCTTCAAACAATTCGGCCACTCTAGGTAATCCTCCTGTAATATCTTTTGTTTTTGAAGTTTCTTTTGGTAGTCTTGCTATTACATCTCCTGCAAATATTTTTTGACCATCTTTAACGGACAAGATAGAATCTGGAACTAAATAATATCTCGCTTCATTATCATCTGCTTTTTTAATAACATTACCTTTTTCATCTCTTAATGTTATTCTAGGTTTTAAATCAGTGTTTTTAGATTGAGATCTCCAATCAATAACTGATTTTGATGAAATTCCAGTTGCATCATCTGTTGTCTCGGCCAATGAAACTCCATCTATTAAATCAACATAGCCTGCAATACCACTTTTTTCTGCAATAACAGGTGTTGTATATGGATCCCATTCACAAATTTTGTTGCTCTTTTTAATTTTATCACCATTTTGAAAAAATAATTTTGAGCCATACGGAACTTTATAAATAGCAACTTGTAGTCCATTGTCGTCTTCGATTGATAATTGAGTATTTCTTCCCATTACAATTAAGTTCTTTTTTGAATCTTCTAATAAATTAGTGTTAATTATTTTCAAAGTTCCATCGGATTTGCTAACTATTTGTGAATCTTGTTTAATTGAAGCTGTACCTCCAACATGGAAAGTTCTCATTGTTAATTGTGTTCCTGGTTCTCCTATTGACTGGGCCGAAATCATGCCAATAGCTTCTCCTACGTGAACTATCTTACCTCTTGATAGGTCTCTACCATAACATGTTGCGCATACACCTAATTTAGAACTGCAAGTCATTACAGAATGAACGTTTATAACTTTAACTCCAGCTGAATCAATTTTTTCACATCCAGATTCATCAATCATTTCTGATTTTTTAATTATAATTTCTCCTGTAATTGGATTTTTAATACTATCTGCTGCTATTCTTCCAAGTGCTCTTTCTGACAAGCTAACAATTACATTTCCTCCTTCAATAATTTCTGAAAGTTTAATAAAACCTGGATTTTCACATTTTTTAGTTGTAATAGTTAAGTCTTGCGCAACATCGCATAATCTTCTTGTAAGATATCCAGAGTTAGCGGTTTTTAAAGCGGTGTCTGCTAAACCTTTTCTAGCACCGTGTGTTGAATTAAAATACTCTAATGCTGTTAAACCTTCTTTAAAATTTGATGTTATTGGAGATTCTATAATCTCTCCAGAAGGTTTGGCTATTAATCCTCTCATTCCAGCTAACTGTTTCATTTGAGCTGCAGAACCTCTAGCTCCACTATCTGCCATCATGAATACTGAGTTAATTTTTAAACCGTCTTTAGTTGTTTCTGTTGCAGAAATACCCTTCATCATTTCACCGGCAACTCTGTCCGTACATTTTGACCAAGCATCAACAACTTTGTTGTATTTTTCACCTCTGGTTATTAATCCTTCTGAATACTGATTTTCATAATCAGCTATAAGCTTTTTTGTTTCATCTATTAACTGACTTTTGTTTGAAGGTATAATTAAATCATCTTTACCAAATGAAATTCCCGCTTTAAAAGCATGTTTGAATCCTAGATTTTTTAGTTTATCACAAAAAATTACTGTTTTCTTTTGACCACAAAATCTAAAAACTACATCAATAATTTCTGATACAACTTTTTTTGGTAATAATCTGTCAATTAAATTAAAGGTAATATTTTTATTTTTTGGTAACAAATTAGAGAGTAAAAATCTCCCTGCTGTATTTGTATATTTTATTAATTTTTTATTCCCATTTTCATCTATAGTCTCAAATCTTGAAATTATAGTTGAATGAACTTTTATTTGTCCTGATTCTAGCGCATGTTCAATCTCAGAATTATTTACAAAATATCCTGCTATTTTATCTTTTTGGTATGGGGGTTGTGATAAATAATATATTCCTAAAATCATATCTTGACTTGGAACTATAATGGGTTTGCCATTTGAAGGGCTTAAAATATTATTAGTGGACATCATTAATACCCTTGCTTCTAATTGCGCTTCTAAGCTTAATGGAATATGAACTGCCATTTGATCTCCATCAAAATCAGCGTTAAAAGCAGCACATGTTAATGGGTGTAATTCAATTGCATCCCCTTCAATTAATTTTGGTTCAAAAGCTTGAACGCCCAGCCTATGTAATGTTGGTGCTCTATTTAATATAATAGGATGTTCTCTAACAATTAATTCCAAAGCATCCCAAACCGCATTTGATTCTTTTTCAACTAATTTTTTTGCTTGCTTAATTGTTGATGCTAAACCAAGCTTATTTAATCTTGCATATAAAAAAGGTTTAAATAATTCTAAAGCCATTTTTTTTGGCAATCCACATTCGTGTAATTTAAGATCAGGACCGACAACAATTACTGACCTTCCTGAATAGTCAACTCTTTTACCTAACAAATTTTGTCTAAATCTTCCTTGTTTTCCTTTAAGCATTTCAGCAAGAGATTTTAAAGGTCTTTTTCCAGTCCCTGTGATTACTCTTCCTCTTCTTCCGTTATCAAATAAAGCATCCACCGATTCTTGAAGCATTCTTTTTTCATTTCTTACAATTATATCTGGAGCTTTAAGATCCATTAATCTTTTTAAACGATTATTTCTATTAATTACTCTTCTATATAAATCGTTTAAATCTGATGTAGCAAATCTACCTCCGTCAAGAGGAACCAAAGGTCTCAACTCGGGCGGTATAACAGGTATAACTGTTAAAATCATCCATTCAGGTTTTTGACCTGTTGCTATAAAAGATTCGATAAGTTTTAGTCTTTTAATTGATCTCTCTTCTGATACTTTGGACTTAGTTTCATTTATATTTTTAATTAAAATTTTTTGCTCTTCTTCTAAATTTAATGATTTCAATATTTCTAATATTGCTTCAGCGCCAATTCCTGCTGTAAAAGCCTCTTCTCCAAATTCTTCTTGATTTTTCAAAAGTTCTTCTTCGGAAAGTAATTGATTTTTTTTAAGACCTGTAAGTCCTGGCTCAATAACTATAAAATTTTCAAAATATAAAACTCTTTCAACTTCTTTTAACTTCATATCTACCGCTAATGAAATTCTGCTAGGAAGTGATTTTAAGAACCAAATATGAGCTACTGGAGTAGCTAGATTTATATGGCCCATTCTTTCTCTTCTTACATTGGATTTTGTTACTTCAACTCCACATTTTTCACAAATTATACCTCTAAATTTCATCCTCTTATATTTTCCACATAAGCATTCATAATCTTTTACAGGTCCAAAGATTCTCGCACAAAACAAACCATCTTTTTCTGGTCTAAACGTTCTATAGTTTATAGTTTCAGGTTTTTTTATTTCTCCAAAAGTCCATGATTTTATTTTTTCAGGACTTGCAAGAGTAATTTTTATACTGTTAAAATTCTGTGAGTCCGAAATTTCCGTATTTTTAAATAAATTTGTTAAAACTTTTTTCATAATTAATTTAATTCTACATTTAGCGCTAAAGATTTAATTTCTTTAACTAAAACGTTAAATGATTCAGGTATTCCTGATTCAAAATTTTCTTCACCTTTAACTATAGTTTCATAAACTTTAACTCTTCCGGCTACGTCATCTGATTTAACAGTTAATATTTCTTGCAAAGTATATGAAGCTCCATATGCTTCTAATGCCCAGACTTCCATTTCTCCAAATCTTTGTCCTCCTAGCTGAGCCTTTCCTCCTAGTGGTTGTTGTGTTACTAAGCTGTAAGGTCCTGTAGATCTAGCATGTATTTTATCTTCTACTAAATGGTGAAGTTTTAACATGTAAATAGTTCCAACTGTTACAGGTCTATCAAATTTTTCACCTGTTCTACCGTCCCACAAATATGTTTGACCTGTACCAGGTAATTTTGCAAGTTCTAGCATTCTTGTAACATCTTTTTCTTTTGCCCCATCAAATACAGGAGTTGCTATGGGAACACCATTTTGTAAATTTTCACATAAATCTTTAAATTCAGTTTTATTTAATTTGTCTATGTTTTCATCAAAAAATTCTTTTCCATATATATTTTTTAAAAATTTGGAAATTTTCTCATTTTTTTCTATTTTTTTTTGGTTTTCATCAATAATTTTTTTTATGTGTTCACCAAATTCTTTACACGCCCATCCAACATGAGTTTCTAATATTTGTCCTACGTTCATTCTACTTGGTACGCCTAGTGGATTTAAAACAATGTCTACAGGTTCTCCATTTTCCCTGTATGGCATGTCTTCTACAGGAACTATTTTGCTTACAACACCTTTGTTTCCGTGTCTTCCTGACATTTTATCACCAGGTCTTAATCTTCTTTTGATAGCTACAAAAACTTTTACCATTTTCATAACACTAGGAAGTAATTCGTCTCCTTGTCTAATTTTTAAAACTTTGTCTTCAAATCTTTCTTGAATATCTTCTTTTGCTTTCTCATATTGATTTTTTAGTTGAATAAGTCTTTGTTCTTTTTCATTATTATTAATTGATATTTTAAATAAATCAGAAATGTTTAAGTTATCAATTAAATTCAAATCTATTTTTTCAGCTAAATTTAAATTTTTAAATTTTTTACTTAATGTTAATCCCTCTAAAATTTGACCTGCTCTTTGTTTAATGCTTCTTTCTAATATTTCTTCTTCAACGTTTTTATCTTGTTGGACTAATTCAATTTCTGCTCTTTCAATTGTTATAGATCTCTCATCTTTTTCAATTCCATGTCTATTAAAAACTCTAACATCCACAACAACACCGCTACTTCCGCTTGGCATTTTTAGAGAAGTATCAGTAACATCTATGGCTTTTTCTCCAAAAATTGATCTTAACAGTTTTTCTTCTGGTCCAGATGCCGAATCTCCTTTCGGTGTAACTTTACCAACTAAAATATCTCCAGCTTTAACTTCTGCTCCTATATATACAACTCCAGATTCATCTAAATTTTTTAACGCCTCTTCGTTAATATTTGGAATGTCTCTAGTTATATCTTCTTCACCTAATTTTGTATCTCTAGCCATCACTTCATATTCTTCTATGTGAATAGAAGTGAAAACATCATCTGTGACACATCTTTCTGAAATTAAAATAGAATCTTCAAAATTGTAACCTTGCCATGGCATAAAAGCTACTGTTACATTTTTTCCTAAAGCTAATTCGCCTAACTTAGTTGAAGGTCCATCAGCTATAATATCTCCTGAATTTACTTTATCTCCAACTCTGACTAGTGGTTTTTGGTTAATACAAGTATTTTGATTTGATCTTTTAAATTTTTGCAAATTATATATATCAACTCCAGATTTTGTAAAATCTTTTTCATCTGTCGCTTTGATAACTATTCTTTTTCCATCAATTTTATCTACAACACCCTCTCTTTTAGCTACAATCGTTACTCCTGAATCTAGGGCGACATCGCTTTCAATTCCAGTTCCTACTAGCGGAGATTCTGGTTTTAACAATGGAACAGCTTGTCTCATCATATTTGAACCCATTAACGCTCTATTTGCATCATCATTTTCTAAAAAAGGTATTAATGAAGCAGCAACAGACACAAGTTGTTTTGGCGATACATCTATATAGTCGACATTTTCTGGTTTTGACAAAATGAAATTTAAATTTTGACGACAAGAAACTAAATCTTCAGTAATTTTGCCATTTTTGTCAACTTTAGAGTTAGCTTGAGCAATGGTAAATTTTGTTTCTTCCATTGCAGCTAAATATTCTATCTTGTCTTCAACTATACCATTTTCAACTTTCTTATATGGACTTTCAATAAAACCATATTTATTTATCTTTGCATAAGTAGATAAACTATTTATTAAACCTATGTTTGGACCTTCAGGAGTTTCGATTGGACATATTCTTCCATAATGAGTAGGATGAACATCTCTTACTTCAAATCCTGCTCTTTCTCTTGTTAGTCCTCCGGGTCCTAAAGCTGAAACTCTTCTTTTATGAGTAATTTCAGACAAAGGATTCGTTTGATCCATAAATTGTGAAAGTTGTGATGTGGCAAAAAAATCTTTCAATGAAACTGTAAGTGGTTTTGCATTAATTAAATCTTGAGGCATTGATGATTCAACATCCAGTGTGGTCATTTTTTCTTTAATAGCTCTTTCCATTCTATAAACGCCAATACGAGCTTGATTCTCCACTAGTTCACCAACGGATCTGACTCTTCTATTTCCTAAATGATCAATATCATCTACTTCATCTTTGCCATCTCTTAAATCTAGCATTTTTTTAATAATCGCTAAAATATCATCATTTCTTAAAATAGTAATTTTGTCTGAACATTCTAATTCTAATCTTGAATTAATTTTAACTCTTCCAACATCAGACAAATCGTATCTTTCAGAACTAAAAAATAAATTATTAAAAATTTGAGTAGCTATTTCAATAGTAGGAGGTTCTCCTGGTCTTAAAACTTTATATATTTCGTTGATTGCTTCGTTTTTGTTTTCATTATTATCATTTAATATGGTTTGCAATAAATAAGGACCTTTGTTAATAGAATTTGTAATAGAAAGTTCGATTGCTGGAACATTTGCTTCTATGATTTGTTGCAAAATACTTTCATTTATTTCAGTACCAATCTTAAAATCAAGATCACCAGAATTAATATTTTTATGTAAAAATTTTCCATATAAAGATTCATTAGAAATAAATATTTCTTTCAAACCTTCTTTAAAAAGTTTTGTTGCTGTCAAGAAATTAATTTTTTCACCAGACTTAATTACAATTTTTTCTGATTTAACATCAACTACTTCTTCTGAAAAGTTTTTTGTCTTATAATTTTCAGGATTAAATTTTGTTTTCCATTTTTTTATTTTATTATCAAAAGTATAAGTTTCTTTATCATAAAATTCATTTGCTATATCTTGTTTTGTGAAACCTAAAGCTATTAAAAGAGTTGTTGCAAAAACTTTCTTTTTTCTATCGATTCTAAAATACAAAAAATCTTTAACATCATATTCAAAATCTAACCATGAACCTCTGTTAGGTATAACTCTACAATTAAAAAGTAATTTTCCACTTGCATGTGATTTACCTCTATCATGATCAAAAAAAACGCCTGGGCTTCTATGCATTTGATTAACAACAACTCTTTGGACACCATTAGTTATAAAAGTTCCACTATTAGTCATCATGGGCACTTCTCCCATATAAACTTCTTGTTCTTTTGCAGATAAAATTTCTTTTGTGTTATTTTCTTGATCTATTTCATATACAACTAGTCTTAATGTACATTTAAGAGCTGAAGAATAAGTTAGTCCTCTTGCAATACATTCTTCTGTATCAAATTTTGGTTTTTCTAATTTGTATGTAATATATTCTAAGGTTGCTTTTTCATTTATATCTTCAATTGGAAATATACTTTTGAAAACTCTATCAAAACCTTTTAAAAATTTTTCGTTTATATCAGTTTTGTGTTCCGTTAGTTCTTTGTATGAATTTTTTTGAACTTCAATTAAATTTGGAATTGACAAACTTTCTTTTAATTTGCCAAAATTTTTTCTTATATTTTTTTTTCCAGTAAACGATAAATGCATCTATACTTTTTTACTGATTAATAAAAATAACCAGCAATTAAATTCTTTTTTTTTTAAACTATTTAAGTTCTACTTTTGCGCCAGCTGCTTCTAATTTCTTTTTAATTTCTTCAGCTTCTTTTTTATTTACACCTGACTTAACTTCTTTAGGAGCTCCTTCAACCAAATCTTTAGCTTCTTTTAATCCTAATGTAGTTATCCCTCTAATTTCTTTAATAACGTTAATTTTTTTATCGCCCGCTGCTGCAAGGACAATTGTAAACTCATCTTTTTCTTCTGCTGGTGCCGCTCCTCCTGCCGCTGGAGCTGCTGCAACAGCTGCTGCTGCTGTAACTCCCCATTTTTCTTCAAGTTGTTTTGAAAGTTCAGCTGCTTCAACAACAGTTAAACTTGATAAATCATCTATAATTTTATTAAGGTCTGCCATAATATTTTGTATTTTTGTAGGGTTTATTTTTTACTTTTTTCGAGCGCTAAAATAGCGATTTTTGAAGCCGGTGCAAGTAAAATACTTACAATTTTTTGAGCTGGAGAGCTTAAAATTCCTACGATTTTAGCCCTTGCCTCATCTAAGGTAGGTAAAGTTGCGACATTTGCAACTCCAACTACATCTAAAACTTCTTCACCCATGATTCCACCTAAAATTTTAAGACTTTTATTTTCTTTAGAAAATTTTGTTAAAATTTTTGCAGAAGTTATTGCATCTTTTGATAGAGCAACTGCTGTGGGTCCTGTGAATAAATCAGTTAAATTTTTACATTTTGAATTTTTTAGTGCTAATTTTGTTATTCTATTTTTGGTAATTTTAAATTTTATACCATGTTCTCTCATTTGCTTTCTTAAATCATCTAGTTGTTTTACTGTTAAACCTTGATAATGAGTTACTAATACAGCTTCACTATTTTCAAACTCAGCTGTCATATTTTTTATATAGTTTTGCTTTTGTTCTTTATTCATCATAATTAAATATTTTTTGGTAACTTAATCTTATAAGAAATTCCCATAGTAGAAGTTAAAAAAGCACTCTTAATTAATTCACCTTTAATAGTAACATTAGCTTTTTCTTTTTCAAGAGTTTCAAATATAACTTTAAAATTTTTTAATAATTTGTCGTCAGAAAAGTTTTTCTTCCCTAGACTTAAACCTATATTTCCATCTTTATCATTTTTAATTTCTACTTGGCCTGATTTAGCACTTGTAACAGCATTTTTTATATCATCAGTAACTGAACCAAGTTTAGGATTTGGCATTAAACCTTTAGGCCCTAATATTTTCCCCAATTTTGATAATTTTATCATCATTTTTGTTGTACATATTAATTTTTCAAAATTTAATTCTCCAGATTTAATTTTTTCAATAAGCTCATCACCTCCAACAATATCAGCGCCAGCATCTTTTGCATCCTTGGTTTTTGAATCTTCACATACAACAGCAATCTTTATTTTTTTTCCTGAACCAGAAGGTAAATTAACCACTGTTCTTAAATTAATTTCATTTTTCTTTTGTTTGTTATTAATTTGTAAACTTAAATCAATTGACTCATCGAATTTAGTTGTACAATTTTTTTTTACCAAAGGAATCAATTTTTCAACGCTTTCCGATGGAATTTTTTTACTATCTGTATTTAATTTTTTAAATCGTTTTGATGTCATTAATCTTTTACCTCTATACCCATTGACCTAGCAGATCCTTTAATTATTTTGACTGCTTGTTCTAAATCATGTGCATTTAAATCTTTCATTTTTTTTTTAGCTATTTCTTCTGCCTGTTGTTTGGTAATTGAAGCTATTATTTGTCTTCCTGGTTCTTGTGAACCTCCTTTTAATTTAGCGGCTTCTTTTATAAAATGTGATGCTGGTGGAGATTTTATAATAAAATCAAATTTTTTATCTTTATATACTGTAATAATTACAGGAACAGGTTTTCCCATAAAATTTTTTGTTTTTTCATTAAATGCTTTACAAAATTCCATTATATTAATTCCTCTTTGGCCTAGAGCAGGACCAACTGGAGGGGCTGGATTGGCTTGACCACCTTTAATTTGTAATTTCACATATCCAATAATTTCTTTTTTTGCCATTAACTTGCCTTTTCTACTTGATTATATTCTAAATCTACGGGTGTTGGTCTACCAAATATTGAAACTGAAACTTTCAATCTTGATTTTTCTTCATCAATATCTTCAACCAAACCATTGAACGATGCAAAAGGTCCATCTATCACTTGAACTTTTTCACCAACAGAATATTCAATTCCAGATTTTGGCTGTGCCACTCCATCTTTTATTTGACCTAATATTTTTTCAATTTCTTTATCGGAAACTGGTGCTGGAATGCCTTTTGAACCTAAAAATCCACTAACTCTTTTAATGTTTTTTATCATATGATATATATTATTATCCATTTCGCTTTTAATTAACACATATCCTGGAAAATATTTTTTTTTTCTTTGCACTCTTTTACCTCTTTTAACTTCAGTTACATCGTGCGTGGGTACAACAATTTCTTCAATTTTGTCAGAAATTTTAGCTTTTTGTGCTTCTTCTTTAATTAAACCAGCAACCTTATTTTCAAAACTTGAATGAGATTGTACAATATACCAATTTTTCATTATATACTTGCCTTAAGCAACAATTCTAAAAAAAATTTTAATATCTGATCTAGTAGTAAAAAAAAAATAGATGCCACTATTGCCATTGCAACAACCATTAAAGTCCCTTGTATTGTTTCTTTACCAGTTGGCCAAGAAACTTTGAAAGCTTCTTGTTTTACATCTTGAAAAAATTTTAAAGGGTTCTTCATATTTTTTATTTTTTTCTGGCAGGAGCGGAGGGACTCGAACCCTCAGCCTCCGGTTTTGGAGACCGGCGCTCTACCAGTTGAGCTACACTCCTATAGAAGCTTACTCTAATATTTTTGTTACAACGCCTGCACCAACTGTTTTTCCCCCTTCACGAATTGCGAAATTTAATTTTTCACTCATCGCGATTGGTGTGATTAATTTAACAGTAAATTTAGCATCATCACCTGGCATAATCATTTCAGTACCAGAAGGCAGCTCCACCTCTCCTGTAACGTCAGTTGTTCTAAAATAAAATTGAGGTCTGTACTTAGTGAAAAAAGGAGTATGTCTTCCACCTTCTTCTTTTTTAAGAACATATGCTTGAGCCTCAAATTTTGTATGTGGTGTAACTGAAGCAGGTTTTGCTAAAACTTGTCCTCTTTCTACATCTGTTCTTTCAACGCCTCTTAATAATGCACCAATGTTATCACCAGCTTCACCTGAGTCCAAAAGTTTTCTAAACATTTCAACTCCAGTACAAACTGATTTCTTTGTATCTCTGATACCTATAATTTCAATTTCATCTCCAGTTTTTATAACTCCTTGCTCAACTCTTCCAGTAACAACCGTACCTCTTCCTGATATAGAAAAAACATCTTCTACTGGCATTAAGAAAGGCTTATCTTTTGGTCTGTCCGGCTGAGGAATATGTTCATCAACAGCTTTCATTAATTCCAATATTGCATTTTTTCCAGTTGCTTCATCTTTTCCTTCTACAGCATTTAATGCTGAACCTTTTATGATAGGTGTTTTGTCTCCAGGAAATTTGTATGAAGTTAAAAGTTCTCTAATTTCTTCTTCAACCAAATCAATTAATTCTTTATCTTTTACTTGATCAACTTTATTTAAAAAAACAACAATTGCAGGAACTCCAACTTGTCTCGCTAACAAGATATGTTCTCTGGTCTGAGGCATGGGTCCGTCAGCTGCATTTACAACAAGTATAGCTCCATCCATTTGAGCTGCACCTGTGATCATATTTTTTACATAGTCAGCATGACCTGGGCAGTCAACGTGAGCATAATGTCTTTTTTCAGTTTCATACTCAACATGCGCAGTTGCAATAGTAATACCTCGTTCTTTTTCTTCCGGTGCCTTATCAATTTGGTCATAAGCAACAAATTCTGCTCCACCTGTCTCAGATAAAACTTTTGTTATAGCTGCAGTTAAAGTTGTTTTTCCATGATCGACGTGTCCGATTGTTCCTATATTACAATGCGGTTTATTTCTTACAAATTTTTTTTTCTCTGCCATTTTTTTTCCTCTATATAATTTCTTTTTATTTTATTTTTGGAGCGGGTAAAGGGAATCGAACCCTTACATCCAGCTTGGAAGGCTAGCGTTCTACCATTGAACTACACCCGCAACACCCAAGTATACACTCCGTTGCTTAAATTTTTATTGAATGGTGGAGGGGGAAAGATTCGAACTTTCGAAGACCGAAGTCAACGGGTTTACAGCCCGCCCCATTTGACCGCTCTGGAA
>Ga0163108_10002602_pt1 | contig 13023 bp, 10 predicted proteins | sample Fk1155metaG_FD_109644 | JGI IMG/M metagenome (GOLD analysis project Ga0163108, IMG submission 109644) | Marine microbial communities from the Central Pacific Ocean - Fk160115 155m metaG | ecosystem: Environmental > Aquatic > Marine > Oceanic > Photic zone | place: The Central Pacific Ocean...
GAAAAATGAAAACAATCAAAATTCAAATTAATGATAAAATTGGATTTCATGCTCGAACAGCATCATTATTCTCTAAAGAAGCTAGTAAATTTAAATCAATGATAAATATTGAATTTAAAGACAAAAAAGTAAATGGGAAAAGTATGTTATCAGTCATGAGTCTTGGTGTTAAGACTAATGACTCTATAATTCTTTCATGTGAAGGAGAGGATGAAAAAATTTCAATTAATCATTTAAAACATCTTATTGATAACAATTTTAATTCTTGAACCATTAATAAAATAAAAGGCATAGGGGCATCTCCAGGGATAGAAATAGGTGGAATCTATTTTATAGAAAAAAATAATTCTAGAATTAAAAAAAAGTCAGAGAATGAGCCAATAGTCGAGATAAAAAGACTAAATAATGCAATATCAATTCTAGAAAAAAAAATACTTGATTTAAAGGAAAAAGTTAAAAATAAAATTTCTGAAGAAGATCTTTCTATATATGATTCAAACCTTGGAATATTAAAAGATCCTGATCTAATAGAAAAGACAATTCATCTTATTAAGAATAAAAAATTTTCAGCTGAATATTCTTATAAATATTGCTCTGAAGAATATGCCAAAATTATTAGTAAAATAAATGATGAATATATAAGTAATCGTGCTTCTGATATTATAGAAATTTCTAATGAACTTATAGATATTTTAATGGGTAAATCAAGTATAAATATTAATTTATCTAGTCCAAAAATAATTGTTTCAGAAAAGATCTCTACCAATGAACTTGCTTCAATTGATTCAAAAAACATAAGGGGAATTGTAACCGCTGAAGGAGGATCAACCGACCATGTTTCAATAATTTCAAAAGCAATGGAAATTCCTGCAGTTGTTGGTATAAAATCAAAAATTACCAAATTAAAGAATAATATCAAATTAATTTTAAATGGACAAGAAGGAGAAGTAATTTATAACCCTAACCGTGAGCAATTAAAAGAATATAAAATCAAAAAAAACATATATAAAGAAAACTTTAAAAAGGCTATAAAAAATAACAAAGAAATTGCTAAAACAATTTCAGGTCAAGTTATTAAAGTAAATGCAAATATTGGAAGTTTAGATGAAGTCAGAAAAGCATTAAAATATGGAGCTGATGGTATAGGTCTTTTAAGAACCGAGTTTTGTTTTTTAAACAGAAAAAAATTCCCCACAGAAAAAGAACAATTTAAAATTTATAGTAACATTATAAGTGTTTTACCTAAAAGAGAATTTATAATAAGGCTTTCTGACTTTGGGTCTGATAAAAAAGTTGATTATATAGATCAACCTTATGAACAAAATCCTGCTATGGGCAATAGGGCTCTTAGACTTGGTTTTAAATATTATGACAAACTTTTAAAACCTCAATTAAGAGCTTTGATTAGATTATCTTTTAATAATAATATAAAGATATTATGTCCTATGATTTCTGATATAGATGACCTAACAAAAATAAAAAAGGCGATAATTAATGAATCTAATGATCTAAACGCTTCTAAAAATAATATCCCTTTGGGAATTATGGTTGAGACACCAAATGTGGCAATAAATGCTGAAGAGTTTATTGATCATGTTGATTTCTTTTCATTCGGAACTAATGATTTATCACAATTTTTAATGGCAGCAGATAGAACAAATGAAAACGTTGCTAAATATCATGAAAAAGCTATTCCTAGTATTATGAAGCTTATAGAAAATGTTTGTAATATCTCCCAAAAAAAAGGAAAATGGGTTGGAATTTGTGGAGAAATTGCTTCAAAAAAAGAATTATTAAAAAAGTTTATAAAAATGGGTGTTAACGAACTAAGTATGCCTCCTTCCATGATTCCTGAAATTAAACAGAGTATTAGAAAAATTAAACTATGAGAATTCTCTTTTTATCAATATTCTTTTTAATATTTATTACTCAAAATACTCAAGCACAAGATTTAAATTCACTTAAACCTTATATATTAATTGTTCAACCGATTGTGCTCCAAAATAATAAAGGGGAAAATCCTGCATCCATAAATATTCCTAAAAAGCTAATTAATAAAGCATATGAAAAAGCAGGAATTAGTTTTAGATTCCTAGAGCCTATTTATTTTAATAATACCAAAGCAAGAGATGGAAAAATTAATTTAGATAAGATTGTACAGATAGCTGAAAAACAAAAATTAATCAAAGGTCAAAATGATATTGTGAATATGTTTTTTGTTAATGCTGTAGATGGAAATAAAGGCCCCCTAGGAAGAGCAAAAATGAATGGAAATCTAATTTTTATTTCACTTGGAGAAAATAAATTTAAATCCTATGAAAAATATAGAAATATGCAGGCATTTGTTATAGCTCATGAAATAGGTCATAATTTATCACTAAGACATGCCGTTGATGATCCAGATGTTGAAAATGATATACCAAACATTCAGGGAGAAGGAGAATTTAAAGATAGAATTAATCCTAAATATAGTTTAAATGAATATCAAATAAATAAAATATTAAAAAGCCCTTTAATTCATCCAAGAGTAAAATTTTTATCTAAAAAAGAAGGTGAAGTTGCTATTTTAGATGAATCCTTTGAACCATACTTTTCCAATTTACAGATTAGAGAAATTACTACATTTATTAATGAAGAAGTTCCGCATAAAAATTTATCTAAAGCTAGAGATTTTGCAAGAAAAAAATTTCAATCGGCAGTAATTAATTTTAATAGCAAAGAGAAAGAAATAATAACTTATGCAGTTAATGAAGTTCTCAAAACTCTAATAAAGAATAATATTTCACTGATGTACAATCATCCATGGAGATTTATAAAAGTTCAAAGTTGGCTTTGTGGAGGATTTGCACATACTAGAGGAACGTATATAATTCTAAGTCAAAAATATATTGATAGGCTAATAAAAGGTTGGGATGAGAATATAGATAAAAATTTAAAATCAGATATTATATCAAAACTTGGTGGGCTATTAGTTCATGAGCAAATGCATTCTCTTCAAAGAACCTTCAAATCAAGCTTTGATAAACTTTACTTAAACTACTGGAATTTTGAGAGAGGAAAAGTCAAAACTGAAAAACAAATTGAATTAAATCAAGTTTCAAATCCAGATGCTCCAATCCCTGAATGGTTAATAAAAAATGAAAAAAGCTTAAATGAATTTTATTGGGTTAGAACACTTTTAAATAAATCTCCAAAAATTCCGATCATGGGAAAAGATTTTCAGGATAAAGTTTTTATAGTTGAAAGGTTTAATGAAAATTTTAAAGTAAAAAAAGACTTAAATAAAAATTTAATTTCATTAGAACTGTCAGATATTGTTTTTTATAAAAATTCTTTTCCAGTAAATAGAGGCTTAGATCACCCGAATGAAATTTCAGCTTATATGTTCTCTGAACTTTTTAAAGCTCTTTATTTAAATAAAGAATATATTTCTGATAAAGGCAAAAAAAACACTTTAAGTTTCTTAAATTGGATAGATGCTGAGATGAAATTGAATTAATCTATTTCTCTGGGTAAACTACATTTTGAATTTCTTTCCAAGTAACCAACTTTACATTATTATTCTTTATTATATTTTTTACCTGTTTTGATTTTAAAGCGTCATAATCTAATTGTCTCCAATAAGATCCATATTCTGGATGATCAACAGTTATAGCTTTAAGTTCATTATCATCATATCCTAAATGAACTAGTATAACTGTTAGGCCGGGTTTTAAAGATTCAATTTTAGCAGAATATTTTTTTATCCATTCGTTTAAATTATAATCAGAAACTAAAATGTTATCTGCTTGTTTTTTTCCAACATTTTTTTCTACAAATTCTCTATCAGAAATTGGATATAACATAAAAAAATCATCTACAAGTACCACATAATCGGGCTTTGGAAATTCTTGGTCAAAAAAATCACTAATTCTAGGAGGAACAAAACTTATTAATTTATTTTGGTGAGCTACTTCCAAATAAACTTTAAATAATTCTTTTTTTACAAAAAGCGACCCCATATGACTGTCAATATGAGATGGATTGAGGCCAACAGATCTTGATAAATCAATCTGGGCTTGAATTTCTTTTCTGACCTCTTCAGGCTTAGCTTTAAAAAAAACATCCATTGTATTATCATAAAAATGATTCTTATCATTTAATAATGAAGATATTTCATTTGAAGATGATGCTCCATCCCATTTATAATTTTTCCACTCAGCAGTTAAAGTTAAATGAAGTCCCAAATCAAATTCTGGGTTCTTATTAAAAAAATCAACTACCTCTAATAACCATGGGCATGGAACCATAACACTTCCAGAGTTAATTGAAGAATTTACAAATCCATCAAAAGAAGCTTTTGTCACTGAATTAGACATTCCGATATCATCGCCATGAATAATTAAAAGTTTAGCATTTTTTTTATAACCTAGTTTTTGAGCCAAGTTCTTTTCTTGAGAAAAGACTGTCGAAATAATAATAAAAAAAAATAAAAATAAAACTCTACGCATAATTATATTTTTAGAATTAAATAAATATATTATAATTGAATTTATTTTTAATTCATTTCAAAAAAAATTTAGGTGTTTATGAAAAAAATATTAAAAAATATAGTTATAGGGTTTACCCTTTTATTCTTAATAATTACTTCATTTAGTACTTATTTTTATATCACCGCATCTAATTATAAAGACTATCCAATTAAAGGAGATAAAAAGATTTTTCAAAAAATTGGAATTGAAGAAAACTATGATACCCTTTCAAATTATTTAATTTCTCAAATGACATTAGATGAAAAGATTGATCAACTTTCTGGTGAAAAGAAATTTTCTGGTTGGATTAAATTCATAGTTAACTATGCTATTAATGGTGTTTTTCCTCACGTTTATGTAGGGGAAAATGAAAGACTAAAAATCCCTCCATTAGTTGGTTCAGATGGTCCTAGAGGAGCCAGAGTAATTAAAAAAGGATCTAAAGGAGTTACCACATTTCCTGTTGCCATAGCTAGAGGAGCAAGTTGGGATATTAATTTAGAAAAAAAAGTGAATGAAGTAATTGCAATTGAAATGAGGGCTAACGGAGCTAATTATGCATTTACTCCATGTATAAATTTATTAAGACATCCTGGATGGGGAAGAGCTCAAGAAACTTATGGTGAAGATCCCTGGTTACTTGGTGAGTTTGGAGTCGCTGCTACAGAAAGTTATAAAAAACATAATGTTATGGCTTGTCCTAAACATTTTGCTCTTAATAGTATTGAAAATTCAAGATGGTTTGTTGATGTGACTATAAAAGAAAGAGCATTAAGAGAGGTTTATTTACCCCATTTTAAAAAAGTTGTTATTAAAGGTAAAACCCCATCATTAATGACTGCTTATAATAGTGTTAATGGTTATTACATGTCAGAAAATAAATATTTATTAAATGATATACTAAGAGAAGAATGGGGTTTTGAAGGTTTTGTTTCTTCAGATTGGTTTTATGGAACACATAATACATCAAATGGAATTATAGCTGGAATGGAAATTGAAATGCCTGTGCATAATCATTACAGTCATGAAAATATTAAAAAAGCTATTAAAAAAGGTAAAATTTCAGAAGATTTAATTAATAGAAATCTTCTGAGAATATTAAAAACAAGGCTCCCTTATGCTTTTGAGAAAGATATAATGAACTATGATAAATCATTAATTGCAAGTAAAAGGCATACTGAACTTGCCCTTGAGGCTGCATTAAAGAGTATGGTTTTAATTAAAAATGAAAATATCCTTCCTTTTAAAAAAGACAAGAAAATTAAAATTGCTTTAATAGGAAGACTAGCAAATGAACAAAATATTGGCGATCAAGGAAGTAGTAATTCTAAATCAAGATATGTGATTACGCCCTATGAAGGACTTAAAAATTACCACAAAAATTTAGACAATGATATAATTTTAAATAATGGTGAAAATATTAAATCAGCAATTAATGATGCTGAAAAATCGGATCAAGTTATTTTAATTATTGGATATGCTTCAAATGAGGAGGGTGAATATGTTCCCGCAATTTCAATGAATATGCAATCTAATGTTTTAGAGTCCTCTAAACAAGGAAAATTAATAGGAGAAAGAGGACTTGGAGGTGATCGAGAATCTCTTAAATTAAATAAAAAAGATATAACTCTTATAAAAGAATTATCTAAAGTAAATAAGAATTTGGTTGTCATATATGTTGGAAGTTCTGCAATTGACATGAAAGAATGGAATGAATTAGTTCCATCTATTTTATTCTCTTGGTATGGAGGAATGGAAGGTGGTAATGCAATTGCAAAAGTTTTATATGGAGATTATAATCCAAGTGGCAAACTGCCTTTTGCAATTGCTAAAAATGAAAACGATTATCCTTCTTTTAATCCATATACTATAAAAACAAAATATGGTTATTATCATGGATATACTTTGTTTGACAAAAAAAATATTGAGCCTTTATACCCTTTTGGTTATGGATTAAGTTATACATCCTTTAAATTCAAAAATTTAAAAGTAAATACTCCAAATATAAATGTCGACGAAACTCTTTCTTTTAATATTGAAATAGAAAATATAGGAGAAATTGATGGAGAAGAAGTTATTCAATTGTATATTGGATTTTCAAATTCTTCCATAGACAGACCAGTTAAGTTACTTAGGGGCTTTAAAAAAATTAATGTTAATGCGGGCGAAATTAAAAAAATTAATTTTACTATAAATACTGATGACTTGGCTTACTATAATGTAAAAAAGAAAAAATGGGAAATAGAAAAAATGAAATATGAAGTATATATTGGAACCTCATCTAGTAATAAAAATCTTTTAAAAAGTTCATTTATTATAAAATAATTTTTTTACATAACTGAATGTTTATATTTTTGATAAAAGAATTATAAATAAAATGGGGCTTGTTTTTTACGTTACAATAATAACTACAATTTTAACCCTTGTCTTTATACTAAGGGATATGTATAAAGATTAAATTTTTCCAAAAAAATTTTAATATTTAATAGAGATTATAGAAATAATATAATATTTTGTATATTTAATTCTCATTAAGCTATATAAATAGCTTGTAAATGTGTTGTTCAATGGAAGTAGAATTATTAATTGTATTGGTTTTTGTAGCTTGTTTGTTAGGTGGAGTTTATTGGTATGCTGGGTATGCAACCAGAACTGGTTTTGCAAAAGATGAAAATCAAAACTTTATACCTGATGCATGGGAAGAAAAGTATAGTTGGCTTTTTAGTTCAAAAGGATTAATTATGCTAGCTATTGGAATAGGTATAGGTTTTATGCTAGCAAGAGTAATAGGATAACAAAAATTTAGAGTCTACCTGAAGCTTCAGCGAATTTTTTAACTTTTAGTGCTTGAGCTGCTGATAAATTTGTATTTATCGCAGATTTCCTTATGCTATTGCCTTTCTTTAATTCCTCCAAGCACAAATAATTTTTTGGTTTATTAAAAAATTGGTCAATTGATAATTTTGGCTTTTTTCCACCAACATTTTTATAATTTCCTTTTAACCTAGCTTTTTCAATTCCATCTTTTTGTCTTTCCTTTCGTATTTCATCTTCATTTTGAAACAAAGAAATTAAAAAATTTAAAATTGAATATATAACCATATTTGAAGATTTATCATCATTCTTAGTATTAATATTCTCTTTTTTAAAACAAACATTTACTCCTTTATCATCAAATTCTTTAATTGTTTTTAAAATATCTAGCTTATTATATCCTAGTTTACTTAAAGAAGGAAAAATTATTGTGTCCATTTGATTTTTTTCAGCCATTTCTGAAATAATTTTATAGTTTTCTCTTTTTTTAAAAGGCAATGTTTTAGAGCATATGTCAGTTATATTTAAAATCTGATCACCGTTTGGTAGAACTGATAAGCGAGGTTTATTAATATTTAAATCCTCGGATTTATCAAATTGATTATATCGAAGTGTTTTCATAATTAATGTATTATATTAATACATACTACAAATATACTACAAAATTTTAAATAAATAAAAGTATTGTATTTTAATAGTACATACCTATAAAATAATACATTAATATTTATTTAAAAGAGAATCTAAATATTTTCTATTAAGAATATTTCCGTTTTTTATTACAGTTTCGATCTCTTTAGTATTACGAATATTTTCTAATGGATTCTTTTTGAGAATTAATAAATCTGCAATTTGACCAACCTTAATTGAACCTAATTCGTTTTCCATTCCAAAATATTTTGAAGGATTATATGTAGCTGACTTTATTGCTTCAAGATTTGAAAGACCTCCTTCTGAAAGCATTGAGATTTCATCATGAAGACTTAATCCTGGAATTAAGAAAAATATTGGAGCATCTGTCCCAGCCATAAATTTAACTCCTTTTCTATTCATTAAGTTTACTATCTCTAAAGCCCAATTTGAATAACCTTGTCTATCTTTATTTACTTTTTCATCTATTTTTGAAATTTTACTAACCCACTTTTCTCTAACTTCAGAAGGAAAAGAATTAAAATTTTCAATCCAACCATCTGATTTAAAAGTTTTATTTGCAAATGTTCTATAAAGAAATAATGTTGGGATTTGCCAAGTTTGATTCTTTACTAAAACATTAATTACCTGATTAAGTTTAACGGAATCAATAGTGTTTATAGCATCCATTCTTTGAAGACTATGGATTGATGATCTTAATTTTCCGCCAGATAATTTCTTGGAATTTTTTAATAAGCTTTTTCTTTTACTTAATAGTTCGTCAGAATTTTTTGATACTGATAATTCAAAATTTCTAAAGTGCTCCATACTATTTAAGCCCATATTTGAAGCACTAATAACATCCATACTCAAAGGAACATGACCAGTCAATTTTAAATTATTTTCTTTTGCAATATTTGTTAAAGCTTTAAATTGATTTAGCGTTAACATTTCATATGCCTTTAAAAAATCAACATTTTTTTTAATTAAATAAGAAACTTGTTTTAACAAATCCTTTTCTGAAATAGTCTGAATAGATAAAGGTGGATGTTGATCACTAGAACCATCATAAACATTGTATTCTCCATCAATAAGAGGTCCTGCTACCATTATTCTTGGGTGGGTGTCGGGATCATTTTTTGATTCGCGCTTAAATTTATTGACAAAATCTATATCACCTCCAGTATCTCTAACACTTGTTACTCCATAAGCTAAAAAAAGATCTGACATTGATTCTGCTAATGATTCTTCAAAAGCAAAATGAACATGGGCATCCCAAAGTCCAGGAATTAAAAATTTATTTGTTCCATTATATATTATATTTTTATTTGACAATTTTTTGTTGCTTGAATCAAATATTTGATAAATTTTATTTGATTTTATTATAACCGTTTGATTTTCTTTTAAACCATCATTAGGATCTATAATTGAGATATTTTCAATACAATAGGCATCCTCATAGTAAATTAAGGCGTCATCACATGAAATAAAAAAAATAAATGTTAAAACAATTAATGCAAAATTTTTCATTTTCAAATTTTTAAATTTTGTTTAAACAATATAATTATTCTATTTTAACGAAAAAATAATTCCATGAGTTTTTCAAGAAGAAAGTTTATTAAAAATTCAGTTGGTTCAATTGGTCTTTCAACTATGATTGGGTCCATTTTAACTTCATGTTCTGAAAAAAATCCACAAAAAACAAAAAACAAAATCACTTCAAATAGCACTATTCTTTTTCAAGGAGATTCAATTACTGATGCTGACAGAGAAAAAAAACTTGAATTACCAAATAATGCAAGTTCATTTGGAAATGGATACGCCTTTTTAGCGGCTTCATCTATATTAAATTCTTTCCCTAGAAAAACCCTAAAATTATACAACCGAGGAATAAGTGGTAATAAAGTTTATCAACTCTCCGATAGATGGGATAAAGATTGTTTGAAATTAAAACCAACTATATTAAGTATCCTTATTGGAGTTAATGATTATTGGCATACTAGAGATGGAAATTACAATGGTACTTCAAAAACTTATGAAAATGATTATAGAAAATTGATAGAAAGAACAAAAAAAGAATTACCAAATATAAAAATTGTTATATGTCAACCCTTTATTCTTAAAGAAAACTCAGTAGTTGATGATTCTTGGATAGAGCCCTTTAAAGAATATCAAATTAGCGCAAAAAAAATATCGGATGAATTTAAAACTTTATGGGCCCCCTTTCAAGATGTTTTTAATGAGGCAATAAAACATGCCCCAGCTAAATACTGGCTTTATGATGGTGTTCATGCAGCGATGCCTGGAGCTCAACTTATGGCTGAAACATGGCTTAAAACTGTAACTTATTAATGCAGTAATAAATCAGTATATGATTTTAGAAAAGTTCAAATTTATCTTTATATTTTTGATAACCTTTTTAATTTCAAAATGTTTGAAAAAAAACTTTTAAAGCATTATAATTTTCCTACGGGAGTTAAATCTCTTTTTATAAATGGCAAAACTTATTCTCGTGATGACTTTTTAAAAGCCCAGTTAAAAGAAAAAGTCAGAGATTCTAAAGGAAGGTATTGTAAGAATAAAGTTTTTTTATAAACTACAAATATTAATTAAAAGTGATAAACTCAAAACAAATTGGAGAAATTATTATTATATTAATATGCGCTTTTGCTATTTTTATAATGTATAAAGTTTAAATTTTGAGATTTTTTTTTTTAGCATCATTTCTGATTTTTAATTTTTCTTTTTCTCAAATAAGTTATAATAATCTTGAGAAATTAAGGGAAGAAATGCTACATTATAAAGAAACAAATCCTAATAAAGCTTTAGAATATGCATTTAACATAATTAGCGAAAGTGAAGATACTCCTAGCCCTTTTTTAGTTGGAATTTATGGAGCTGTTGGAGATATTTTAAGCAATAAAGAGCTTAATGCTGATGCGTTAAATTATTACTTAAAAGCGTTACAATTATTTAAAGCTGTTCCTGAAAATAAAAGAAAATATAAAAAAATTAATTACCCCCCTTATTTATTAGTTAGTATAGGCAATGTATACTTTAATGAAAAAGACTATGAAAAGGCTGAAGAAAAATACTTAGACGCTTTAAATAATTTTAATCTTATAAAAGATGATGCAATAAAATTAGAAGGGTCCTGTACAGTATATGATAATATTGGATTAATAAATATTATAAAAAAAAATTATAAAAAAGCTGACTCATTATACAATTTATCATATAAAAACAGACTAACAGAAAATAAACCAAAAAATATTATTTATTCTTTGTTAACTAAATCAAGATTAGCCTTTGAATTAAATGATATTTTTAAAGCAAACACTCTATTTAATGAAGCTACTCAATTATACAATAAAGCATCCCTAAAAGAAAAAGATATTCAAAACTCAACTCTTAATAGGAACTTTGGATATTTATATGCTTTATCTGGCGAGTATTATTTTTATAATGATGAATACGAAACGGCAATTGATTATTTTGAAGAAGCTTTAAAGTTTCTTCAAAATTTTCCCCTAGAAATATCTCCAGTCAATTCTATGATTGCTAAAAGTTATTTAAAAATATCCAGATTAGATATTGCAGAAAAAACCGCTTTAAATAATTTAAATAAAAAAGAAAATATTGGACCAGAGCAAAAAATTCAAAACTTTAATGTTTTAGAAATAATTTATACTAAAAAAAACGAATTAAGTAAATTAATCTCAGTTAAAGACTCCATAATTAGAATAGCATCATTATTAAAATTTTCTAATATAACTAAATCTATGTCTAAATTAGAAACTCAAATTCTGTTAAGCAAAAACCAAAGTGAGTTAACGGAAAATAAAATAAAATATAATACCTATTTATATATTCTAGTAATAGGTTCTATAATATTATTTTTTAGTTTAGTCACTATGAGAATTAATTATAATTTTCAAAAAGAAAAAAATAATAGATTAACAATAGAACAAGAAATTATTTCAAAAAATTTAGAACATAAAAATCTTGAACTTATAAGTTCTACAAATTTTATTTCTCAAAGAAATGAATATTTGAAGTCTCTTAGAAATAAAATTAAAACTTTAGAAAAAAATAATGACACTAACGAATCTTCTGAACTTATGTCTCAAAATATTAAAAGAAGTATTGATAATATTATTAATAGTGAAAAAACATTTGAAAGTTTTGAAAAACAATTTACAGAGGTATTCCCGGGGTTTTTTAAAAACCTTATTAAGAAACACGGAAGATTAACGTCTACTGATTTAAGACTTTGCGCTTATCTTAGAATGAATCAAAATTCGAGTGAAATTGCTCAAATTACAGGAGCTTCAATTAGAACTATTGAAAGTCAAAGATATAGATTACGAAAAAAACTTAACCTTAAACCTGAAAATGACATTATTAATTATCTAATTACTATATAGATAACACTTAAAATATACTGCATAGATTAAAAATTTTCTTAATTATCTTTTTTACATCAATTCAAAAAAATAAATTTGGATTTCAATTTCACAAACACAATAGAAATTAAAAGGTTTCGTTATAAGAAGGTGTGACTTTTTGATTTTATTAACACCATGAAAAAACTAAAAGGACTAACAGCAGTAATAAACTTTAGAGTATTTATAGTAACAATAACTACTTTAGTTGCATTCTATCTTTGTTATACATATAATTTGAAGCTTTATGTTGATTTTAACGTCATTAGTATAGCAATAGTTTTTCCTCTTGTTTTTACAATTACTGGAGCCTATCAAAAAAGACAAGATGCATTAAGATTACTTTCTGATTATAGAGCAAACCTAGTTGGAATAAGTGATTATTTCAAAACTGTTTATAAAATGCCAAAAGAAAACATAACTGAATTCAATGCTCTTCTATCCTCAGTTTCTAAAACTCTATATAAAATGCTAACTGATAAATATCAAAAAACTACTATTAAAGATATTAGAGAAATAATGAAAGATATTCACGGAGTAATATATGAAAATATGAGGCGTTTCAATGAAAGAGAAAAAGATAGATTAATTGGAACTAAAAGAGAAATATATAGGAGTTTAGA
>Ga0163108_10002604_pt1 | contig 13013 bp, 8 predicted proteins | sample Fk1155metaG_FD_109644 | JGI IMG/M metagenome (GOLD analysis project Ga0163108, IMG submission 109644) | Marine microbial communities from the Central Pacific Ocean - Fk160115 155m metaG | ecosystem: Environmental > Aquatic > Marine > Oceanic > Photic zone | place: The Central Pacific Ocean...
CGATAATATTCCTATTATCTCAGGAAGCGCCTTGAAAGCACTTGAAGGGGATACAAGTGAAATCGGAACAGCAGCTGTAGAAAAGCTAGTAGCAACAATGGATGAGTATTTCCCTGAACCAGAAAGAGCTATTGATGGTGATTTCTTAATGCCTATTGAAGATGTCTTCTCAATTTCAGGACGAGGCACAGTGGTGACTGGTAGAGTTGAAAGAGGAGTCGTTAAGATCAATGATGAAATAGAAATTGTTGGTATTAAGGATACTCAAAAAACCATCTGTACAGGTGTGGAAATGTTTAGAAAGCTTTTAGATCAAGGCCAAGCTGGTGATAATGTTGGTGTACTTCTAAGAGGCACTAAACGAGAAGAAGTTGAGCGTGGTCAAGTGCTTGCAAAGCCAAAGAGTATCAATCCTCATACAAAGTTTGAAGCTGATGTTTATGCCTTAACAAAAGAAGAAGGCGGTAGACATAAGCCATTCTTTAATGGATATAGGCCACAGTTTTACTTCAGGACAACTGATGTAACTGGTGCTGTGACACTTCCAGAAGGATCTGAAATGGTTATGCCAGGTGATGACACACACATAACAGTTGAATTAATAGCGCCTATTGCTATGGAAGAAGCTGTAAGATTTTCAATACGAGAGGGTGGCAGAACTGTTGGATCTGGAGTTGTAACAAAAATTATAGAGTAAGGTAACTTTTAGGCCAGTAGCTCAATTGGTAGAGCGGCGGTCTCCAAAACCGCAGGTTGGGGGTTCAAGTCCCTCCTGGCCTGCCACGAGATGAAATATATGAGTGAAGGAAATAGAGAAATTAGCACGATTGTAGACACATTAAAATTGATGGCATCAGTTTCAATACTGTTTGCCTCAATTGTCGCATTCTATTACTTTTCTGAAATATCTGTTTTGATCCGAGCCTTGGTGATTATTTTTTCTTTAGTAATATCCTTGTTGATATTCTTTAGGACACAAAGAGGGATAATCTTTTGGGAATTCCTGCAAGGTTCAAGAGTAGAGATGAGAAAAGTTGTTTGGCCAACTAAACAAGAGACTATACAAACAACACTAACAGTTTTTATCTTTGTTTTGATTTTGGGGATCTTTTTTTGGCTTCTTGATTTCATACTGCTCTACATTACAACGTCAATAACATCTTAGGTCACAGTCTTATGGAACATCAATGGTATGTACTTCAGGTCTATTCTAACTTTGAACATAAAGTTATGAGAATCTTACAAGAGAGGATTAAGATCGTTGGTTTAGAAAAGGAAATTATTGATATTGTTGTCCCTATGGAGGAGGTTGTAGAGCTTAAGGGTGGTGAGAAGAAGACCTCTGAAAGAAAATTCTTCCCAGGGTATGTGTTGTTAAAAATGATCATGAATGATGAAACATGGCACTTTATTAAATCTATTCCTAATGTGATGGGATTCATAGGCGGCACAAGTGAAAAACCAAATCCTATAACCGAGAATGAAGCTTTGAATATTTTACATAGAGTTGAAGATTCAGTGGATATGCCGAGACATAAGATTACCTATCAACCGGGTGAAGTTGTGAGAGTTATTGATGGGCCTTTCAATGATTTTAATGGGGTTGTAGAAAATGTTAATTATGAAAAAAATAAACTTAGTGTTGCTGTTCAAATATTGGGTAGGCCAACACCAGTTGATTTAAATTTTAATCAAGTTGAAAAATCTTAAGATAGAAAAATGTTAAAGAAGACAAAAAAAGGAAAAAAGGTAGAAAACCTAGTTAAGCTCCAAATACCAGCAGGACAAGCTAATCCCAGTCCACCGGTAGGGCCAGCTTTAGGTCAAGCTGGGTTGAATATTATGGAATTCTGTAATGCCTTTAACTCTCAAACAGCAAATTCAGAACCCGGTGTTCTAATCCCTGTTGTGATTTCAGTCTACAGTGATAAATCATATACATTTGTGACCAAATCCCCACCAGCTTCTACATTATTAAAAAAAGCTGCTGGCGTTGATAAGGGAAGCGGTACTCCAAATACTGAAAAAGTTGGAACAGTCACAAAAAAACAAATTGAAGAAATTGTTGAAATCAAAAACCAAGATCTTAATGCGATTGATAATGAGGCTGCCTTCAAGATCATTGCAGGCACTGCTAGAAGCATGGGTCTGGATGTTGAGTAAAAGTATAAAAGAAATATTATGACAAGAATATCAAAAAGACATCATGAGAATAAAAGTTTGGTTGATCCTGAAAACAGGTATGAATTACAAGAAGCTATTTCAATTTTAAAGAACTCTGTTAATGTCAAATTTAATGAAAGTGTTGATGTTGCAATCAATCTAGGAGTTGATTCTAAGCAAAGTGATCAAAATGTAAGAGGTTCTGCATTATTACCCAATGGCACAGGTAAAACTATGAGAGTCATTGTTTTTGCTGAAGGAGATGAAGCTGATATAGCTAAAGAGGCAGGAGCAGACTCTGTTGGCATGGATGACCTAGCTGAAAAAATAAAGTCAGGCTATCTAGATTTTGATCTTGTAATCGCTACACCGTCAAGCATGAAGATAGTTGGACAATTAGGGCAAGTTTTAGGTCCTAAAGGATTAATGCCTAACCCTAAAGATGGAACAGTAACAAAGAATATTAAGGACGCTGTTCTTAATGCAAAAAAAGGGCAAGCAATGTTTAGGAATGATAAGTCTGGGATCATTCATTGTTCGATAGGTAAGTTAAGTTTTGATGATCAAGCAATTAAAGAAAATTTCTCTTCCCTTTTGGAGCAAGTTAATAAAAGTAAGCCACCATCTGCTAAAGGAATTTTTATTAAAGCAGTTACTCTTAGTTCAACGATGGGCCCTGGAATAAAGCTAAAAGAGTCTTGATACTAACTAATAGATGTAAAAAGGTAAAATATGCCACTTAATATAGAAGAAAAAAAACAAGTTGTTAAAGAATTAAAAAGTGAAGCTACAAATTCTGTTGCTGGAGCTATTGCAGAATATAATGGCCTTAATGTTAAAGACATAACTCTTTTGCGCACTAAAGCTAGAGAATCAGGTGTTTATCTAAAAGTAGTCAAAAATTCTTTATCTAAAAGAGCATTCAGTGATACTGGTTTTGAATGCCTTGTCGATGATTTAAATGGACCAATCATTATCGCTTTATCTAAAGAAGATTTAGCTTCACCAGCCAGGTTATTTAAAGATTTTGGAAAAGATTTTGATCAGCTTAAACCCATTGGATTAGCTGTCAATGGGGCATCTTTCCCTGTCTCAGATTTGGATAGAATTGCAAAATTACCTACTAAGGATGAAGCGTATTCCGCGTTGCTTGGTTTGATGAAAGCCCCGATTGAAAAAGCAGCGAGATTATTGAACGAGCTACCTACAAAGTTTGTCAGGTTGTCGAATGCTTTAAAAGATAAACAAGAAGAGGTTTCTTAAATTTAATTAATTGTATAAACTTCCCAATCTTTTTTTGGGTTGGAATAGGAGATAAAAAAATGGCAAAAGCTACTGTATCAAGTAAGGAAGAAGTCTTAGAAGCAATTTCGCAGATGTCCGTGATGGATTTAGTGGAATTAATTTCTGAAATGGAAGAAAAATTCGGCGTAACTGCCGCTGCACCAGTAGCTGTTGCTGCTGCACCAGTAGCAGGGGATTCAGGCGATGATGCTTCTGCAGAAGAGCAAACTGAATTTGAGGTTATTCTTCAAAGCATGGGCGATAATAAAATTGCGGTGATTAAAGCCGTAAGAACAATATCAGGCTTAGGTCTAAAAGATGCAAAAGATCTAGTAGAAGCTGCACCGAAGTCACTAAAAGAGTCAGTATCAAAAGATGAAGCAGATGAAATGAAGAAACAGCTCGAAGAAGCTGGAGCTTCAGTTGAACTTAAATAGTTTGATTCTGTTTCCAAACTTGATGCTAGGGATATAAGTAATATAACTGCACGATCTTCTTGGAGATCGTGCTGTGTTTATAGGTTTTCAATATATGACATTTTCATTCACTGAAAAGAAAAGAATTAGAAAAGATTTTGGTAAGCAAAAACCTGCTTTAGATGTACCAGATTTATTGACTCTACAAGTAGAGTCATATGATAAATTTCTTCAAAATGACATAGATCCCGATAAAAGAAAAAATATAGGCTTACAGGCTGCATTTAAAAATTTGTTCCCGATTGAAAGTTTTTCTAAAAATGCAAGGTTAGAATTTGTAAGTTACAGATTAGAAGAATCAGAATTTAATGTCAGGGAATGTCAATTAAGAGGATTGTCTTATGCAGCACCTCTAAGGGTAAAAACTAAGCTCATTACATATGATAAAACTTCAGAAAAAGAGACAGTTAAGGAAGTACTGGATTTAAAACAAACAGGCGATACTACCGATGTGTACTTTGGCGAGATACCCTTAATGACTGAGCACGGGACATTTGTAATTAATGGAACAGATAGAGTAATAGTTTCTCAGCTTCATAGGTCTCCAGGGGTATTTTTTGATCATGATAAAGGTGTCCAGACTTCTGGGAAGCTTTTGTTTTCAGCTAGAGTTATTCCTTATAGAGGTTCTTGGTTAGATTTTGAATTTGATGCTAAAGACAATATTTTTGCCAGAATTGACAGAAGGAGAAAAATTCCGGCTACAATTTTACTACACGCTTTAGGGTTTAGTGATAAAGAAATTATTGATGTTTTTTTTGAAACGGATAAATACCAACTATCAAAAAAAGAAATCAAGCTTCAAATAAACTTAGATCATTTAAAAGGAAGTGTTGCTGATTTTGATATCAACGTTGGTAGAAAAACCATAGTTAGCAAAGGTAAACGAATTAATGCTCTTCATATTAAGCAAATTAAGGACACCAGGAATAAGTACTTAAAGCTAGCGTTTGAAGACCTAGAAGAAAAAATATTAGCCAATGATTTAATTGATAAAGAAACTGGTGAATTATTGGCATCTGCTAACGATACATTAGATAAAGAGCTTCTAGAAACAATTATTGAAAAAGGTATCAAAGAGATTGAAACCATTTATATTAATGATGTTGATCAAGGGCCTTACATATCAAACTCTCTTAGAATAGATCCGTCTTCCACAGCCGAAGAAGCACTCATTGAAATTTATAGAATGATGAGACCTGGTGAACCCCCAACTAAAGATGCATCTGAAAATCTATTTTATAATCTTTTCTTTAATCCAGAGCGATATGATCTTTCTGAGGTTGGACGAATGAAGTTTAATAGGAGAATTGGAGTTGATAGTAAGAAAGGAGAATCAATTCTAACAAAAGAAGACATTCTCAATGTTTTAAAAACATTGATTAACATAAGAAATGGTTCTGATGTTGTGGACGACATAGATCACTTAGGTAACAGAAGAATAAGAACGGTAGGTGAAATGGTTGAAAACTCTTTTAGAGTAGGGCTTATAAGAGTAGAGAGAGCCGTTAAAGATAGATTATCATTGGTGGAGACTGAGGAGTTAATGCCAAGGGATTTGATAAATTCAAAACCAGTGTCTGCGGCTATAAAAGAGTTTTTTGGGTCCAGTCAGCTTTCCCAATTTATGGATCAAAACAATCCGCTTTCTGAAATTGCTCATAAAAGAAGAATTTCTGCACTTGGTCCGGGTGGTTTAACCAGAGAACGAGCTGGATTTGAGGTTCGAGATGTCCACCCTACACATTATGGACGGGTTTGCCCTATTGAAACACCAGAAGGACCTAATATTGGCTTAATTAATTCTATGGCAATCTATTCACGAGTTAATAATTATGGCTTTCTTGAAACACCTTATAGAGAAGTAGTCAAGGGCAAGGCTACGAATAAAATTCAGTATTTGTCAGCTATTGATGAGAGTAATTTTGTAATAGCACAAGCTAACTCAACTCTTGATTCTAAAAATCAATTGGTTGATGAGCTTATCTCTGCCAGATTCAATAACGAGTTTACTCTGATGCCTCCTGCATCAATTCAGTACATGGATGTATCCCCAAAACAGATTGTATCAATTGCCGCATCTTTAATTCCTTTTCTAGAACATGATGATGCAAACAGAGCACTCATGGGATCTAATATGCAAAGACAAGCTGTTCCAACATTATTAGCAGATAAGCCTTTGGCGGGAACTGGGATGGAGAGGATAGTAGCTACGGATTCAGGAGTAACGATTGTTGCAAGAAGGGGAGGAGTTGTTGACTCTGTTGATGCTTCGAGAATTGTTATAGCTGTAAACGATGATGAAGCAACTACAGGAGAGTCTGGCGTAGATATTTATAATCTAACCAAGTATACACGCTCTAATCAAAACACGTGCATAAACCAAAGACCATTGGTTGTTGTTGGTGATGTTATTTCTAAGGGAGATGTAATTGCTGATGGCGCATCAACAAGCCTTGGAGAATTAGCCATTGGTCAAAATTTACTTGTAGCATTTATGCCATGGAATGGATTTAATTTTGAGGACTCGATACTTATATCAGAAAGAGTTGTGCAAGAAGATCGGTTTACAACAATTCATATTGAAGAACTCCAGTGTATAGCCAGAGACACAAAGCTTGGCTCAGAAGAAATCACTGCAGATATACCAAACGTAGGAGATTCAGCTTTAAGAAAATTAGATGAATCTGGTATTGCTTATATTGGAGCCGAGGTTGTTGGTGGCGATATCCTTGTAGGAAAGATTACACCCAAAGGTGAAACTCAGTTAACACCAGAAGAGAAACTACTTAGAGCAATCTTTGGAGAGAAGGCCTCAGATGTTAAGGATACTTCTCTTAGAGTCCCATCAGGAATGGACGGTACTGTAATAGATGTTCGTGTTTTTTGCAGGGAAGGCGTTGAAAAGGATGAGATGTCTAATCAGATTGAAGATGCTGAGCTCGAGTCTGTTAGAACAGACCTTAAAGATCAGCTTCGGATTATGGAAGCAGACATTTTTAACAGGATCGAGAAATTATTAATAAATAAAATGGCTAAGGTTGGACGGAAGTCATTAAAGATAGATAAAGAATATCTTAATTCTATAGAAAAAAATAAATGGTTTGAGGTCAAGTTACAGAATGAAAAAATAAATTCACAACTTGAAACTTTTTATAACAATCATAAAGCTCTAACAAAAGAATTCACCCAGAAGTTAGATGCTGCAAAGAAAAAAATAGAAGCATTTGATGATTTACCACCAGGTGTATTAAAAATGGTAAAAGTGTTTTTAGCAGTGAAGCGAAGAGTTCAACCTGGAGATAAGGTAGCTGGGAGGCATGGAAATAAAGGAGTAATTTCTAGAATTGTTCCAGTCGAAGATATGCCATATATGGAAGATGGAACACCCATAGATATTGTGCTTAATCCTTTGGGTGTCCCTTCAAGAATGAATGTAGGTCAGATTTTAGAAACTCATTTGGGATGGGCAGCCAAAGAACTAGGTCAAAAAGTAGAAAACATTATTAAAGAAAAATCAGGTCCAGGCAGGGTCAAGGCACTTAGAGATTTTCTCAATCAAGTGTATAACACCAATAAAGCATCAGAAAAAGTATCTTTATCTAAGCTATCAGATGAAGAGATCATAGAGTTAGCAGAGAACCTTAAGGAAGGCATACCCATGGCAACACCTGTTTTTGATGGTGCTGAAGAACAAGAAATCAAAGCATTACTGAAATTAGCAGATCTACCAGAAACAGGGCAAACCAGGTTAATTGATGGTAGGAGTGGTGAATATTTTGAGCGAGCAACAACAGTTGGTTACATGTATATGCTTAAACTTAATCATCTTGTTGATGACAAAATGCATGCCAGATCAACTGGCCCTTATAGTTTGGTCACTCAGCAACCTCTTGGTGGTAAAGCACAGTTTGGAGGGCAACGGTTTGGCGAAATGGAAGTTTGGGCCTTAGAAGCTTATGGTGCTTCTCATACCTTAAGAGAGCTGCTAACCGTCAAATCGGATGATGTTCAAGGCAGAACAAGAATGTATAAGCAAATTGTTGATGGAACCAATGAAGTGGAGACAGGAATACCTGAATCATTCAATGTCTTAATGAAAGAAATTAGAGCACTAGGATTAAGCATGGATTTGATTGAAGACAACAAAAATTTTGAAGAGAAATAGATGTAGGACACTAAATGAAGAACCTATTAAATATATTTAACCAAAAAACACTTACTGAAGACTTTGATCACATAAGGATAGCTTTAGCTTCTCCTGAGTTGATTAGGTCATGGTCTTATGGTGAAGTTAAGAAGCCAGAGACCATTAATTATCGTACGTTTAGACCAGAAAGGGATGGTTTATTCTGCGCAAAGATATTTGGACCAGTCAAGGATTATGAATGCTTATGTGGAAAATATAAAAGATTAAAACACCGAGGGGTAGTTTGCGAAAAATGTGGCGTTGAAGTAACTCAAAGTAAAGTACGAAGGGAGAGAATGGGCCACCTTGAACTAGCTAGTCCAGTTGCACATATTTGGTTCCTAAAATCTCTTCCATCTAGAATCGGTTTACTTCTAGATATGACTTTAAGAGAAATAGAAAGAGTATTGTATTTTGAAGCATATCTTGTAACTGACCCTGGAATGACTGACCTTAAGAGAGGCCAACTTTTGTCTGAAGAAGAGTACATTGAGGCTTTGGAAGAGTATGGCGATGATTTTTCAGCAGCAATGGGAGCTGAGGCAATACATGACATTCTAAAGAGTATAGATTTAAAGGTAGCAATGGACCTTATTCATGAAGACATGAAGTCTACAGCATCTCAAATTAAGATTAAACGATATCAAAAACGAATAAAACTATTAGAGTCTCTTATTAAGTCTGGCAATAGACCTGAATGGATGATTTTAAAAGTACTGCCAATTTTACCTCCAGATTTAAGACCACTTGTCCCGCTTGATGGCGGAAGATTTGCAACATCTGATTTAAATGATTTATATCGAAGAGTTATCAATAGGAATAATAGATTACAAAGGCTTTTGGATCTGAATGCGCCTGAAATCATAGTTAGAAATGAGAAAAGAATGCTACAGAAATCAGTAGATGCTCTTTTGGATAACGGAAGAATGGGACGAGCAGTAACTGGATCTAATAAACGCCCACTGAAGTCATTAGCAGATATGATAAAAGGTAAGCAAGGTAGATTTAGACAAAATTTGTTAGGAAAAAGGGTTGATTACTCTGGAAGGTCAGTAATTGTTGTGGGACCGACGTTGAAATTACATCAGTGTGGAATACCTAAGAAAATGGCACTTGAGCTCTTTAAACCATTTGTTTTTAGTAAACTAATTTATCAAGGTGAAGCGTCTACAATAAAGTCAGCTAAAAGGTTAGTAGAGCAAGAAGGACCTGAGATATGGGATATTCTTGACGGTGTAATTAGGCAACACCCTGTTTTATTGAATAGAGCTCCTACACTTCATAGATTGGGCATTCAGGCGTTTGAACCGGTTTTGATTGAAGGTAAAGCGATCCAACTTCACCCATTAGTTTGTAAAGCATTCAATGCAGATTTTGATGGCGATCAGATGGCAGTGCATGTTCCCCTCTCAATTGAAGCACAATTAGAGAGTAGAGCACTTATGATGTCATCTAATAATATTCTGTCCCCAGCAAATGGTGACCCTATTATTGTTCCATCTCAAGATGTTGTTCTGGGCTTATATTATATGACAAGGGAAAAAGTTAATGATAAAGGTGAAAACACCATATTTGCAGATGTTAAAGAGGTTGAAAGAGCTTTTTTTAATGGCTTTGTTGGACTGCATGCACGAATTAAATTAAGAATTCAAAAGCATGAAAATAAAGATCTAAAGAGTGAGATTATTGAAACAACTGTGGGAAGAGCACTATTTTCTAGAATTCTTCCTAATGAAATTCCTTTTGCAGAAATTAATAAAGCAATGGACAGTAAAGCAATTTCTCAACTAATTAATAAGACTTATCGAGAGGCTGGTCTAAAGGCCACTGTCGTTTTTGCTGATAAACTTATGTACCTAGGTTTTGAATATGCAACAAAATCAGGTGTCTCTATAGCACTAGATGATATGGTTGTTCCTGATACAAAAGAGGATATATTGTCTGAGGCAGAATCACAGGTTAAAAATATACAAAGTCAGTTTACTTCAGGGTTATTAACTCAGGGCGAAAGATATAATAAGGTTGTAGATATTTGGTCCAGAACTAATGACCAAGTTGCATCAGCTATGATGGATAAGTTAGGCAATGAAGTAGTAAAAGATTCAGAAGGAAAAAAACAAGAACAGGCTTCTTTTAATTCTATTTTTATGATGGCTGACTCTGGAGCAAGAGGTTCAGCAGCTCAGATCAGACAGTTGGCTGGCATGAGAGGGCTAATGGCAAAACCTGATGGATCAATTATTGAAACACCAATCACAGCAAATTTCAGAGAAGGGTTGAATATTCTTCAATATTTTATCTCAACCCATGGTGCTCGTAAGGGATTAGCTGATACTGCTTTAAAAACAGCAAACTCTGGGTATTTAACAAGAAGATTAGTTGATGTAGCTCAAGATCTAGTAATTTCTGAAGAAGATTGTGGGACAAAAAATGGACTCACAATTACTGCTGTTGTCGAAGGTGGTGAGATTGTTCAGAACTTAAGTGAAAGAGTTTTAGGTAGAGTGACTTCTCAACCGATAAAGGATAGAGAGAATAAAAAAGTTATTCTTAAAAAAGGCACTTTAATTGATGAAGATAACGTAATACTTATTGATGAGCATGGGGTTGATGCAGTTAGTATACGAACCCCGGTCACTTGTGAAACTAATCATGGGCTATGCATTAAATGTTATGGCAGGGATTTAGCAAGAGGCCAAATAGTCGATATTGGTGAAGCTGTAGGTATAATTGCTGCTCAGTCTATTGGTGAACCTGGAACTCAATTGACAATGAGGACCTTTCATATAGGTGGAGCTGCTTCGAGTGCTGCTGCTCAAAATTCTATCGAGATCAATAATGATGGAATAGTTTCTCTATATAATCTGAAAACTATTAAAAACGTAGATAAGAATTTAGTAGCGGTTAGTAGATCTGGTGAAATTGTTATCTCTGATCAATATGGCAAGGAAAGAGAACGCTATAAGGTTCCTTATGGTGCAATTATTAATATTAAAGATGGACAAAAAGTAAAAGCTGGTGATCTTATCTCTACATGGGATCCACATACACATCCAATAGTTGCAGAAGCTGATGGCATCATAAAATTTGAGGATTTTGTAGATGGAGTGACAGTAACAGAGCAAATTGATGAGATAACGGGGCTATCAAATATTATGATTATGGACTCCAAAAAACAAACAAGCACAACTTCTCTAATAAGACCTAAGGCGGCTTTAGTTAATGGAAAGGGTCAGTCCATTATGTTTACTAAAACTGAAACCCCAATAGTTTACATATTCCCTGCTGGAGCTATTATAAGCATTCAGGACGGAGCAAAAATAAATGCAGGCGATGTTATTGCCAGAATCCCTCTTGAGTCTTCAAAAACGAGTGATATTACTGGGGGGTTACCAAGGGTTGCTGACTTATTTGAAGCAAGAAAACCTAAAGATGCCGCCATTTTGGCAAAACATTCAGGAATAACAAGTTTCGGCAAGGAAACAAAAGGTAAAGTAAGGTTAGTCATCACGGATGATAACGGGGACTCTCATGAGGAACTGATACCTAAAATAAGAACTTTGAATATTTTTGAAGGTGAAAGTATCCAAAAAGGTGAAATTATTTCGGATGGTGAATTAAGTTTACATGATATTTTAGAAGTTCAAGGCGTTGATGCGTTAGCAAAGTATCTAGTTAAAGAAGTACAAGATGTTTACCGACTTCAAGGGGTACCAATTAATGATAAACATATAGAAATCATTATTAGACAAATGATGAGAACCGTAGTAATTGAAGAGTCAGGGGATACTAATTTATTACCTAATGAATTGATTAATAAGTCAGAGCTTCATGATATTAATAGCAAAATTATGTTTGAAGATCTCAGGCCTGCTAAATATAAACCTATGATAATGGGAATAACAAAAGCTTCTCTAGCAACGACATCTTTTATTTCAGCTGCTTCTTTCCAAGAAACAACACGTGTACTGACAGAAGCTGCAGTTAAGGGTTCGACGGATAAATTGAGAGGCCTAAAGGAGAATGTAGTGGTTGGCCGACTTGTTCCTGCTGGAACAGGATATATAACTGAAGCTGATGCTACATCTATTGCTGAAGAAGAATTTGCCAAAGGATTGCAGGATTTAGATGATTCTAAACAAAGTCAAAGAAATTCTGAAACTAAGGTTGCAGAAGCAAAAGAAATTTAAATTACTTGAACCATTGGCTATAGAAGAATAGAATCCCTCAGAATTTATTTTGAAAATTAATTATGACAACCATTAATCAATTAGTTAGAAAATCTAGAAAAAGGAAAATAGTTAAAAATAATGTTCCAGCTCTAGAAGGCAAGCCTCAAAAGCGAGGGGTCTGCACTCGTGTTTATACTACAACACCAAAAAAACCTAATTCTGCTTTAAGGAAGGTTGCAAGAGTTAGGTTAACTAATGGTTATGAAGTGACCAGTTATATCGGTGGTGAGGGACATAATCTTCAAGAACATTCTGTGGTTTTAATTAGAGGAGGAAGGGTCAAGGATCTTCCCGGAGTTCGTTATCATACTATTCGTGGAACTTTGGATTGCTCTGGAGTTAGGGATAGAAGGCAGGGCCGATCAAAATATGGTGCAAAAAGGCCAAAGGGTTAATCATGTCTAGGAGAAATGCAGCAATAAAAAGAGAGATCTTACCTGATCCAAAGTTTTCTAGTCGATTATTGGCTAAATTCATAAATATGATTATGAAAGATGGTAAAAAATCTACTGCAGAAACCATTGTTTATGAGGCTCTAGATACTTTAGTAAGCAAGCTTGGGCATCCCATTGAGAAAGCACCTGAAATATTTGAAGAAGTTTTGGATAAAGTAAAACCAGTGGTTGAAGTAAGATCAAGAAGAGTTGGTGGCGCTACTTATCAAATACC